>Ga0070747_1000736_pt1 | contig 15898 bp, 9 predicted proteins | sample VirMetDEL_Mar_31_FD_77321 | JGI IMG/M metagenome (GOLD analysis project Ga0070747, IMG submission 77321) | Aqueous microbial communities from the Delaware River and Bay under freshwater to marine salinity gradient to study organic matter... | ecosystem: Environmental > Aquatic > Marine > Coastal ... | reverse complement strand
GTGTATTTGCAGCTATAGGTATTTGTCCTAGCCACTTACCTTCTGTATTAATAACTAACGATCCACCAACCGAATAACTGTTTGCTAAGATATCCCCGGACGTATCAATTGTAATAGTTGTATTTGCGAAATCTTGCCAAATCCTATCGCCTGCAAGATTACTTGTTAGAAACGTATTGTTTGCTAACGAAGGTAAGCCTAGGTCAGGTTCAGTCTCAGGTAGACTAATAAACGTGTATCTATCGATACTAACATTAGCACTTGGAGTCTTTCTAGTTCTGCCTCCGAGTGATCTACTCATTCGAAGTCTCCAGTATACTGAATGTTGCCTTCAGTGAACTGTTTGCGCTTGCTTGCACTATTACTTGATCGCCTGTAGGTATTACTAGCTTGCCTACTGTAACACTCACAGCGTCATAACTAGGTACATCAAAATTCTTTACTAGTTCAATAGTAGAAAAGGTTGTACTGTTTACTGTCCAAACTGTTACAGTTTCAGGAACACTAGTAATATTAGTAATCTGCGCCATGAGAACAATAGTTGTTACTCCTGGTGGTGCAGTATACAATGTCACGTTACTTGTACCTAAACTTTCAGTTACCGTCTTAAACGTATTTAATGGAATCTGTGCTGCCATGATTTATTATCCTTCAAGTGCCAATATATATGGGGTTAGTACAGCAAACAAGGACTTGTCAAAAGTTCTACCTGTTATTGTACCAGTGTTCTGATTAATTACAAAATCTCCACTAACACTAAAGTCACCGTTCTCGTTAGTAGAGGTATAAAATACTTTTCCTGCATTGTTTATATCAAATACGCCTTCGCCTTCTGGATTAGGAACGCCACCTAAACTTGGCAAGCAATTAGCTATGCTGTTGCCTGATCCAACAAATTCAAATGTATGTGAAGATGCTACAATTAAGCTACGTTGATAAAATTCAACGTTTGCATTTTCTACTAGAGTTAAGTCGACTATACTTTCGATTAAGTTAACATTGCTTGTAGTATCGTTTATTCGCTCAACGCTAGCTACTGTATAATACGAATTAGCTCCTTCAATAAAAACTGCATCGCTTACGTTTGGTACTTGCGGCATATTTGTTACTGTTATTCTCTTGCCGGTATCGACATTCGCTTGTAGTTTGCCTGAATATAACAACGGTGTTGTTCCTGTTGCTCTAAGTGCATTCTTACCAAAGCTGCTGTTGCTATTTGTAATACTAGTTGATGCCCCTGACTCACATAAGAAGCCGTCTTCGCAGCAAATTGTGAACACTGATACTAGCTGTGCGTACCCTCTGTTTAGAATGTGTACTCCTATGCCTCCTTCGTTGAACTGTGTATAAGAGTCACAAACCATACTTCGTATATCGCCGCGAACTGCTAAACCGTCAATGCGCAACCCTGTTCCTGTTGTTGTCCTAGAGGTACAGTTTTGTATGTATGGGCTAGTGGATACGTCCGGACGTAAGTCGTCTCTAACTGTGGGGTCGTACGCTACTGCTGCCGAAGGGGCTATATGATCTCTAAATGTTAACTCTGCAATATAACACCCGTTATCTACATAAATCATATCTTGGTTTAATATACGAGGCCTAATACTAGTTGATCGTATTCCACTTCCCCATATCGCTGTGTTAGGAGGCAACTTTATAGGATTGCGTATTGTATAATCACCTGCTGCTATCCTAATAGCAATGCGTCTAGGTTTAGCATCTGTTATAGTGCTATTAATCCCCGCAACTAAAAACGTAATATTATCCAGTGCATCTGGTTCAGCAGTAAGATCATTATCGATAACTTGGCTTACTGCGGTCTGATATAAATTCCCTGGATCTATAGTAATGTTATTGACAATACTGCTACTTAGTGTTATAATATAGCTTATAGCGTTTACCGTAGGTAACAATTGTTCACCAGGTAACAAGCTAAGTGCTCCTGTGTAATATTCTAGTGCAGCGTCTTTGCTTTCTTCGTAGCCGCCGTCTACTAAGTCTATTACAAGTGCATCAACTATGTGTCCGACATCACGTTTACATAAATCTTGGTCGTATACTAAGTTGCTTAAATTTGTATCAACGTAATCCACTGTAGATGTTTGTATAGTTGCTCGTTGTGCAACTATGACATTTGCATCAGTTCTATATGGCTCCTGTGTCCATGACTCGTCTGGCTCAATAAGAGCAGGAATTGAACTAACATTACCGTCCCGTATAACGTCCACTGTTATTTGTAATAAACTAGACAGTGCATTCGCTTGCGAAAGTGTTGCTACGCCATTAGTTAAATCTTGTCCAGGTAAAGTACCCAACACAACATTCCCTACAATAGTTTGCATTTCTGTATAAGCGTCGATTGTAGCATAAATTTCAATAGGTTGAAGCTGACTTTGTGTTCCTACAAAATAACTTTCTGCAACAATGCGGCTTGCATAATTTCCGCCATATAGTATATCGTGTGCTAACGCATCTACAATAAATCCTACGTCACGCTTACATGTTATTTCGTCATATCGTAACGCCGTGTATTCCCTGCTTATAAAGTCGATTACTTCGTCTTGTATCAGTTCGCGGTTTGCTACTAATTGGTAGTGTGCATTTGTATCGCTAAGAACAGCATTAGAAGGAACACTGTACACAAAACGATCATACAAATCGTCGTTTAATACACGGAATATGTCATCAAATCTTTCGCGTAGGTATTCTTCTGTTAGAGCATTTATTCCTAGTCCGATCATAAAGTCACGAGTATATTCGAGTGCTGCTACTGTTTGCGAGAACTGATTACTTAACACATACGCACTGCCTTGTCTTTGATATGCTATTCCCGCAATAATACTATTATAATTTGTCCCTAATCTTATATCATTGACTACTGCATCTACTATAAAACCAACGTCTCTTGAACATTTAGCCTTATCATACTGAAACTGTTCTGTTGCATTTACATAAGCTACGATTTCTTCTTGTAGGAAATGTCTGTTTTCTAGTAGAAGCTGTGATGCTTGTTCGAAACCGCCTGGGTTATTACCTGCGTACGGATTGAAGTTAGCTACTACTCGCTTTTGTTCAGAAACTTTAGGTGTTATTATTGTAGAACTAATTCCGTTTGCTAAATTACTCAAATTAACATTAGCATTTGCTTCGCCTGAGTAGAAATTATCAATTATTTGTTCTACGTCATTCTGCAAAGGGATTATAGCAGTATTATATATAATCTCATTTGATATTAATTCAATGTATCCTATTGTATTTGCTGTGGGTTGTATTTCATTGTCGGGTATTAATCTTTCGCTATTAGCGTTATAATACGATATAGCTGCGTTGCTGCTAGCTCTTGCTCCGCCGCGCCACAAGTCTCTTGCTAATGCATCAACAATATATCCTGCATCACGAACACAAAATGTTTTTTGTAAGTCTGTCATTAGTCCTGGATGATTGATATCCGTGTACGCTAATGCTTCTGCTTGGATAAACGCCCTATTTAGTGTTAACAAAGTAGCAGCATCTTCAAACCCACCTGGATTAAGTTCTGCCTCGATAGTAAAGTTTGGTTTAATAACTGCGCCTTTGCTTAACAGCGGATCAGTTATCGTGGTGTTAATACCAGAAACTAGGGTATTGATATTAGTTATACTATTTGCTTCGGATACGGTGTTTGGCTCAAGTACTTGTGTAACTTCAGTTTGGTATACATTAGCAACAACATTATTTTCTAATATATCACTAGCTAGTACGCTTATGTATGAAATTGCATTAGTGGTAGGTACTAGTTGATCACTAGGCAATCGACTCGCTGAACCATTAAAATATGCTAGTCCGGCTGATGCGGAGAACTGGCTGCCACCTCTAATTAAATCTTCATATAATGCATCAACAATATATCCTGTGTCTCTATAGCATATATCGGTTTCCGCATCTGTCATTAATTGAGGATAAGTATCATCAACAAACTGCACCGTATCATCAACTAGAGTTAATTTGTTTGACGTAATACTAGCAAAGTCTGATTGTACCGTAGCGTTTGCTGTTGAGGTGTTAGGGGTATCTAACACTGCTAAGTTTTGGAGTCCTCCATCGCTGACTACATCTATTGTTATTTGTACTAAATCACTAACTCTTGATTGTTCTGCTACACCAGCATTACCGCTTGTGTTATCCTGTCCTGCATATGAACCTACTATTACATTACTTGCTATTCTAGTAAGTTCTTCGTATGCTGCTACAGTGGCGTTTGACTCTCCGTCACCTAATTGTGGGCTACCAAAGAAGTAACTCTTTGCTATTGTTCTGCTAGCAAAATTGCCGTCATACATAATATCATGTGTTAAGCCGTCAATAACATATCCTACATCACGAAAACATACGTTTGCATCGTATGTAAGTAAAGGAAATTGTGAGTTAACATAAGATACTACATCGGTCTGTATTAAAGTCCTGTTTGCTTGCAATTGGTCTTTAGCATCTATTCTATCCTGTGTTTCTGCTACGTCTTCACCGTAAACAATCGTGTCTACCGTATTTGTATCAATAACATCAACGATATCTTCGACTAAGGCTGTTACTATTGCTTGCGAAGATGCAGATATCCCTAGTGCGTTAATTTGATCACGAAGGTAGTTAAATGCAGCAATTGTTTCTGTTTTTTGTTTATCAATTACATCGCTTGCGTTACCACGTTGATAAGAAATACCTGCTATAATACTATTGTAATTTGTGCCAAGCACTAAGTCATATGATATTGCATCTATTAGTAACCCTACATCGCGTTCACATTTAATTCTATCGTAGCGGAACGATTCTTCTTGTATAACATATTCAACGACTTCTGCTTGTATAAATTCTTTATTAGCTAATAATAAATTTGCTGCTTCTGTTTTGTTTCCCTCTATTATATCGGCGTTCTCTGGGAAGTTAGCTAAGTATGGAGGGCCAATTGACTCTACTGCTGCCGACAGTGTATAAAATGCTCTGTACTCTGTTTTACCGTCAAAGACATCTTGGCCGTTTTTATTAACATATACAATATCATCGATTGCAGGTAGTGCGTCGATAGCTCTGTCTGGCGTAAAGTATTGATTTATAACACCCTCTGCAAGCGTATCCGTAGTTTGGTTAGATAAATCGCTTACTGTGCCTGTTAAGTTACCAAAGAAATTATTAGCAGTTACATCACCGCTAACAAGTATATTTGAATCTGCTACAATGGTACCGTTAGAAGTTTCAACTACTAATTGACCGTTGTTTATGTTTAAATCAGTAAGTGTTGCACCAATGCTAACCCAGGTATTATTTGAATCGTATACTTGTAGTGTGGAGTTTGCACTATCTATCCAAAGGTCACCGGTTTCAATTCCGATGCCATTTGGGCGGGCAGGAGCGCCATAAATTTTGGCTCCACCTTTGCCGATCTTAAAGTCGCTCTTAGTGGTGCCTTTGAAGTTTCCAAAAATACTCATCGTTTCCCCGGGTAAGTCAGCAATAGCTGTCTAGCATTGTTCTGCTAGTCTTGATCCGTATGCAACTATTTATCTTCTTTTGCTAATCTCGATTTTCGCGGAAAAGGTCGACGTTATCTTTAATTCTCTTATTATTCGGAGCTAATGCATGTGCTGTTAAGCAATGATAGTACGCTTTGTCGTGGAATCCTAAATTCCAAGCTGCGATGCTAGCTAAGTCATGCGGTTTTTCTCCCCAAGCTGACGCATCTGATGTGTACACTAGTTCTTTTTCTGTTATAGCTAATGCGGTAGTAATAGCGTGATAGCACTCTAGCCACATAGAATGGTCATGTGCTATTTGTGCAAGTTCTACCCAAGGCTCTCTAGTATGCGGTGCTTCGGCGCAGGCTTTCCTTAGCCATTGCAAGCCGGTAAACTGATCTCCGGTATTGTAGTAACTTTTTCCTAATAGGATCATAGCCATTGACCGTTCATTGATCCAAGTTGCCCCCGGGTGATCTAAGAAGGTAACTAGAGCACTCTTTGCTTCTTCCCACATAAGTTTATATGTAAGTTCCCTAGCATAATAAAATGCATTTCTCGGACAACTAGGATCTTCTTTAACACTCATTTCGAGTAGTTCTAGATACTGACTTCTAGGCTTAGTGTAATCAGGTAAATGTCTTACTAGCAATGCATCAGTAGTAGCCCATACTTCAGTTAAGCGAGGATCTGGCTTTGGGTATTCGTGACAAGGATGATGCCAAAAGTAACCTTGCCTATGATGTATTTTTTCGTAATGGAATTCTACCCCAGGCCCCCAATGGTATAGATATTTGAGTCGTGTTGTTCCTCTTCTCCAAACTTTTTCTACTTCTTGGCGCCATCCAGGTTCTAGAACTTCATCTATGTCTAAGCTAATACATGCTTCAGCGTCATTTGGAACGAGTGATAGTGCTGCATCTCGAGCTTTGTCAAATCTCCACGGAATTACAGCTATAGAGTGTACAGTTGCTCCGGCTTGTTCTGCTAAAAATTTAGTATTATCGGTAGAGCCAGTATCGGCTATTATGATGTAATCTGCTTCTTTTGCTGATTCGCAAAATCGTTCGATGAACTTTTCTTCATTTAGAGCTATAGCGTACACTGCAATTTTCATAATATTATTTAATGTTAAAAAAATTGCAGTGTGTATTTACTGGCTATACAAGTATTTCTATTATACCTGATGCCATCGAGTCTTTGTTTTCTAACGCTTTACCAATCATACAACTTGCACTTACAAAGTTAGGCTGTGAGCTTGCTTTAGCATGTCCTGGGACTTCGCTGGAAACTAGAACGTCACCTTTGTTTACTGGTCCTATAACTTTACACGGAACTCGTCCACGTAATGCTACAGTTACTACATTCTCACCTTCTAATTCACAATTCATTAAGAACGATGGGTTCTCGGACACTACGCCTGCTATTTTACAAGAATCTTGTGCTCCTGATTGCGTAACTTCATATATGCCACCTATGATTAATACAGTGCCTATTTCGTAATCGGCATCAGCTAAATATTTTTCTGCTAAGTCAGCATAACGTGCCGCTGAAGCAGTTGTAGTTAATACCCCTGTGTTTGCATTAAAATTTAACTTCCCTGCATCAGTAGTCACTTTAGGAGATTGTACTCCTGTGCCGTCAACTAACACCGGATACAATAATGTAGAACTATTGTCAGCTATTGCATCTAGCTCAGTACCAGTCCCTGAAAGTCCTGTTAACTGTGATCCATCACCAATGAAGAATTGAGCAGTTATATTACCTGTTGCTACTGCGTTTTCATTAATAGCAACAGGTTGATCAGTTGTTACTGTTGATCCTACTTGATTGAGATACCAGCCTATATCACGGGCTGTCTTCGGAACAGCTTGTGATAGTATGCCTTTGCCTGCGTTATAACCTACTTCTAACGCATCGTCACCTGTATAGTGTAAATTATCATACGCTACATAAGGATCCGATCGGACTACACGAGTGTACTCATTAGTCCTCGTGTCGATTATATCCATAAACATATTAGCATTACGGAAAAATGATCCTCGCAACGCTGGTGATTGCGTGTTTATCCACATTGTACGCTGTTGGTCATACCATCCTTCGGTCTCATAGTCGGCACGAACTGAAAACCAATCATTAATATAATCATCAGCCGTTCTTAATCCATCACTTTCGCCTTGCATCCATATAATCGAATCAGCAATCTGCACATTAGCTAATTCTGGCGTAGCAAGCGCATCTGTTACCCGTTGCTTAGTGAGCACATCCATCTCTCCTCCAGTAAGCCAAGAAGAAATAGCTGTTCCGTTTTTATGAGTACATACAATATAAACGTCTCGTCCTGTGATTCTATTAATATAATCGCCTGCGGCCCAGGCTATGTGTCCTTTGCCGCCTCGAAGCATTCCAGTATAAGCATCATTAGTTACATAGTCACCATAGATAGGTTGATTTAAATCTTGTGAAATCCAACTATGCACAGCAAGGTTGCCTGCTCCTCCGGCACTCCAGTCAAACACATTAGGGTTAACTGTAACATTACTGCTTGTAGCATTAACACCATCGCCTGCATTACTTTGACCCGTAAATACAATCAGTACAGGATCTAAGGTTTCTTTGTAAGGGAATACAGTCGGTCTAGGACCTTGGATACCTTGTAATCCTTGTCCCCCAACAAAACCTGATATGCCCTGTAATCCTTGTGTTCCTTGTAACCCTTGTATGCCTTGCGTACCTTGAGGACCTAAACTACCCACTGCTCCTGAGATGCCTTGAACACCCTGTGTTCCTTGGGTGCCACGTATACCTTGTATGCCTTGACCGCCTACAATACCTGAGATACCTTGTCTGCCTTGTGTGCCTTGTGAGCCAACAGTACCTTGGATACCTTGTAATCCTTGTCCCCCAACAACACCTGATATGCCTTGTAACCCTTGTATGCCTTGGCGTCCTTGCGTACCTTGAACACCTTGGCTGCCTTGTGCTCCTTGTGTTCCTTGTGCTCCTTGCGGACCTACAATGTTACCTGTGTTTGACCATACAAACCCGTTGAATAGCCATAAATCGCCTAACGCCTGATCAATTACACCATCGCCGACTCCAGCTGCTGGGAAAGCGGCATTAAGTACTCCTTGCGGATCTCCGCCATCATTTACGTCCGGTACACTACCTACAATAAAGATAGAATTACCTTGAGTACCTTGTATGCCTTGTTGTCCGGTTATGCCTTGTATGCCTTGGCTTGCTTGGGTACCTTGACGTCCTTGTGGTCCAGTGTTTCCTTGAATGCCTTGAACACCTTGGTTGCCTGTCGGTCCTACAATCTGTCCTTCATCGATCCAGTTGGTTCCGTCATAAACCCAAATATGCCCGTCTAATTCTTGTATAACAGCCATACCGGGATCAACCCCTGGTAGACCTAATACAAATACTACATAATTATTTAATAAGCCTTGCGGATCATTTGGACCGCCAGCGCCGCCATCGTATGTTGCATTAACGTCAGGTACGCTTCCTACAATATCAAGTGAGGTACCTTTTGTTCCTTGAATGCCTTGTGGACCATCAGGACCTTGTATTCCTTGACTTGCTTGTGTTCCTTGTGGGCCAGCACTGCCTTGAATGCCCTGTGGACCATCAGGACCTTGTATTCCTTGACTTGCTTGTGTTCCTTGAGTACCTTGACGTCCTTGAATACCTTGTGGGCCTGCAATTTGACCTACATTTTCCCAGGTTGCTCCGTTATATACCCATAAGTCGCCGCCTGCTTCATCAAGCACACCATTACCGTTTACTGCACCAGGGAATGCTGTATTTAAAACATCTTGTTCAGATCCTGGCCCAGCAGTAACGTCTGCTACACTGCCAATTACTTCTAACGCTGCACCTACATTACCTTGAACACCTTGTGGTCCTGTAGGCCCAAAATCTCCTTGAATACCTTGTCTGCCTTGTATCCCGATTGACCCCACTGGGCCTGTTGGGCCTTGTGGTCCTGGGACAGTAGATGCTGTACCTTGAATACCTTGAGAGCCTGCAGGGCCAGTTGGACCTAAAATATTACCTGAATTAAACCAAGTAGTACCGTTATATACCCATAAGTCATTAGTTAGTTCATCAAGTACACCGTCGTTTTGTACCGCGCCAGGAAATGCATTGTTCAGTACAGTTTGCTCGTCAGGGCCAATAGACACATCTGGTACACTGCCAATAATATTTACAGTTCCTGCTCCAGTAGATCCTTTGATCCAAGCGGAACCGTCACTGTGATATAAAAAGCCATCATCGCCTAATACAATTGCGCCTTTGTAAAATGCAGCATCAAGTGATATAGGTACTGGATACTCTTTACTTGGTCCTATATAGCTACTACGACCGGTAATTGATTTAATACTCATTTAGTAAATCCTTTAAAAAACAATGTCATCTTCTTCTGATTGGCCTTCTGTATAACTGAGTGTTGCTTGTAAATCGACGTTTGATTCGTTGCATCGTATCTGAACTAAATCTCTCGATAGAAAGAATTGACCGTTTACCGGTATAATCAATGTATCGTCAACTTCAACTCTTAAATTCTTAACAAGATATGTTGTATTAGACGCTGGGTCTAAATTATCTCGATCTGGGGTTAGCGAAAACCCAGTGCCAGTCCCCGGAGTGCCCGAAAACCCAGTAACTGTTTGTGTTACTTCAGGAACAATAGAGTCGCCACCTGTAGTAACAGAAAACTCAGTGACTGATCCATTGCCGTCAACATTATCAATTGTTACTGTAGCACTATTTGTTAAAATCACCACGTTACCTATATCGTAGTTTATGCCCGGATTGAAAAGTCCTGCATACTCTACCTCAGTTTGTCCAGCATCTAGTGGACGCTCTGCTTTAATAATCTGAACGTCTACTGTAGCTGCGGCAGTACCGCCAACGTTAGTTACCAATATAGGACTAGAAGGTTCTGTTACTCCCGGAGCAACTCGTCTAGTGCTTCCGAATCCAACTACCGGAACATCGTACACCGGAGTGTCGATAATAGTAGTCCAATTAGTATTTAATTGTATACTAACCGCTTCAGGTTTAGCACTAGGTGCTTGTTCTGTAGTTATTACTCTAACTGCTGTCATTTTAGAAAAATCCTCTTGAATTTGCGATTCGACGTGCTATCTGCCTTACAGATATATTAAACGGTCGACCTTCAAACTTACCAGTGACACCATTAATTCTCGTGCCTCCAGCAAAGTATTGGTTATTAAGTTCATCTGCACCCGACCATCTAACTCGTCCGCCATCTTCTTGCAGTACTGAGAACGGTACTGGTCTGTTAAAGCCTGGCTTATTAAAGTTAAGCGGTAGTGCGAGTCTGTTTACACCAGCACCTGCATTGTTAAACTGGTGTGCTAGTGATTCGATTAGTGAACTAAACTGAATCACTGTTGGATCAGTTACTGTTGATACTAATATATCATCTATTAGTCCTGATACCATTGCATATTCTAATGTAGAGTTTCCTTCCAATACTGGAACTAGTGCTTCTTTTAAGAAGTTCCATGTATACAAGAACGCAGGTTCTTGTTCAATTGGATATACTTTAACAGCGTTGTAAGAAAACAAACCTAGCGAAAATGCTTGTGTAACCATTTGTGTACCTGATCCTAAATCAAGTGAAAGACTTTCTAACAAATTAGTAGCATCTCGCTTAATTAAGTCTTCATAATATGTTGAATAGTAATCATTTATAAAGGTAATTGTATCAGTTTGTATAGTAGCTTTACTATTTACTGTGGTAGTGTAGTCAGCCTGGACATTAGCATTTGCTGCTGTAATATCTGGAGCAACTAGTGACGGGATAACGTTTGCATTTCCTGCTTCTAACGTATCTATAGTAATTTGAATTAAGTCAATTGCACTATTTGCTTCGTCTGTTGTTGCAACACCACCTGATGGCAATGTTGCTTGCCCAGCATAGGTGCCTAGTACTACATTGCTTGCTATCGTTTGCAATGTAACATAAGCATTAACTGTAGCACTTGTTTCGGCAGCGTTAGGAAGTACTGATACTGTCTGACTGAAATAACTGTCTGCTACAATGCGACTAGCAAAGTTACCACCGTACAAAATATCATGGGTAATAGCATCAACTACAAATCCCACATCTCGATAGCACAAGTTTGCATCATATATTAGTGTAGGTGAGTCTAAAGCAATAAACGCCACAACTTCATCTTGAATAAATGTTCTGTTTAATTGAAGTAACTCTTTAGCCTCTATTTCATCTTGTGTTGCTGTACTTGGGTCAGTGAAATATAAAGCAGACGTAGTTCCAACTTTAAGTACATCAGTTATAACTTCAAATTTTTCTCTAATTTCTCTACGGCTATAATCAAGTAAGCCTAGCCCGCTTTCAGGTAATGCTGGATCTACTAGTCCACTGATTGTCCCTGGTAGAGAATCGTTATCTTCGTCAGCACTCAGATCATCTGTTGTTGTTGTATCACCTATAATATAATCTTTAACGTAGTTTATGCCTAATAACGTTTGCTCTAATTCATCAGTTATTACCCTAGATGATACACCTCGCTTATATCCCTCGCCGATAATAAGCGAATTATAATTTGTGTTTAGCACTAAGTCATATGTAACTGCATCTATGATATAACCGACGTCACGTGAACACAATGCTTGATCATACAAAAAGCCTTGATCCCAGCTTGTGCCTACGTTGCCGTCTGGTCCTACTACATTACCTACATTTGCAACTAAGTCGTCCCACATTGCATTGACAAGTACGTTGCTTTGTGTTATTATATTTGCTGCAAGGACTTCGTTGGTTACTATTTGTGCATTTGTAGTTTTTTCTTCAACAACATTAATAAATCCCTTGGCATGCATACTCAAGTCACCAAACTGTGTACCTGAGTTGTTAAGTGTAATCTGGCCACCGTCTAACGCATAGAAACAAGAGCGCTGGAAAATACCTAGAGATGAAATTCCGTTAATGCCAGCGCCGTTTCTAGCACAATAACCAATGCCGTTTGGACTACGTGGTGTAGCACCGAACGCAAGTATGTATGGCCAAATAGTATTTGGATTAAGTACTCGTCTATCAGCAAGTATCATACCTGCGCCTTTTCCTACAGCTGGGTTAGCATTAGCAGGATCAAGTGGCGCTGCAATAGCACTTGGGTTATAGTTACTGAGTTGAGAACTGTCACGCACATAGGGCGAACGCTTAATTGTTGCTCCTGGAGCAAATGCATAAGCAAAGCCTCCACTTGGATCATCAAAGTCATCTAGTTCCATGTTTCGGAAAGCAAATCCTTGAGCATAGCTACCTGAGTTTAACAAAAACATGTTGCGGAAGTTTCTCTTACCTATATCGCTCATGTGTAGCTCAGTTACATATTGTCCGCCTGAGCTTACTATTGCTGAATTTTCTGGAATTTCTAGTTCACCGTCTTCAACATAAATGCCTGGATACACACTAACTAGCACAGTTGTTGTAGTTGAGTCTAACGCAAATATTGGATTTGCTTCTCTGAACTTTTTAGCAAGTTCAAGTCCTCTGCGTATTGATCTTACTGCATTTGTTAAGTTGTTTCCGCTTCTGTTATCGTCACCGTTTGCTTTAACGTAGATAACATATTGCACATCGAGATCTAAGAAGTCTTTCTTTTGTTCATCAAGCATAAACAAATCACCACTGAGGTTCATGTCTACACCAAAGTAATCATCTATTCTATTTGTTTCGTTGTCTTGTCCAAATGTTTGTACACCGTCACCTACGATAGTAACAGTGCCGTTGAGTTCAGTGCTTGATTCAACTTCTAGCTGCGAAGTATTTGTAAAATCTCCCCACACTTCAGTGACTCGTTCTGTAGGTGATGTTCCTACATAAGCATCTCCGTCACCTACAATAGTAACGTCATTATTTAATATAGCCGTGGCTACTGTTGTTAAATCATTTATGCTTCCGTTATTAGAAACTGCTATGTTGTTAGTTTCTATGTTATCGAAATATGCCTGCTCAATTAAATTGTTTGCATTACCTAGTTGTTGTGTTTGCACACCATTAACTGTTAAATTACCATTGATAAAAGTATTGCCGTTGAGTGTAGTCTGCTGATTGACTATCAATGTGTTAGTTTCTATATTGTCAATTAACCCTAAGTTATCTATCGTAAGGTTAGCAACAATTATATCGTTGCCGTAGTAGATATCCATGCGCTGACTAGTGTTACCAAATGTCTGTACACCGTTGCCAGTTACTGTTAACGTGTTGTCTAGAGTAGTGCTTTGATTTACTGTTAATGTTTGTGTGTTAATGTCATTAGCAAAAATACTTTCAATTAAGTTTGCAGAATTACCAATGTTCTGAACAAACACACCGTTAACAAACAAGTTGCCATTAATGCTAGTAGTTGTGTTTAGAACTGTCTCTTGAAGCACCACTAATCTGTCTGTGAAAATTAGATCTACTGTACTGTTAGCTTCACCAATTTGATTATACCCGTTACCTGAAATAAGTAAGTTACCATCAATTATTGTTTGTCCATTAACGCCAGCAGTAATATTTGTATTGCCTACTATATTAGTGTTACCAGTAATATCAAGGTTATCAGTTATTGTTGTATTTCCAACAACGTTCAACTCCCCTGCAACATTAGTAGTTCCGTTAAGTTCGCTTAATGTTGTAACATCTAGTGAGTCAGTTGTCGTTTTCAATGTTACGTCTAAATTTTGTCCGATTAATGCGTCATTGCCGACTGTCAAGTTGACACCGATAATTCCATTTTCTCGAACTACTAACGTCCGGGTTATCTCTGTATTACCCTGAATTAGTAATTCTTCACCATTAGGTGCTAATACGCTGCGTTGAAATGACATATTTTAAGCTACTCCACAAACTCTAACTAAAACTATTTATCGGAAATAGCTTTTTAGTATTTCAAGTCATAAAAAAGCCCCGCTTGCGCGAGGCTCTTTATATCAAGTAACTATCTTAGCTTACTGGAATGCTACGTTAGCTAGTGTAACTGCGTCGACGTAGTCGCCAGCGTTACCTAGTGATTCTTACTATTATTCTATATTAAAATCTAGTAAGTCGTCTTTGTTCTTGAACGATAGTATAATCAAAGCACTGCGTATTGAATTAGTAAAAACTCCACGCTGGGTTTGGAAACTGTGTGTAAAGAACCCGTTCTCAGTTTCGACAGTGGCATAAAGTGTTCCTACCTTGTCTAATCCCAGATAAAATCCACCACTTTCTCCCACTGCGCCAATACCCATACCAAACTCACCTGCTTGATAGAGATCAACAGTGCCTTCTGGTTCACCGACTTCTTTTCGAAAATGTTTATACGACACTCGGTATTTTTCTCTAACTTGTGCCCGAGATGCTCCAAACAATCCTTCGCCGTCACGGAGTTCATCCTGTAATTCTGACTGAATATTAACAAAATATACTCCGGTGAGGCGGTCATCGTCGAATTCATAATAACTTTTTCCAATCTCAGCATAAGGATTGTAGTCAGAGGAATATTTGATATTTTTTTCATTTGCTACACCAGAGCGGTATAGTTCAGACGCATTCATATCATCGCCTAACTCTCCAGGAATAATTCGCTGAACTTCACTAAATGACATTTCTTGCGAGATAGCAGTCATGGGGTCAAAAACAATTAGATTTTCATCGAAATCAGGAGCAGACACGCATCCAGTAAGAACAGCTATACTAAACCCTGCCACCAATGCTTTCTTCATAACTCTACTTCTCCGTCGCGTGTTGATCACGCAGTTCTTGGTATTTAGGTGGGGGTGTTACTAGCCCTTCTTCAACTAGTTGGTGGTACAGAAGTCCGCATTGGTCTCGCTTGCCAGTAGGGATATATGGGTAACTATCATTACAGCCGGCCCATTGAGCAGCAAACAATCCTGTTTTGGCTGTAGTACCGCAGCCAGTTAATACTAACAATGCCGTTGCTATAATCGCTATCTTCATAACTCTACGCTCTTGTTTGTAAGTAAGTATATATAATAGCATATCATTACTATATGTCAAGCCTGTAAGTTGTTGATTTGGCTAGGAAAACACAGAAAAAGCTAAGTTATTGATTTTATTGCATAAATAATAGTATGAAAATCAATAACTTAGACGTAACATACACAGACGGGTACGGATTTAATGATACTCCATTTATCAATGTCAGAGTAAAGAGCAAGCCTGTGCCAGACCCCAGCAAAGAAAACCCACGGAAGAAGAAGAAATCAGATAAATAAAAGTGAGTCCGCGGTACGCCAATACCCGACTCTCTAACAGCTAAAAAGGAGCTATCAGCATGACTACTTATCAACCATACACTTACCACATTGCGTGGACTGGATTAAACTTACACTACTACGGTGTCAGATATGCTTCT
>Ga0070747_1000735_pt1 | contig 15909 bp, 9 predicted proteins | sample VirMetDEL_Mar_31_FD_77321 | JGI IMG/M metagenome (GOLD analysis project Ga0070747, IMG submission 77321) | Aqueous microbial communities from the Delaware River and Bay under freshwater to marine salinity gradient to study organic matter... | ecosystem: Environmental > Aquatic > Marine > Coastal ... | reverse complement strand
GTTTTATCATCTAAAGGTAGCAAAGGATTACAAAGAGCCTGAGACTGAGGCTATGTTGTATGGGACTGCGGTGCATTTAGCCGCTGAAGAGTATGTAAGAGATGGGAAACCGTTACCCCCAGAATACATGTACATAAAAGCCCCAATAGATGCACTATGTGCCAAACAAGGGGAAAAAATCTGCGAATTGGAAATGGGGTTAACGGCAGACCTTGAACCGTGTGGGTTCTTTGATGATGATTGTTGGTATCGTGGTATAGCTGATTTAGTTATAGTCGATAGAGAAAACAAACTGGCTTGGGTCATTGACTACAAGACAGGTAAGAATACTAGGTATGCAGACAAGGGTCAGTTAGAGTTAATGGCATTGTGTGTATTCAAACATTTCCCCGAGGTTGAGACTGTAAGAGGGGGGCTTTTGTTTGTTGTGTGTAACGAGTTAATAAAAGATACGTATGATTTGAGCTCCGCTGGTGAGATGTGGCAGAAATGGATAGCTGATTATAATCGTATGGAGATAGCATACAAGAATGATGTATGGAACGCCCACCAAAGTGGGTTATGTAAACGACATTGCATTGTTACAGAATGCGTGCATAATGGTAGACACTAATGAGACGTAAAAGAGCCAAACAAGTAAACGCTCCAGTAGGGAGCAAAGCGTTTGAGGCACGTATGGAACGCCAACGTGCTAGGCGTGCGTTTGATAAGAAGAATGGTAAAGCCGCCCGTAAAGGCAAAGACATTAGTCACAACAAGATGTTGAAAGATGGTGGCAGTAACAAGGATGGGTACAAATTAGAAAGTCCTAGTAAGAATAGATCTAGGAATGGGCATAAGCCTAAAAAGAAATGACTCTGCTTGGTCGTGTGTAGACGCTTAGCTTGATGCGTCGTTAAATGATGTAGCCAGTTCTGTCCTCCTGACTATACGTATGCTACATAAAATCAAGTTAGCTATGGGTTTTGATTAAAGTCCCACATAGCAGACCTAGCCCCATCTGTGGCGACATCGGGGCTAATTTTATCGTAAACGGACACCGTTTTACGAGGTTCACTGACGGAGAATAATAATTGAAGATTGTAGATAACAAGGCGTTGTTACTTAATTTACGTACTCCCGGGCGGGTTACGAGTTGTATACCAAAGAGTAAGACGTTATCAGAACATGAAGTTCTAGTTAACTGGGGAATAGATGAGGTGCAGGTGCTTAGAAATATAGGTATCAATGCTCCATCACCAATAGAGGGTAGGTACGAATGGACAGGTAGGTATGATCCTTACGACCACCAGAAAGACACCGCTAGCTTTATGACGTTAAATAAGAAGTCTTTTTGTTTTAACGAACAAGGTACAGGTAAGACCGCTAGTGCTATATGGGCATCCGATTACCTGCTAACACAAGGTAGAGTAAATAGAGTATTAGTTATATGTCCGTTGTCCATCATGGAATCTGCGTGGCGTAACGACCTGTTTAACTTTGCCATGCACCGCAAAGTAGATGTAGCGTATGGTTCAGCAAAGAAACGTAGAGAAATAATTGAGGGCGATGCTGACTACGTGATAATAAATTATGATGGTGTTGAGATTGTACAAGACGCAGTTGCAGAAGGTGGGTTTGATTTAATCATTGTAGATGAAGCTACTCACTATAAGAATGTACAGACTAAGCGTTGGAAAACACTCAACAAGTTAGTCAACAAGGATACGTGGTTGTGGATGATGACAGGTACACCTGCGGCACAGAGTCCAACCGATGCGTACGGCATAGCTAAACTTGTAAATCCCAATGGTGTACCTAGATTCTTTGGGTCGTTTCGAGACCTAGTGATGCAGAAGGTAACTAATTTTAAGTGGATACCGAAAGAGAACGCTACAGATTATGTACACAAAGCATTACAACCTGCAATACGTTATACAAAGGAAGAATGTCTAGACCTACCACCGATGGTATATGTCAAACGTGAAGTCGATATGACTGCACAACAAAAGAAATACTATAAAGAATTAAAGAGTAAGATGATTATGCAAGCGGCAGGAGAACAAATCACTGCGGCTAATGCGGCTGTCAACATGAACAAGCTACTACAAATATCATCTGGTGCTGTATATACCGATACTGGTGATTCATTAGAGTTTGATATAACAAAACGTTATAAGGTGTTAAGAGAAGTAATTGATGAGTCAAGTAAGAAAGTGTTGGTGTTTGTACCATTCAAACACACTATTGATTTATTAACAGAGAAGTTACGCAAAGATGGTATCACTACAGAAGTTATACGTGGTGATGTTAGTGCGGCAAGACGAACAGATATATTTAAACGCTTTCAAGAACAAGACGATCCTAAAGTTTTGGTGATCCAACCACAGTCTGCGGCACACGGTGTAACACTTACAGCGGCTAACACTGTTGTATGGTGGTCGCCCACTAGTTCTTTGGAGACGTATGCGCAAGCGAATGCTAGGGTACACAGATCAGGTCAGGATCAAAAGTGTACCATCGTACACTTACAAGGGTCGTTTGCAGAAAGACGCGTATATACCTTATTAGACAACAGAATAGACGTACATACGAAGATGATCGACTTGTATAAGGAAGTGCTTGACTGAACCACTTTTTTACGTTATGGTCAGTATCCCTTTAACAAAGGAGCGTAAAATGAGTGATGTACCAAACGCTGAGAAGCTAACTGCTGTCTACCTAAAGATAAAAGATAAGCGTAGTGAGTTATCAGCAGAGTTTAAAGAAAAAGATGCTGAGTTATCCGATCAGTTAGATAAGGTAAAGCGTGCTTTACTGGACTACTGTGAGGAACAAGGCGTTGATAGTGTAAGGACTTCAGAAGGGTTGTTCTATAGATCGGCTAGAACACGTTACTGGACAAGTGATTGGTCTTCGATGCACGAGTTTATACTTGAGAATGAAGTACCAGAGTTGCTAGATAAACGTGTTAATCAGTCTAATATGAAGCAATACCTTGAAGAAAACCCAGACCAAGTACCAAAAGGTCTTAACGTAGATTCTGAATATATTGTTTCAGTGAGGAGAAAGTAATGGCGGATAAATATGTAACCGCAGAAGAGGTGGCAGATAAGTATAGTATATCTGTACACGGTATACGTGGGTGGAGGCGTAGGGGCATTGTACCTACTCATCTTTATATAAAGATTGGTGGTCAGTACCGATACGATTTAAAGGGCTTGGAAAAGTTTTTCCGAGACAACACCGCTCAATCTAAAAGCGAAGAGGTAAAGGAAGACACTAGAACTCCCCGTCAAAAGCTAGATGACTATTCATTAACAGGTAAGAGTGAGGAACTCAAAGCACAGCTTACTGAAATGGATTTTGCAGCAGACGAGGACTTCTAGTGAGAAGGTTAAGCATACGCGGTGGTCAGTTTACTCTTATTGATAATGGTGAGCCTGAAGTCTTACCGTACGATAGTGTAGATGTAATCATTGTGAATGCCGCGCCTGTATCAAGATCATACTTTGGTAATCAGTTTGACCCTAACAAGTCTACTGCACCTGTATGTTGGTCTGATGATACGCAAAGACCATCACGCAATGTATCACAGGATAACGTGCAATCAGCTAGGTGTATGGATTGTACGCAAAACGTACGTGGTTCAGGTGAGAATGGTGGTCGGGCTTGTCGGTTTCAACAACGACTTGCTGTTGTATTTGAGGGAAACCTCGATGAGGTGTATCAGTTGCAGATCCCTGCTAGCACAATATTTGGTAGGGTTATAAATGGTAACATGGGCATGCAAGAGTATGCTCGTCACTTATCTGCACACGCTACATCAGTTATTGCTGTCGTTACGAATATCTATTTCGATAAAGACAGTGTTGTACCTAAACTTTATTTCAAACCAGTTCGCCCTGTAGATACAAAGACAGGATTAAAGGTAGCAGAAATGGTAACACATGAAGACACAAAGGCGGCTATAACATCTATAGTTCCTGTGTCTGGTGAAGCCGCGTCTCCTTTTTCTGTAGTTGAGGGTGGGTTTGAGTTAAATGCGAACTAACAAGGTAATTAATTATGGCTAATCAAAATAGCAACTATGTAATACAAAACGTTGAGGCTCTTTGGCCTCGTATCAATAAACCATATCGCTTTGACAATGCAGAGAATCGCACTGTTCCTTGTGATCCTTTTGAAGATGGCGCTAAATACGAAATTAAGTTTCGTATGAATAAAGATCAAGCTAAGGCTTTGTATCTTGAAATGTGTAAAGCGTATGAAGAGCGTAAAGAAAAAGGGTGGCCTGAAAAAGTTGATAACCCATTCACCAAAGATGATGACGGTATGTATTCATACAAGGCAACTCTTAAAGGTGCATATGGTAAAGAGGCTACACTTAAACCTGTACAATATGACTCAAAAGGAGTTAAACTACCTGACGATTTCATGTTGACAACTGGAAGCACTGTAAACGTAGCTGTCGTATTTGTCCCATACAATATGCGTGAAGCAGGAATATCACTTCGCTTACGTGCTGTGCAGGTTATCAAGTATGTACCAATGGAAGCATCATCTCCGTTCGGTGCTGTTGAAGGTGGCTTTGAATTTAAAGCCGAGGACGACAATCCTTTTGAAGTTGTAGAAGCTAAACCTACTACCAATGTTATTGAAGGTGAGTTTGGTGATACACCTGAACCTAAAAAAGTTAGTAAAAAGACTACACCAAAACCAAAAAAGTCTGATGCTGACATCGCGGCAATCGTAGACGACTGGGACGACTAGTCCCACAACAATAGCTAGCATTATGCGAAGAGGGGGCAACCGCCCCCCTGCTATCTTCACCCTCGGAATTAGGAATGTATTATGGATGCAGAAGTATTTTTGCGACACGTCACTGGGGACGACGGATACTACTGTTTATTTGCGGTTAAGTTAGGACAAAACGATAGACCACAGACGTTTCATACAAATTATGATTCGTTACTACAAGAAGCACGTAAGTTAGATGCTCGTGGGTACAGCCCATACTTTGCACTAGCTACGTTTGAAGAGAGTGGTACTCGTGTAGCCGACAATGTAAAACAGTTAAAGTCTTTCTTTATGGACATCGACTGCGGGGAAGGCAGAGATTATCCAACTAAACAAGAAGGACTCCAAGCCCTACAGCGATTTTGTAAGAAGGTTGATTTGCCTAGACCGTTACTAGTTGATTCTGGTAGGGGCGTGCATTGTTATTGGCCTTTGTCTGAAGCTGTTAGCAGAGACGATTGGAAGCCTGTAGCAGACCATCTAAAACAGTTGTGTAAAAATCATGGTTTTACTATTGATGCGTCAGTGACTGCCGATGCGGCTCGTGTACTGCGTATACCTACAACACACAACCACAAGACTGAGCCACCTACGGAAGTAACATTCTTTAGTGAGCATGTACCAGAGTATGTGACACTAGAAGAATTTGCTAAGTGTATTGGCGCAGATCAAGTGCCCAAGAAACAACCTGACAATCAACCTGCCAATGCAATGATGGAAGCGTTGATGGGTAACAAGCAGTTCAAGTTCAAAGATATTATCGCTAGAGAATCTAGCTGTGCGCAGTTAGTTGATATAGTAGTAAATCAAGATGAGTGTAGTGAACCCATATGGCGAGCAGGTTTATCTATAGCTAAGTTCTGTTCTGATGGACAGAAAGCGGCACACATCATGTCTAAGAATCACCCTGAGTATTCAGCAGAAGAAACACAGGACAAGTTTGATAAGATCAAAGGCCCATACCTATGTCATCACTTTGATGAGTTTAAGCCTGATGTATGTACAGAATGTCCACACTGGGGCAAGATTAAATCTCCAATATCTTTAGGAGGCAGTGTGCGTGAGGCTACCGAAGAAGATAATGTGGTAGAAGTGCCTGCACTTGATCTACCAAACACACCAACTACTACCTATGTCATCCCGACATATCCAAGACCGTACTTTCGTGGTGCTAATAATGGTGGTGTGTATATACGTACGTCTAATGATGAAGGCGAACCTGATGAAGAACTTGTATACCACAACGACATCTATATCGTGAATCGTATTGTGGATGTAGAACTTGGTGAACTTGTGGTAATACGTTTACACCTACCACAGGACGGAGTGAGGGAGTTTACTGTCCCTCTTACAGCAATAACTTCAAGAGAAGAATTTAGAAAACAAATGTCCATGCAAGGCGTGGCAGTAACAAAGATGGATAAACTTATGACTTATATGACTACTTGGATTAACGAGTTACAGGCTACCACAAAAGCTGACTTGGCTCGTACCCAGTTTGGTTGGACTGATGATACACATTCGGCATTCGTTATAGGCAACCAAGAAGTAACCGCTAATGGTGTTAAGAGTAACCCACCATCTAAAGCTACGGCAGGGTTGATGAGTGCGTTTAAGCCTAAAGGCTCACTAGAACAATGGAAGAAGACGGCTAACTTCTATAATCGTGAGGGCTTTGAGTTACATCAGTATGTAGTAGCTAGTGCTTTTGGTTCACCACTTATGTCGTTAATGCCAATAGCATGTTCGGGCTTCCACTTGCATAGTAAGGATACTGGGTTAGGTAAGACCACTGCTATGCACGTAGGAGCGTCTGTTTGGGGCAATCCTAAGACTCTAGTGGTTGAAGCAAAGGATACACAGAACTCGTTGATGTTACGTGGTGAGGTATACAAGAACTTACCTTATTATATTGATGAGTTAACAAACGCCAAAGGTGAAGAACTATCTGACCTGATCTATCAATTATCTAGTGGTAGACAGCGTAACAGGATGACAGGAAGCGCAAACACAGAGAGACATCGGGGTGAGCCTTGGAGTTTGTTAGCTGTATCTACAGGCAACACTAGTGTACTTGAACGCATTAGCGCTTTTAAGAATGCTCCGAAGGCCGAGGCGGCTCGGTTACTAGAAACAAAAGCTGTTAAGTTATTTGATGAGACAAAAACTAAGCACCTTACTGATGCACATCAAGCTAACGCTGTAAGTGTATACGGACATGCAGGTGTACCTTATCTACAATACCTGATGCAGAACATGGATAGAGTTATAAACCTACTACAAGAAGTACAGCAAAAATTAGATGCTGCGGCACAGCTTACCGCACAAGATAGGTATTGGTCAGCAGGGGCTACCGCTAACGTAACAGGGTTTCTATTAGCTAATGAACTTGGGTTCTTAGAATATGACAAAGAGAAATACTTTAGATATGTCATACGCTTATTAAAAGAGAATAAAGCCATAGCTAATGACATGATAGCCTCTTCGGCTGATGTATTGAATGACTTTGTGCACGAGCATTGGGGTAGCATACTAAAAATTAGAAGCACTGATGACCTACGTAAAGGGCATGGTAATGGTATGGATGATTTAGTTATACCTGAGTCTGACCCTCGTATACGCTTGGTAGGTCGTTACGAGACTGATGTTAAGAAGTTATACATAATACCTAAAGTATTAAAGTCTTGGTGCGCTAAGCAACAGATAAACTACAGTTCTTTAGTACAAGACTTTAAAGATAACTACAATGGCAAGACGTTAAAGATACGTTTAACCAAAGGCACACCTACACAGATGCCCCCATCACATGTGCTATGTATAGACTGTTCAAAAGTTGACTTAGAAGAAGATGCTGAAACTTGATGATATAGCACCCGATGGCGTACGCATTGTTGTACGTTGGGATAAGATGGTAGTTGGCGCTTCAGTCTTCGTGCCATGTATCAATGCTCGTAAAGCACGAGAACAAGTTAACGTAATATTTAAAAGAAAGGGCTGGAAGTATACAGCTAAAACAACAATAGAGAGTGACAAGTTAGGGGTACGTATATGGCGTACCGCATAAAGTTTTAGGACATGGAGTAGCTCTTCCCCTTGCTACTCCTGTAACTCCCTTAGTCCCTGATGTTCCGAGGCATCAGGGATTTTTTTAATCCCACTGTTTGTATTCTCTTCTCTTTTTCTCTAACGCGTATTGCATCATCTTGTTAACTGGCACTCCATTGTGCATGGTAGCTACCTTATCCATTTGAGACTTAACAGAACGTTTAATGGTAGCGTCACTTATACCAGCGGTTGGATGTCGTCTGTTGAACTCTCTTATGTCGGCAAGTACATCCCTAGCCTCAGACGTATCCCGTTGCATAATAGCTCTAAAGTATCTTTTAGTTAGTTTACTTCTACGCTCCATCACCGCATTAGATATTTTTTGTTCTGCGGCACTTTGTTCTGTACGGAACGTATACTCAAGGGGAGCAAAACCAAACACCTTAGTTGCAATCTCTCCTGCACCTATGTCTTCATAGATAAACTGACCGCCCCTAGTCTTTATGCCGTTATCCTTAAAGTACCTACCTGCGGTCATAGCGTTACCAAAACCTGCGGGTAAAGCAGCTTCAGTTCCACGCCAGTATTCTCCTTCAGCAAAGTCATTCCACGAACGGTAGAACCTTTTTGCTGTACTCAAGGCAGGGCCACCGATGTAATAACCTATACTCTCTTCTAGACTTGGGTCACGCATAAATCTGTTTTCTTGGAAGATCAAGTCGTTTAGTTTTATACGGGCAGATACATCAACTCCTGTGAGTGTAGATAGTGGCCCTTTGAAGCCCATTTCTTGTACATACTTACGTAGTATGGTATCTGCATCATCTTCTTCATCGTCTAGGAACAAATCCCACACCATAGATACTAGACCCCAAAGAGGTACACCACCAAGTCCCGCAAATAATAGAGACGATAAATGAATACCTGCAAGTTGCTTGATAGCTATCTTCTTCTCTTCTGAATTACCTTCATACAACTTATCTCCAGCAGCTAGCCCAGACTTAATCATGGCAGTATTCATAGCTAGTCCATAACTCTTATACATCAAAGCTACACGACCAATACCTTGCTTAGCTATAGGTGCAGTTGTTTCTAGCCTTGCACCACCGTTTACTTCTTGTGCTTGATACATGGCTTCTTTAGCAGCTAACTCACGTCGTTGGCCTATATCTGTAGGAACAGTAATCTCTTTGCCTTCACGCACACTAAAGAACTTCTCACCTGCTTTAGCCTTGTCTGACATTTGTTGGCGCACTAAATCGTAGGTGGCAACTATGGTGGTCTGTGTGTTAAATCTTTCAGCACCATTAAAGAAGAAAGCTGACCAATGCGCTAACTTATCTCTAGCATTAGCCTTTTCATTGACACCCAACTCTATTAGTGTATCCCCAGAGTATAGCTTGCCTCGCTTTCTAGCTTCTCTTACAATAGGTATAATGCTTTCAAGGTATTCTATACGCGCTTTTGCATCGGCCTTGTCTATGGCGTTTTCTTCGATGTCTTTCTTGACGCTAGCTTTTAGATTAAAGTCTTTATCGTAGTATTCAATAATACTTATCTTAGCTCCAGATATAACACTAGATGCTTGTGTAAACGCATCAATAGTATTGTTAACCCCATAACGTGCACCCAAGTAGGGTACAGCAAATAGAGGTATTTGAGACAAGTTAACTATAGCTGATGATACGTTGAAACCTAGAGTATACAAGAAAGCTACTTGGTTAAACTCCTTGTATATCATCTCCTTACCTTTGTTGTCTGCACCGCGTATAGCAAATTTAATGTGCTTGTTTATTGCTACGTCAGCAATAGCCGTTGCTTTAGGGTTATTTAGCTCGTCTGCTCTCTCCTCTATCTGTCTTGCTATAGCACGCAACTCTGCCGCACTTTCTATTTTAGCCGCTTGTGCTGCTAAGCTACGCCCTTTAGTTTCTAACGCTACACCTGCATCTTGTATGTATCCGGGCACGTTACCACGTTTTACTAATGATCTGTATACAGAAGTAGCCGGTAGAGTGCTTACAAATTGCTTTATAATATCTTCTTGCACATCTCTGCCTACGCCCGCACCTTTTAGTGTCTTTAACACTTCTGATACATAAGTTCCGTTTGGTGCATTATCAAAGAAAGCCTTAGTCATACCCTTGTTATACGGCTTTATGTCTTTTACGCCGTCCGTCTCTTTTAACAACTTAATGTACTCGTCACGCTCTGCTAGGTGTTCAAACATCTCATACCCAGCCTCTGACCGCAAAAAGTTACCCTTATCGTCTTTAATCTCATAAACGTAAGCAACGCTAAAGTCACCTTCACGAACAAGCGGAAAGTATTCTTCGATAGTAGCACGCTTCATAAGTTGAGCAGTAAGTTCATCCAACCGCTTCTGTGCGTCAACGTCACCACTATCTAGTAAGTTTTTACTCTCTAGTTTGATTGCTCTAAGCACAGCAGCAAACTGATCTTTGTACAGTTTCTTTTGCGCATTGTAGTGCTTCTCCATTGCTTTATAGACGGCAGGTTTGTTTTTTCTAATGTCTTCTAGTTGCTCGCGCTGTAGGTCATGTATGTCAAACAAATCATTACCGTCATTGTCATACTTACCCTGATACTGAAGTTTAGGAGCAAAGGGGTCTACGTCATATATGGTAGCACCATATTGCTCGTTATATATTATGCGGTTGTAGGTATTCAAAGCCTCGGTGCCCACCTGCTGAGCAAACTTCTTGTGCGCTTTCTCTGCGTCACGAATTACATCTTGCGCTTCAATTATTCTACCTGTTTGGTTCTCTACAAGTTCGTTCAGCTTTGCAACTAAATTACCAAACCCAGTGGCTCTAGCTATGTCTCCAAGAGTCTGTAGGTGTATGCCCATAGCAAGACCTTTGAGCCCTTTCTCACCCAGAGTTAAGTCCTTCCACCAGTTCTTGAACCCTTTAGCATTTTCTGCGGCTTGTTCACGTACTGGGGCTAGTGCTTCATTTACACCTTTAGCCATCTGGCTAGGATCTAAGTTGTAGCTATTAGTAAAGTTCTCGGGTGTGGGGTTCATCAACAGCATCACAGCATCGTCTACAACTGTTAGCTTAGAATTAACTGGCACCGTACCAAAACCTGTAATTATGTTAAGGAAGTTTTTAAATATGTTTACAAGTTTTTGCCACGCGCTTATTCCTTCAGCGTCTTTTATTTGACCAAGCCTTCTGCGGAATATTGGGTTACTTTGCGATTCTGCAATAAACTCTCGTATGTTTTGTCCTTCAGCGTTAGGGTCTAAGAACGGCTTTAATTCATCAAATAGTTTTTTGAGTTGTTTTGCAGGTACGCTGTTTTTATTGCGGTGATATGATATATCAACAGTAGCATGCGTAGCTTCGTGCATTACAAGGTGTATGGACGTAGGAACATTTTTATTTAATACTATAGAGTTTGACCCATGAAAAAATACGCCATAAGTTATAGTATTGTCCGAAGCGTACTGCGGAGGCATCCTTCCTTTTATACCTGCATCGGTGTCAAAGCTAACGGAAGTAGTGCCTATGTTAGCCGCAAGCCCTCGCGCTATGGTCTTCATTTTTCTATTTTCTACAGTCTTAGCTATTTCTAATAGCGCACCTTTCAAGTCACCCTGTTCTAATAACTTTTTAGTTTTTGCAGATACGTTTTTACTTATGGCTTTGACGGCTTTGGCATCTGAAGTGTATAGGCTACCAGTATAACCCTGTTCCTGTGCTATGGCGGCGCTCTTTGAATAATCTATAGCTTCTTCCAGAGTAGCTTTTTTAAGGTACTTCATACCTAGATCTTTTCGCATCAACTCAAGACCTGCCTTAGTAACTCTTTCGTCATTAAGTCTTTCAAGTGCAGTATCTATAGTTGTTTTCTTCTTGGTAGGTTCCGTCTTTTTCTTTTGCCCCTGTTCTTCTTTCTTCTTGGCTAGCCTTTTCCTTGCACCAGCAGTAACCACACCAGAGACTTGCTGTTGTTTAATCCGTTCTTTTAAGTCCGCCCTCGTTCCTTCAGGATCAGTACCCCTGTCAGCATACTCTTCCGCTTTTTGTAGGTCGCTTGCTTTGGTTAGATCTGTTGTAGGTCTACTGACAAAATCGTTGTAGAGTCCATCGTTCCTAAGTTGTATCGGATCTACCTTAGTTTCTGCGTCATCCTTAGTTGCCGATGCTACATCCTTATCTTTTTTAGCTTCAGCCTCAGCCGCTTTTTCCTTCTCTACTTTTTTAGCTTCGGTTGCAGCTTTAGTGTCAGCAGCCTTTTCTTTGGTGGCTATAGTTGTTTCTACTAATGACTTATACTCGCCTAATTTCATACCTACTTCATTGGCATTAGTCGCTAGCTTTACTAGCTTTGTTCTTAAATCTTTTAGGGGTAACTTGTTTAAGTCATCTGCCACTTCAGTCCTACTTGCAACTTCCGCTTTAGCCACAGACTTTCTTAGTTCTTCCCTTTTTTCCAGTATAAAACCGTTAACTTGTTTTTTAAAATCTGCACTTAGTCCAGTGGATTTAGCATTCATCCAACGTATAACTTCTTTTGCGTTGGCTCCACCAGTGCTTTTTAGTATGTCATCCATTACCGCAAAGTTGGGATCTTGCGCTCGTTTGTCTTTTGCTTTTGGGCTTTGTAGTAACACATCTAGTGGCCCATCTGCATCTTTTATCGTTTCTCCTGCCACGTCATTTGCAGCGTTCATTATTGCAGAGTAAGGACTATCAAATTTTTGTAGGTATTTAATAACCGTATTTTGCTTTTTAAGTTTTCTTCGTTCCGCTCTATTGTTAGTCTTTTTGTTAACTTCTTTGACTTCCGGCATGTTATACATGGAGTCCAAAGTAGTATTGTCTTTATTTTGGTTAGCGTAGGGCTTTATAAAGCTAGCGGCTTTGGGGTATTTTATTTTACCCTTTTCTATTGTAGGCGTTTCGTCTTCAGGTTTACTGCGTTCTATACGTTGTAGTTCAGCGTCCCGCGCTTTTTTTGTTTTACGTAAATCTGTTACGGATGCAAACGCTCTACCCTTCTGGTCTTCAGGTTTACTTGTGGTAGGTTCTGGGGCGGTAGTTTCTTTTTTCTGTAGTTCAGCTAAGTTAATTTTTTGTCCGGGCTTTAAGCCCAGTTTTGCGAGAGGGTCTAGTGTAGACTGTTTTCTTCCCTTTCCTCTAGCAGGTCTTCCAGTGTCACGCTTACTATCATCCAGTCTTCCTTCGACAGGTCTTGCAGGCTCGACGGCACTATCAGCACGTTGCTCTCCCACGACTTCTGGACTACTTGGAACGCTGTCTCCAGTTGTTTCTGCGTCAGGTGTTCTAGTAGCTTGCTCTCCAACATCTGTAGGCTCCTTCTTTTTCTTTATTGCCGACTTAACCATTAACGCATAAGTACCTACTGGCAGTCCAGCATTTTTTGCATCTCGCCCTGCGTTCGCTAACGTTGCCTCTAACTGCGGCATACCCATGTCCGCTAAGGTGCTTTCTACCATGCTTTTTAAAGTCGTACCTTTTTTGCGAGTAACTACTTTAGGTTTTGGAGTTTCTTCCGTAGCAGTTGTTTCGGCAGACACAGGAGTTTCTTCTGTAGCTTCTTCTGTGGTTTCTTCTGCAGTACCCTCGTCGTCTTTTACGCTTCTAATTCTTTTCTTACCAAACAAGTCTACTAGTCCCTGTAGTATTGCACCTGCTCCACCACCGATAGAACCTTCTTCTAATACACCGGCTTCAAACAATACTTGTTCTGGGTTATAGCCTTGCTCTGTTAGGTTTTGCAATACAGCAGCCGCAGCTTCCTGTGCACCCTCTTTTACACCAGTGGCAGCCGCACGTTGTAATCTAGACTTGATACCAGTAACTGTAGCGGGACTTACCTTGCTACTTATTTTGTCAATGGCTTTGGGTAATCCGGGAATCTTTAAACTCTTAGCTAGAAGTCCAAGAGGTAATACTTCAGTGGCACCAATGGCGGCACCTTTACGGACAGCTATGTTACGTTCTTCTTCTGTAGCACCATACGCCCTAGCACGTTCAGACGCTTCACCTGCACCAGAAGCAACACCAAGAGCACCTGCAATAGGTAGCGCAGCCTTCCCAAGTGGAGCAGCAGTAGCAAATGCACCGATAGAACCAATGCCTGACGCTAGCTTATAAGATATGGAGTCTTTGTCTCCACCTTCGGGAGTAAAACGGTCTGCTACAGATTTTATCTTTTGGCGAGACTTTAGCTCTGCCTCTTCCTCTTGTAGGGTGGCAGCACCCAAAGCAGCAGATTCTAGAGTACCTACATACCCTGCACCGAATCCAGTAGCAATGTTCTCAAGGAATCCTGACTCTTCTTTTTCTCTTTTGGGTGTGGGATATAACCGTGAATACTCACGATTGTATACTTCCATTAGTCTTGCATAGCGAGCGCTGTCGCCCAATTCTTGAGCGTTTTGCATAGCGCGTGCAACATCATTCAATGTAGGCATTTACGGCTACCTTATTTGTAAGTCGTCGGCTTCCTGCTGGTTTTTAGGCTGAAATTCATCGCTACTATCTGACTTGGGATAGAAAACAGATAAGTCTACGCCTCCTCCAAGTTGTTCTAGGCGTTTTATTATAAACATCTCTGTCTTCTCAAATCGAGTATCTATAGATAGCTTTCTTATGTTCTTTGCAGAGGCCTTCTCTTCATCGTCGAGAGACATATATTCTGCACTTTCTAGATATTCCTGCATTGCCTTTGACTTTTCAGCAGTTATTTTTTCCCAATAACCAGTTAGCTCCGCAGAGTCTTTTGCATTTTGTATTGACTGCATTAACCTTTCTTCAGACTCTATCTTCATACCCGCCAACAGACCTTCCATAGCCGCTTGGTTTTGTTTTTGGAATCTATCTTTGTCGGCTGTAACAGCTTGTTGATCTGCAATACTTAACCTACCAAATACATCTACAGCAAGTCTTCTATCTGCTGATATTTGCTCCATTATCCTAGCTGCTGTTGAATCAACTGCTTTAAGTTTTTCTACTTGCGCTTTCATGTCGTTTGCGTAGTTATTGGCGCTATCGTTATACAACTTGTATCTACGCTCATCAGCACGGTTGTCTGCTCTTGCTCTTGCACCTGCTAAACCACCACGTTGTACAGCACCTGCACGTAGTCTTTGTTCTTTCAGTGCTTCTGGAGTCAACTGACGACGTAGCTCGTCATCTGTAGCTTGCCGTCTAACTTTTAAATCGTCGGCATTATAGTCTTGATTGTAACGCGCATCACCTTGTGCCTGTGCCGCTTTCATTGCCGCCAAAGGATCGTCACCTTTAGACATACTATCAAGAGTTGTTTTAATGCCACTATCTAATCTATCACTAGCCTGATTCTGCCCAATAGTGGCTTTTTGTTCTGCAGTTACCCCAGTGTCGAGTTTATCTTTTAACATACCCGCTAAATCAGTGCCCGCAGCTTGTGGGGCAGCAGTAGTAGGAGTAGGAGTAGTAGGAGCAGTGCCAGCTTGAGGGCCACCTTGACCACCTTGGTTGTTTAGTTGACTTATAGCTTGTTGCTGTATTTTAGGATCTATATTTAGACCTAGGTCGGCTGAAACTCTTTGCGCATCGCCCATACTAAATTGTTGCCCCGACCCTGCCTGTTGTTGTTTCGGGAAAGGGTTTCCACCAAGACCTAGCATAGGTTGATTACTAGGGGGCTTGCCACCTAACAAATTAAGCCCCGCTGCTTTTTGTTCTTGAGTAGCAGGTTTATATGTACCCGCATCAACTTGTTGCAATAACTCTTGTTTTCTCTGAGGCCCTATCTGACCATCAGCAAATAGTTTTTGTATCTGCCGTCTAAACTCTTGCTTGCGTCTATGTTCAGCCTGTCTTTGCGCCATTTCAGGAGACTGTTTAAAACTACGTTTAGAGTCAGTTGTACCGCCAGCGTTATAGCCAACAATACCACCCTGAGCCATCATTGGGGGGCGTGGAGCCCCTGCAAGACCTGCACCTTGTGGCATAGGACGAGGAGCACCACCCATAGGAGGACGAGCAGCTTGTATACCTTGCGGGCGTTGTTGTGGTCTTTGTTGCTGTTGTGGTCTTTGTT
>Ga0070747_1000734_pt1 | contig 15910 bp, 14 predicted proteins | sample VirMetDEL_Mar_31_FD_77321 | JGI IMG/M metagenome (GOLD analysis project Ga0070747, IMG submission 77321) | Aqueous microbial communities from the Delaware River and Bay under freshwater to marine salinity gradient to study organic matter... | ecosystem: Environmental > Aquatic > Marine > Coastal... | reverse complement strand
GTAGCATTACTTGCTGGAGCGTTTGCCTGACCATCAATATTGGTCCAGAGCGCAGTATCTCCAAGGTTAGCGCCATCGGTCAGCTCATTGGTGTTGTCTATGTAGTTAGTCCAGACAGCCCAAGAAGATCCATTGAAGATCTTCAGAATGGAGACACTACCAGACGTATCCAGCCAGAGGTCACCTTCGACAGGTGAGGGGTTGGTTGGGGCTGTTGAGCCTCTATGGGTAAGGTTCCGAGTAGCATTGCTCGCTGGAGCATCAGTCTGACCGTCAATATTAGTCCAGAGTGCAGTATCTCCAAGGTTAGCGCCATCGGTCAGCTCATTGGTGTTGTCTATGTAGTTAGTCCAGACAGCCCAAGTAGATCCATTGAAGATCTTCAGAATGGAGCCACCACCAGTTGTGTCCAGCCAAAGGTCACCTTCGACAGGTGAGGGGTTGGTTGGGGCTGATGTACCTGTATGTGTAAGGTTCCGCGTGGCGTTGCTTGCTGGAGCATCAGTCTGACCATCAATGTTAGTCCAGAGCGCGGTATCTCCAAGGCCAGCTCCGTCTGTAAGATCACTGGTGTTGTCTATGTAGTTAGCCCAGAGAACCCAGGTTGAGCCGTTGTAGATCTTCAGAATGGACCCACCACCAGACGTATCCAGCCAGAGGTCACCTTCGACAGGTGAGGGGTTGGTTGGGGCTGTTGTACCTGTATGGGTAAGGTTCCGCGTGGCGTTGCTTGCTGGAGCATCAGTCTGCCCATCAATATTAATCCAGAGTGCCGTATCTCCAAGGCCAGCTCCGTCTGTTATATCGAGTGTGTTGTCTAGGTAGTTAGCCCAGAGAACCCAAGTTGAGCCGTTGTAGATCTTCAGAATGGATCCACCATTAGACGTATCCAGCCAAAGGTCACCTTCGACAGGTGGAGGACTGGTGGGGGCTGTTGGACTAGCTTGGGTCAGGTTCCGAGTAGCATTGCTTGCTGGAGCATCAGTCTGACCGTCAATGTTAGTCCAAAGCGCAGTCTCTCCGAGGCCAGCCCCACCTTGGTTTGGGTCGTCTACTAGCTGGTCTGTATTTGTCGTAGCGGTTCCTACCAGATTGTATTGAGTGCCGTTGTGCCAATACCACTCGTCTTGCAGGGTTCCCGGTTGGTTGTTGAACCAGAAGTCACCCTCGGTGCCGGCAGCGTCATCGGCACTATTCGGGGGAGTACTACCGACTGTTGTGTTGTTTCTTGTTGCGTCAGCAGGAGGGGCATTTGTGAACACGCCACCTGACAGCAAAGCGTCGTACTCGTAAGACCCCGCCTCCCAAGCCCCCGGGACCAGTCCATTGATAAAGTCTTCGTTGTTCTCGGTAATGTCACCCAGCTGAAGCCAGTCGTTGTAAGCACCCGCTACCCAGACCCACCACCAATCGGTGTCTGTGTCGTAGTACATATCAGAGCTTTCGCCTACGAGGCCTGAAACAGAAGGCTCACCAGCACCAGAGAAAACCTGAGTGTTCGTGGACTCGGGATTAAGTACGTGGGCAACGACAGCACTTAGCTGATCAATCCCACCAACAGCAGATCCTTTATAACCCACAGCCATTACATAGTCTGAGTCGGTCGGTGCGAACCCATAGGTTGTTCCCGAGTTATCAACCGCAGTCCATGACTCAGTGACGTCGTCGTACACCGCTGTAAAGAACCCTTCGGCTCCGGCGGTTCCCCAATTACTTCCCGGGAACAAGGTGCCGGTCGGTGTAGCACCCCAGACAAGATAGAATATGTCGTTGGCTGGAGTTACTGCACCCTCATACGGAGTTAACAGAGTAAGGTCAGACGACGCAGTACGGGTAGTCCCGTCTGGCAAGTAGAACAGACCCTCCTGAATAAGAATCTCTCCGTCGTTTACACCAGACGTAGCTTGGTTCTTAGTGAATACGATGTTTGTCGAACCGACCCCGCCCTGAATGTCAGGCGGTATATAAGATCGAGCAACAGCCCCAGAAGCCAGTACGTCTAGGGTGGTGCCGGCCAAGGCACCGACACTTACAGACCCTTCAGCAATTCCTGATCGAACTACGTTCAAGCCGCGTGGTCCGTTTGTAGTCACCCGCGAGTACATAGACCAGTCATAGGTTGTGTCGTCAATCGGAACAGGAACGCGGAACGTCCCGAACTCTAACGGGTCGTCAATCGTTGTTGTAATTGGGGCGTCCGTACCTTGCTCGGTGACGACCAATGTTATCGACTCTGCATTGGAGTCAACTACCCAAGGCACCTCTAGCCATATCTGTGCAGACCCGTCAGAGTTTGTTTCTGTTACAGCTGTGGCTGTTCCCGGTACTGGCGCGTCAAGAGCAGTGTTGATCTCACCGAGATCATTTTCTGCATTCAACAGCTCTTGGGTAGGCGTAGACCATGTGTAGACGCTTGCGTCGTAACGACGCATGGTTACCTTGCATTCAAGTTGGTTAATGTCTACCACTACTGCGTTAACACGAAATACAGCGCTTGACAGCCCAAGGTCTGAGTCAGTAATTGATACCAAGTCACCTGGCTCAAGAAGCATAGCCCTTGCACCAAACCGACCTGTCAGCGTCTCTGTTACCCGAGAGTCTCGAACAAGAAACTCTGCCAAGTCTTCTGCTTGGTACTGGTCGGTGCAGGCCGCCACCGAGAAAGACTTGTGAAGAACCTCGTCGTAGTCCTCAGATAAGTAGGTGGTGTAGGTTGCAGAGTCCAGAGGAGGCCAAGATATTTCATCCTCTTTCCAATCTTTGTTTGCATTGAGGAATTTTACAGTAGCCCTGTTCAGTGACTTTGCGCGGTCACCACCAGACGGGCTCAGGGTTCCAATGATGTCATCTTCATCCAAAGACATAACAGGTGATCCCGTAGTGTCTATGTGTAGGCCGTAAACTCCGTTAACAAAGGTAAGAGTTCCACGCATAGAATCCAGAATCATCTGTACGTTTTCAAGCACGTCTTTGCTTGTGTCCACAGCTACGTTAAGCCGTAAGCGCTTCTGGGTTGTGGCTCCGTCTGGCTGCTCTGGTCGGTAGATCGGGATTCGGGCAAACGCCTCAACGCCAGCGAAGGAGCCAAGAGAGCTACTGTAGTAGTCCTGCGGTGACCCTGTGGTGTTCACCAGAGGCGCGGGGATAGACACCAGAGTGTCGCAGTTGTTGGCTGAATCTATAAACGACTGTAGGTCTATCTCCGAGTGGCTCAGGCCACGACCGTATTCGCTGTTGGTAATGTAGTCCAAAAGACCAAGAGCGTTGTTGTCTGACCACTCCCAAGTTGCTGGGTTGGTGTACCTGTGTGACCCCGAGCCACCGTTGGTTGTGTCCTTGCGGGGATCATAGACCAAAGCGCCTTTTACCACGTAAGTAGTAGAAGGCTCGCCTTGGTACACAGCGTTCTCACGAGCCAGCCCCAGACGTTCCCACGCAAAGGCGACACCCTTGCCTAACTTTGTAGAGTCCCACGCTGACAGGTCTGACGTTTCGTTACTCAGTTCTGAGAAGTATTCTCCAGAGGTTGTACCGTACGACCACACAGACCTGAAATGACCAAAGGCGTTGCCTTTGTATTTTGCGTTGAAAGATTCGTGAGTCCAAACTTTACCGTCTATAAGAATAGTAGACACTTCCTCGATTGGGCCAACACAAAGAGAAACCATCCTGTGCATACACCACCAGCGTTGTGATGTATCAGTAGGGTTTACGTTAGCATTCTGACCGATTACCCGGGCAGACCGCGAAGCGTCTACGGGTACGCCCTTGTCAGTCAAAGCCTTCCAGACCACTGTAGATCCAACCTTCGCCTTACCGTAGACGACATAAAGAGGTCTGTTAGAGTCGTGACCAGACACCTGTACTGCTGCGGCTTCTTGTCCAGCCTTTTTGGCCTTTTTAGCGGCAGCCCTTGCGGAAATTACCGAGGCGGCTATCGAAGCCCCGCCTAGTCCAATTGCTAGTGCAACAAAAAATCCAAGTGCCATTTATAAACCCCACTTCGTAGCTAGTTCTTCCATATAAGAGTACTCAAAGAAAGTATCACCGGGATAGATTTCTTCTTGTGATGTTGTTGACGTCGTGCGGCCATGTTGTATGTCGAACGCAGCCCACTGGTTGCTTAGCTTGACCGTGAACTCTTTACTTAGACCCCACGAGTGGACCTGACCAGAATAGACTTGCAGAACGCTGGTTGGATCTAGCAGAGCTCCGGCGTCGTCCAGAAAGGCTAAGTAGATTGAAGCAGCCGCACCAACCAAAGAATTATCCTTGTATAGGTCATAGGCTGTGCGGTCTGCTTGCCCGAAGTTTACAGTGTAGGAATCAATCGTCAGCTGAGTTTTTCGGTCAACTGATCCTCCGTTAGTAAACTGCACGCTACCGTGGGCCAAGTAGGTCACCCCGTCGTAGGTGATGTCCCTTACTGCGTCGGTTACTTTCATAGTGCTGCCCCCGGGCAAGTCCATTAGTAGCGCTACGTTCGTAGAGACACTGGCTAAGCTCTGGGTTACTGTCGCTGTGGTAGTGATCATTTATTTTTCCAATGCTCAATTAAAGCGGTGAGTTCTGGGCTCCGTCAGCGGCTATCTGCCGAACCAGAGACTCAAGCTCTCCAGACCTAGAAGACAGCGCCTCTATAACAATGTCGGGGTCGCTTACACCGTTGACGTTCAGGGTTAATCCAGATCCGCCATCTGTACCCATTGCTTGGCTTTGTGATAGAAAATCTGATAGATCTTTGTTCAGAGAATTACCAACCACACGTTCACCCTTTTCAAGAAGGTATGTACCAGTCTTCGGAAGGTTGTCGTAGCCGTCGTGAGCTTGTGCGGCTGCCCCTACGGCTTTGTGCGTAGCAATTCCTAGAAGACCCATCCCAGTCATAGCCGCAGCAGCTGGAATAAAGTTTGTCCCAGCCATAGCCAGAGTCGTCATCACAGCGGCGGGGACAGTGGCGGCAGCAAGCAATTCCATATTAGTCTTCTGTGCTGCCGTTGCGCCAAACTTGGCTGCTTCGGCTTGCTTATTTACCACACGCTCTGCAATAGCCATAGCAATTCTTGAAGCAATCCATTGTGTTGCAAACTTCACAATGGCCCTTACTGCGCCATGCAAGATTTCCTGTCCAAGTGCTCTGAACCCGTCAGCTAAGTTAGTAATTCCTAGAAGTGCGTCAGCAAAGGTAGTAGAAACTTTATCTTGAAGGTTATCAAAGACTGGTTCAAGGGTTTCTAGTGCTTCTCTCAGAAGAATCATCTTTTCTGGTAGTGACTCAAGAAAATCTTTAAACCCTGCGCTGGCAATCTTACCCAGCACCCCTTGAGTACCAATCCCGCCGTCTCCTGACTTAGACGCTGCAAGCTCAACCGCCGATACGTTTTGCAGGTTTGTGTTATCATCCATATCGTCCTTTTCGGTTTCTTTTTCTTCTTCACCTGGACTCTTGGCTTGGATGACAGACATTAGCTTGGCGAGTTCTGGGTTCTTTTCCTTTATAAATTCGTAAAGATCCTCAGCCTGAGACAGCATCGTAGCAAAGACACCTTCTTCTGTGTTCATTCCAGTAAAGTCAACAACGTCATCTATTGCATCTTTTGTTACGTCTACAGTGCTTGAGATCATGCTCTTAATCTTGCTTCCAAGACCACCTTCCGCCGTGAAGAAGTCATCAGGAGTGAATCCGGCATTTTTCTTATCCAGAAGATCCTGCAACTCTTGCTTAACTTCTGCGATTTGTTTTTTGTTGCCTTCAGCGTCAATTACAAATATGGGATTTTGGCCCAGCTTTTTCATGACCCAGTTGACGCTTTTCAGCACGCCAGCCATCGCATCCTGAAGATGCAGAGCGAGCTGTTTAAAGATAAGACCGCCTGTCTTGAAGACACCCATTAAGTTGGGCCAGAAGGTTTCGTTTAGCCAGTCAAATATGCCCTCCATAAAATTGAACTTGTCGTTCAACATCTGTATAGCCTTGACGATTATACCAATGCCCATACCAAGAGCCATAAACTTAGCAACCTTCATCGAGGTAAAAAGGATTTTAAACCCCTTAGCAGCCTGTTTAGCTCCCACGTATAGGTACGTTACTAGCGCGTGCCCCAAGTTAAACACTGCCATAATCAGACCGTTCTTACCAAACACCATAGCAGCCGCCTGTGCAAGAGTAACGATAAGCCAGTTTACCAAAGACTTCATCAGTACGCCGGCAATAATACCGCTAAGAGCTACGACTACCCCCGACACTATGTGCAGGTTATCGGTAAGCCATGCGAACCCCCGAGCGGCAGTTTGTGTTATTTTGTAGGTCTGATTCAGCCTATCAACCATCAGCTTAAACGAGTTTGCAAATCCGATGCGTGCTTGGTCAATCGTTAGCGGCATCTTCTCAATTTTGTCGTTGGTTTTCTCCAGACTTTCCTGGAGTATGGGCATAATCCTACTAGCTGTCAGGTAGCCCTCTTGGCTCATAAGCCGAAGCTGACCTGTAGTAACATTGAAGCCGTCTGCGAGAATACGGGTAAGCTCTACGTTGTTTTCGCTGACGCTCCTGAATTCGTCGCCTCGAAGAGCCCCCGATGCGATACCTTGTGCGAACTGCCTAGCGCTGTTAGCCGCCTCAGAACCAGTGGTTCCAGAGATTATGAAGGTTTTCATTACGACTTCGGTTGCGTCTGACACGGCCTTCTGAGAGACCCCAAGGTGCCTAGAGGCAACCGTCAGTCTCTGGTACAGAGTACCCACCGCATCAATCTCTGCTCTTGAGTTCTTTGCGATTATCGTGATGTTCTTCATGCTCTTGGAGACACCGTCGCTGGTATCGTGTAGAGCGCTTAGCTTGTTGCGGAGGTTCTGCATCTGGTCAGCAGCACCTAGAATCGCACGTCCGGTGTATAGAAGTCCAAAGGCTCCTACTATCCCGCTCATGGCAGCGTTAACGCGCTTTGCGTCAGCCTGCATACCCTTAGCCATTCTATTGGTAGTGCGCCGGACCTGTTTGACGTCCTTGCGGAAGGCAGCAGAATTTAGCGACAGCCTGACGGCGAGGGTGCGTAGTACAGAGGTTGCCATTCTGGCGCTCCTTTATTTTAGGTTGAGCTTCTGCTTCCATTTAAAGATCGTATCTCGCAGAGCCTGTTGATAGTCTTTTGCAATAGCGCGTTCAAAACCATCGAACGCTGGTTGCATAAACGGACGTTCCTTGGTTGGACCAAAGGCACTGTCCTTTGTCCCGTATTCGTTTTGCAAAGAGTACGCAGGCTTACGTTTATTCTTGCGCGCTCCGCGCTTGTAAACTCCTCGTTTATCAGTACCTATACGCACATCGACTCTCATTCCCCGGCGGTGACGACCGTGTGTGATCCTAGAGCTCGCCAGTATTGAGCCGGTGTCTACCAAGCCTTGGCCTACGATGTTGCGCTCTATTCTACGCTGGACAGGTGTCATGGCCTTTATACCCGCCTCTTGGCCTATACCGACCGAGACTTCCTTTGCCATACGCAGTAGGTCCTTTTCCATTGCGTCAAGTCCTTTTACTTGGAAACGAGTCCAGGTTCGTCCTTTGCGGTCTATATAGTCAAAATCTTTTTTACTGTTAAACATTTCTATCCAGGTAAAAAAAAGCCTGCTGACCTTTTTACAGATCAACAGGCTTTTAGGTGAGACTTTAGGTAAGACTTTAGGTAAGACTACCTACTTTTTCGTGGCCATCGCTTTAAACTTATTCAGCCAAGCTTGCGGGTTTTGGTTGCTTTCCATAGCCAATGTGTAGGGTGGTATTATTTGGTGTGCAGTGACAGCTTTCTTTTTTATCCCGCCCTGAGAGTTGTAGACAGCAGCTGCTATCGTACCAGCCCTGAAGTCTTCACGCTCTGGGCCAAAGGGCTCGATCCGCCAGTACGCCATCCAGAGTAGTAGCTCACTGGCCTCCATGCTTGTCTCTAGCTGCCGGAGTGTCATTCCTAGATGCAGCGCCAGTCGTAGCTTAAAGCGTGTTACTGGCTCTCTGACTTTACATCTGCTGCCTCTAGATCAGCATCGCCCATACCGGATAGGTCGCGTACAACGTCAAAGATTCTGTTTACAACTGATGCGTTCTTCTCACCAATCTTGGTCGCTTCTTTCTGGCTAAACAGTGACTCGCCGTTTTCATCAATAATGCAGGTAGTTATAAAACGAGCCCTCATGTTTACAAGGTCGTTGTTGACACCAGCCTCCATTTCAAACTTGTCACGCTCGGCTGCGGATAGACCCCGCACTCGAACGGATCCACCCCACTCAGGTATTTCGATGTCTTTATATGTAAAGTCTTTTACAGCCAGTATGCTGGCCTTTGATAGCATGGGCATTGTGTGCCTCCTAGATAATTAATCAGGGGCCGCGAACGACCCCCGGTGGTATATTACGACCGGCTACAGTGTACCATCAACGTCAAGTGCAACAGCACCGTCGATTGCTAGTGATACCGTAATCTTGACTACGTCCTCAACAGGCTGTGAGATAGCAAAGGATGCTACAAACGCCTCAAAGGTCGCACCAGCTTGGTTACCAGCTGGATCTTCCCAAACAAGACCACAATAGATCTTTGCGCCACTGTCGAAGTAAGTCTTCAGCAGTGCTTGGTTGGGTTCTGTAGTAGAATCAGGAATCCAGTTACAGACAAGCTCAATTGCTCCAGAGTCTGCCTGACCTGTTAGTTTCTTCTTGTAGTCATTTCCGTAGCTGTTGTATTCGATTACATTTCGTGAAAGATCAAAATCGCCAATAGAATCGACAGAGCCTACTAGCTCTGTTCCCGAGACTGTTGCCAGGGTAATAGCTGTAGTGTCCACGTAGAACTTAGTAGAAAGTCCGTGAAATTCAGCGCCAATTGCCGCCATGTTTTGTTACTCCGTAACGCAAATGTTAAAGTCTATCTCACACTCATATTTATCAAGTCTCTCGTTGTAGTCATCCTCAATCGAGAGGACTCTAGCACTAACGAATGTTATCCCGTTGGACACCGTAGACAGGCCGTTCAGTAAGCTTATAAGGCCGTTCTTGACTTGAACGGAGTCTCCGAAAGTTCTTGTGAATATGGTAAGAGTGACTGTGTATCTTGAAATGGTGGACACGCCACCGGAAAGCAGTTCAGGCATAGGCCCATTATATCGTGTGACAACACAAGGTAGTCCTACGTTCTGCGGTAAGGTTTCTGGGTGTACTCCTTGGTCTGCAAGTAGTCCAGATAAAGTTGGGTCCTCTAAGATCATAGCCCTTAGTGACACTTCAATTCCCATCAGGAGCGCGCCTCCGCAAACATACGGACTTCACGCTTCATCCCAGTAGGATCTGAAGTAGACACCACGACCAACCGGCGTCCATTGACTTCAATTTCAGTTCTAGGGTCTAGAAGCTCAAGCTCTTCTTGATACTTGAAGGTTATCTTAAACTCGATCTTTTGGTACTCTGAGCCGCCTTCAGGACGTTCTCGGTGAGTGCGGTGGTCCATTGAGCACTTGTAGGCTCGGCCTGTCGTCTTTAGGCTGTATTCGCCGTACTCGTCGGGAGTGTCGTCTGGTGTGTACACAATTGCTGTGTGCCGCAGCCGTCCGTTTCTCATTTGACCTCCTTATGCTATACGCATCTTGTAAGGCCGCAACAGATCCAAGGCAGCTATCGGTGCTTTAACCAGAGCCAGACCAGCGTTGTCAATCACACCGTCTTCTCGGTACTCGTAAAGAGAACCAAGAATCAACAGAATTGCTGACACTACCGGAGCAGGTACTGTACCCGACCCGACTGTGTAGGTTACCTGTATCTGTTCTGGTTCATACTCGGCTGAGTCAGTAGGCCAGTCTTGACCCATCGCTGGGTAGACCTTGCTTCGTCCACGGCCTGTGACAAGCCTATACGATCCGGCGTCCAAAGTCTGCTGGGCGTAGTCGGTGTCGTAATATGTAATAGACGCTATCGAATCAACGACACCACCATCCAAGTAAAGACAAGCCTTTTGGTAGCCGGGAGCCACCGGGAAACAGTCGAACGACGCAGTCCTAGTCTCAACAACCCAAGCCCTATTTGTCCAGTCGCTGGCGACCTGTACGGCTGCCTGAAGCATACGCTCCACTTCCAGATACTCGGCGGGGTCAGCGGTGCCGCCTAGCCTCAGGTGCTCTAGGGCATCCTCAACTGACAACGGCAATGTAATAGCCATAAATATCCCCTTCGGGTTGAGAAAGAGGGGGCCGTTAAGCCCCCCCAGTTAGTTAGGCTGAGACAGATACAACAGCCAAACGGTCTGCGTTCTTAACCATAGAGCCAACCCGCTTCGTCGTGTAGAACAGGACTGAACCCTTAGAGGTCAAGTTGTCGCGCAGCATACGAACGCCGATGCGGTCGATGATCTGATAAGCCTGCTGGAAGTCACCAAACATGATAGGCAGTTTAGCGCCTGCTCCCAACGAGTCCATCTCGTCGTTGATCACAATGTTGTAACCCAGCAAGCGGTTATCCGTACCTTCCTTGATATCACGCTGCATGTAGTAGTTGCCGTCGCCGTCTTTCAGGCCGGCAAGTACGTCGTGTGTTGCGCGGTTCATCATCCACCGACACCCGGGAAGCACAGTGCTAACCAGTGAGCTCGGGACCGTTCGCAGAAAGTCAACCATATCCGTAGCGGTTGCACCGAGTGCACCAGAAACACCAGAGTCAATAACTTGGAATGCGCCAGTGGAGTTGTCACGAGCAGCGTCAGCCCCAGCGGTAAGTCCGTTCAAGATACCAGTCGGTTTGTTGGTGCCATCACCAGTCAAGTAGGCGGTTCCCTCGGCTTCTGCGAATTGACGACCCACCTCTTCTGCCAGCCAGCTGCTGACGTCAAAGAAGGCGTCGTCCAATGCGTGCTGATAGGCTCGGGGCATTGCGTACACTTCACCGAAGGTCGCAGTGCGCTGAGCAAGCACAGGTACAGTGGTCGCGGTGCGTGCGTCGGTTTCACCAACCCAGCCACTAGCAGCATCGCCAATCGAGATCAGCTGCTTGATGTCAGTTGTGCTGGCCGTCCTTACGTCACAGACTTGGCGCATTGGTGAGCGCTCATGCTGCACAGCAAGAATGCTTTGCATCAGCTCCTCAGGCAAAGCAAAACCACCTTGCGCGTCTACGCTGATTTGGATGTCGTCGCCTGCTGCCTTAGTCTGGGCAGACTCGGACCCTTCTTTAATAAAGGTCTCGAACACAGCGGCTTCCTTACGGCGTAGCTCGTTTGATTCTGCTTTGCTGTCCGTATGGACAAACGGAGCGCTTTGCTTTGCTTCAAGGTCCTCGATAGCCGTCTTCAGCTCAGCAATCTCTGCTTTAGCTGAGGCGGTTTCGACGCTACCATTTTCGATAACTTCAACCAAAGTTTTAACACTAGCTTCAAGCTCTTCTGCCTTTTTACCAGTCTTCTCTTCTAGCGCTTTCTGCATACCCTGGAGGGCATCTTTTAATTCGTCGTTCATTATGTTTTACCATTTAGTATTGAGTTTGTCATGGACCGCAGCTCTTTAATAAGTGCGGCGTTGTCGTCGTCAGCCATAGGAGTTATGGCGTGGATACCCTTTGACAAGAGCGCTTTGGCCTCGCGCCTGGAAAGTCCTGCATCGCGCAGTACGTGTTCCAACTCTCGTACGTCTGGTACGCCGTCAGCATCTTTCACTGCTGTGATTACTGCTTCAGCGTTTGCGGGTATGGTCACCAAACTGGTCTCTCTAAGATCAACCTCGTTCAGTAGATTTGCTTCGTCGGACTTGCTGTACTCTTCATTAACGATCATGTAGCCAATAGAAAGTGAGTGCAGCGCTCCATCTTTAAGTAGGGCGTACGCTTCGTCTGCGTCACGTACCCCTGCTGTTAGGCGTGCTTCACCAAGAAGACCTTTTGAGTCTTCAGTCATAGACTCCCAAACTCCGATAGGCCGTTTGGTGTCGTGGTGTAAAAGCAAGCTAGGCATAGAGCCAGCGGCTTTGTGTTTGTCTAGCGACTTCTCGAATGCCCCCGGCATTACTATGTCACCGACTCTGTCTTTGTTTCCAAATGTACTGGCGTATCCTGTGAACTTCCGCTCATCAGTCGCTTTGATTTGGAGGTTGAACACTTTGTTCAGCATCATCAGTTTCTCCGGTGGTTGGCTTGTCGCCAAAGGTCATGTTGTTTGTGTCAGTCGCGTATTCGTCGCCACCTTCTCGCGGGTTTAGACCAAGTCTAGCCCGGGCCTCGTTCGCGTTCAGGACTGTCGCTTTGATCATGCGGTCTAGGTATACAGACTCTGAGTCTAGGTCACCACGCACGAGCTCTGTTACGTCAAACTTAAACTCTCGCTTTGTTCTTCGCGGAAGAAGTGACACATCAAGTCTGGTTTCAATATTGGTAAGCCAAGGCCAGATTGTTGACTTGTAGAAGTCTACGGACTGGTGCTCGATGTTGTTGTTGGTGCTTCTCTCAAGGTCCATTATCATGTGTGGTGGTACTCGGTACATCCCGCAGATTTCCTGTCGGGTAAACCGTCGCGTCTCTAGCAACTGTAGGTCGCCGGCAGACATCTGTATTGGCTTGTACCGTAGACCAGCCTCCAGCAAGGCCACGCGGCTTGAGTTTGACACCCCACCGTGTGCAGACTCCCAAGACTCTTTTAGGTTTGCGTATTGGTCGTCTTTCAGCTGACCGTCCGTCTCTAATACTCCGCGTGGGGTCGCGTCGTTGTCAAATACCTTCTTTGCGTGTGTCTGTGCAACGTCTGCGTGACTTAGCAGCTTGGCGTTGTAGTCAACAGGTGACATGCCGTTGATTCCGTCCATCGACATTGTGCGTAGGTGCAGGATGTCGTCAGGGCCAACGATGATCACCTGTTCTTTGCCAGACAGGCCCACAGTTACTCTGTAGTTGATCTGGTTCTGTGCAGTCACATTGATGCTACAAGCGTCTGGCGGCAAAGGCACAAGCATCGAGGGACGACCATCAGCTGAGCGTACTATATAGTTGTACGAGTTACCACGAAGACAAAGAGAGACTACCTGCTGCTGTTTCCACTCGAAAGGCGTCTGCCAGTCGTTAGGCCTTCGCTTGAGCAGGCTGTATAGCGGGTCACCCACTAGCTTTGTACGAGACCCTGTCGCTGCTTCCAGTTCAAAAAGATCAATAGGAAGCGAGGCGATGGTCTCCGAGATTACCTTTGTGCAGGCGTATACTGTAGAGATCCGTATTGCGTTTTCTGGAGATACCCTTGTGGAGGAGTTTGTACCAGAGGCCAGCATCTGCCGGAACTCTGGGGAGTTTATGTCAAGCTTTTGGTTCTCGACCACTCCGGTCTGTGTATACCATTCTGTCATTATAGTGTCCTTATGCGGGGCGCAGGTATGTTTCCCCCGCTGACCATGTAGCGTGATAGCGCCATTATTAGTGCGATAACGCCGTCAATTTTGTTTTCATAGGTTTCTTTCTTAACTTTGATGTTGTCGTTGGGATCAACGTAGATCACACAGTTTGATATCATCCAAGACAGAACAGGGTCACCACCGTGGACCAGCTTTTTTGACTTTATAAGACGCTCAAGCTCTTTGGCTCCGTCGGTTAGTGACATTATTGACTGGCCTACTTTTATCATCGGAAGACCCTCGTCTATCAGGGCTGCACTCAGCTCAGTGGCACCGTACGGGTCGTAAGCAATCTCTCGGACATCAAAGCGCTCGCAGTCCTCCAAAAGGTGGTTCTTTATATAGCTGAGGTCTGTTACGTTACCATCCGTAGCGACCAGTGAACCGTTGTCCATCCACTGTCGATACTGAGAGCCCATGTGTCCGGCCTTGTCCATTACAGTGTCAAAGGGAAGATAAGACGTGAGGTACGAGTACACCTCGCCGTTGTCGCCACCAAAGATCAGCTCTCGGCACGCAAAGTCAGAAACACTGGCTAGGTCTAAGCCTATGTAGCAGGGCTTCCCCTCCCAAAATTCTAGCGGGGGCCTTACTTTGTCACACGACTCCCAGTCGCTGGTCAGTATCCAAGCGGCTGTCGCGTTGCGCCACTCGTTAAGACGTTTAGTTCTAAAGTTTGTTTCGGCACTCGGTGATTCACCAGCTTGCTTTGCAAGACGATCAAGGTCGTCTGGGCGAACAGACACCCCATAGTTTGGGTTAGCCTTTTGCCAAGCCTTAACGTCACGCCAGTCATCGCCTTCGTCAATTGTCCAAATACAACCAAAAAAGGTAAAGTCCTCTACGTGTCCGTCCAGAACCTTTGTCAGGTATGTACGTTGGTTGTAGCAGATACCTTCTTTGTCTGTTCCTGCGGTTGAAATTCCAAAAAGGATGGGCTGCTCACGAGCACCAGAGGCCACAGACAGAACGTCGAACACCTCTGGTGTCTTGTGAACGTGGAGCTCGTCAACAACACTGAAGGACGGATTAAGGCCTTCTAGCGTGGCTGCGTCAGCGCTCAATGGAATAAACTTACCGTTGTTCGCCTCGTCGGTTATTGATGTCTTCCAAGTCTGAAGGCGCTTTGCCAAGTTTGGCGAACGCTTAACAATCTGGAGTGCATCACCCCAGACAATCTTTGCCTGGTCTCGTGTTGTAGCTGCCGAGTAAACTTCTGGCGACACCTCGTTGTCTGCTAGTAGATGGTAGATACCAAGTACAGACAACAGCGTAGACTTACCAGACTTTCGGGGAACTTCAATATAGACAGACCGGACAATCCGAAGCCCAGTCTCGACACTCTTCCATCCATAGATCTCACAGATGATAAAACACTGCCAAGGTTCAAGATAGATCGGCTCGTTAGCCAACGGACCTTTTAAGTGTCTGCACCACCGAGCGAATAGCACAGGTTTTGCTGCTGATACAGGATCGTAGTAGTGACCGTTGGCTTCAGAGTTCTTCCTGAGACTTACGGCTCGTTTGACGCACTTGATAACCCATTGACATTCGACCAGTGTTCCGTCGAGAACGTCTTGCATAAACTTTTCAGATATTGCATTGATGTCCTCAGTGTTAGCGTAGGGCGGCTTCATGATAGTTTGTTTTGCATTCATAAAGCCTCCTAGCTCTATAGTTCGCGCACAGCGACGGTTACTGATCGTTGAACATCTCGCGGTTGAGTTGTCGTGATCGTATTGGTCACTACATAGTTCGTTCCGGCCTCGCCATTATCAAGGAAAACTGTACATACATTTCCTACAAAGGAGGACGCCACTTCGACAAGCTCCAGAGCTGGAGTGATAGTCCAGACAGAAGTTACTACTTCGTCAACGTCTAAAAACTCAGACCAGTCGATGGAGATGTCGATGCGGTTGTCGTCCTTATCCTTCAGGAAAAAGGGGCGACGACTAGCCATTAGCTTGAGGTCATGCTGAGCGTAACAGTCACGTTCAGGGTGTCGCCTGAGTCAGCAGACTTATCACCAACACTAAAGGCACCACCAGCTACGAGAGTTCCAGTAGAACCGCCCTTGGTGCTGTTAGTCGTGATCACTGCACCACCGATAGTAGTGCTGTTAGCGTTGATAGCGAAGCTGGCTTTGCTTGCGCTGTTGTTTACGCTTTCACCTGAGACAGTACCCAGCGTAAGAATTTCGCGTGTGCCTTCAGAGTAAGCCGTCACCTCAACCCAACCTGCGTGGCTTGCCATTGTGTCGCCAGCCGCAACCGTAGGGGTGCCGTCGGTCAACGCAACATAATGTGCGGCGGTATAGCCGGAACCCTTCCAGTACTCGGTGAGGATCAGGTCAAGGCCTTCGTCTGTGACCAAGTTCTTGTATTCGGTTTCCCATTTCAGAGACCCGTCAGGTGCTATGCACTCAACGTGCCACATATGGGTAGCTTTGACAGACTCAACGAGGCCGCCTTTGGATTGCATGTTGGCTGAGACGCTTGCGCCGTTGTCAGCTTTAT
>Ga0070747_1000732_pt1 | contig 15914 bp, 4 predicted proteins | sample VirMetDEL_Mar_31_FD_77321 | JGI IMG/M metagenome (GOLD analysis project Ga0070747, IMG submission 77321) | Aqueous microbial communities from the Delaware River and Bay under freshwater to marine salinity gradient to study organic matter... | ecosystem: Environmental > Aquatic > Marine > Coastal ... | reverse complement strand
TTATATGTACTACAAGATTATCGAGAGAAAGTCTTCGGTTCCTGCTAACGAAAAAGCAAGAGCACGTACAGAATACTACAACGAAAGAAGAAAAGCAAACTCAAGAATGAAGTCATTCACTAAAGAGGAAGCGTTAAAGACAATCAGAAAGAATTTCAAACAGTCACCTAAGTTCTAATGGCGATTGATAAAATAAAACTTAGAGGTCTAGCCAAGGACAAAGATGAAAGGTTCTTTGCTGAAGGCGATATGCTTGACGCTAGAAACGTTACTATGTCTACTGACGGCGAGACGTCTGGAGGCGTTGTAAAAAACACTAAAGGAACCGTCCCTGGATCTGCTGCGGCTACGAGCGACCAAATACCCAACCAAAGGTCCAGAGTAATAGGCAGTATCTCTGACGACGCTAACGGAAAGGTTTACTTCTTTGTTTGGTCTACCAGTAGTTCTGTTCACGGCGTTTATGAATATGACGTGTCGGCAGACACCTACAAGGTTCTCATAAGGTCCACGGTATTAGACTTTGACGAATACGGATTTGTTAAGGCCGACGTTGTGAGTGGACACTTCAGGAGAGAAGGGTCTTTAGAGACCATGATATACTTTACCGATGGGAAGAACAATCCAAGGAAAATAAATGTACAGCAGGCTTTAGAGCACAGGTTTCAGGGTTTTTCTAACCAAGAAATAGAGCACTCTTTGGCTGTCGTAAAAGCGCCTAGCCTTTTTCCTCCTACCGTAGAACTAAAAACAGACACAAGCAGAAAGACCAACAACTTATACGGAACCGTCTTGCAGTTTGCGGTACAGTATGTCTATACTAACGGAGAGAGGTCTGCTTTATCTCCTCACTCGGAGGTTGTTTACCCCAAGTATATGTCTCTTCAGGGTATAGAGTCCTCAGACGCAGATCTACTAGGGTCTGTAACCGAAGAGAACAAAGCTGAGATAAACACTAGATGGGTCAATCAGCCCTCTACTGTTTCGTACAACAAGACAGACGTTAAAGAAATTGTAATTCTTGCTAGAACGGTAAACACAAACCCTTTCTTCGTTGTAGACAGCTTTGATCCAAATCAAGACCTGGTAAAAAACGGTGCTACCGTTTACGGCTCCGCCAGCGGCATATACTCATTCTATAACGATGGATTGTACCTTTACGAAAGCGGTTCTGTAACTGACAAGGTGTTTGATGACGTCCCACACAAGGCTGTCGGGCAAGCTGTTTCTGGTGGCAGGCTTATGTATTCAAGCCCTACCTCTGGTTACGAGAACACCAACGTACAAGGGACTCTTGCGGTCACCTATGAACAAACACCCTCTGGAGTGTTTGTTTCTGACTCTGACTCAAACCCAAGTGTAACTCACGGAAACAACACTTACGACGGGCGTTTTGAGCTTGATGTTTCTTCCGTTCCAAGTACTGTAACGGCTAACTCAAGGCTTTCTGTTTCTTTTACCTATAAACCAACAGGGTTTAAGCAGTACGGTTTTTATGGTGCAAGCGGAATCGGAGGAGTAGACGTAGACAATTCTATTCTAGAGCTTTCGTTTACCAAGACTGACGGAACATCTATCACTTTAAAGGGTGGAGAGGCTGATGACAGCGCAGGCAGCGATTTTGATGGCTCTTTAGATATGTCGGTGCTGAACTCTAATAACGACCAGTCCGTGGTTGCAGCCAACGTAAACTCTAAGGTTTTTTCTGCGTCTGTAGTTATAGATGAGGAGGTGAGCAGAGCTGTTGCTTGCGGTAAGCTGGCTCAAGCCCTTGAGGATGAAATAGCTACATATACTTACAGTATACCCAAAACGCTTGGAAACCAACCTGTTGTTTGGAAGCTAAGAGACACCTCCGACAATATATATGAACTTTATATGAGGAGGGTTAAGTTTGATTTAAACTTTAGCTGCTCTTTCATCTCCTCAGGCAACACCATTAAATGCGTCCCAAGGGTTGGAAATTGGGACCTGCCCGTTGGATCAAACGCTTTTACCTCTGGATTTAGTGAGGGTATTTTTGTGTTAAGCAATAGTGACTTTTATATAGCTCTTCCTCAAGGCGCTGGGACTTTACCCGCAACATCCCTAGACACGGTTGTTCAGTCTAGTTTCTTTACCGCTCCAGCCACCGCTCCAGCAAATAAGAACGGAATATTTACATCTGGAACTCCAGAAAAGTGGGAGAACTACAATCTTAATCCTTCTGTCCTTAACGGAGCCTCTTCGTTTAACTTTCTTATTTCTCAGTCTTTCAAAAGGAGAACGTTTAAGGCGGGAAGCACTCACAAGTTTGGTGTTGTTTACTTTGATGAATTTGGAAGATGCGGTAATGTAAACGAAATAGGAGATACTTATGTGTTGCCGTTTGGGGATTCGGGTAGGTCAAATAAGAACGGACCCTGTACAATTAGCGTTACTATTACCTCCGATCCTCCTTCGTGGGCTGTGTCTTATCAGATAGTTTATTCTGATATGGGCAGCTGGGAAAAGTTTGAGTCATTCGTTGTTGGCGGGGGAGTATATAAGAAAACCGATAGGGGTGCTACTGTTAGTGGAAGCACTGGTGTCGCAGCTACGCCTCGGTACAAATCTCAAACTGACGCCATATATCTCAGCATTAACACCCTATCTAGATATCAATCTGAAAAAGGAGCCATAAAGGACTACGTGTACACTCCAGGAGATAAGCTAAGGATTATAAGCTATAAAGACGCGACGACCAACGCTCCAACGTTTTACTCTACCTCCGATGCGGATGTACATGACGTAGCTGGTATCGAGGTGTTTACATCTAATATAAACCCTGAGTATACTGGTAATTTTGCTCAAACAAACAGGGTTGGAAAGTTTTTGAAGGTTGTTCCTCCAGGAGGTCAGGCGGTATCAAACTTCGATCCAGGCGGGACAAACTTCTGGGATAACGAGTGCTTGGTGGAAATACTAACCCCAAGAAAAGACCCGCCTACTGAAATATTTTACGAAATAGGGACGTCTATTCTATTAGAAAGCCCTAGGGACGGCGAGAACAGACACGGGTCTGCCGTAAGCCTTACGGAAGGAAGCGTTTACTACGGAACTAGATCGGTAATAACACCTAACGTCTACGACGACGGAGACGGAAACGCTTTGACTTCTTTCTCTGATACCAATATAGAGGACTTTGACTACGACACAAGGGAGATAGAATCTATGGACGCTTCTGATCTTGTGCCCTCTAGGTGCTGGAGTAAAGGAAGGGCTCATGTAAAATATGATCAGGCAAAAACCAAAACCCTAGAAAACAGAATTGTATATAGCGATGAGCAGGTTGATCCGCTTGGCGACACCAAGTTCTCTAGCTTTAATCCAGGATCAAACTCATTTAAGGATCTTCCAGCTAATTACGGAAGCGTAAACTACATAGACGAGTACAATCAAGGTCTTGTGGCTATACAAGAGAATAAGCTGTCTTACATTCCCGTAAAGAGAAACATCATCGAGTATGCCGACGGCTCTTCTGCAATCACGGCAAACGCGAGCGTGCTAGGAACACACAAGGAAGCAAACGGAGACTTTGGCATAGGCTCTGACCAATCGTCCGCCCTAGTTAGAGACGGAATGGTGTTCTTTGTAGATAAATCTAGACAGAAGTCTATGATGGCGAGCGGGACAAACATGATTTCTATTTCAGACGTAGAGATGAGTTCGTTCCTTGAGACTGAGATAAACAACATGGAGGCCGCTACTGGATCGGGGGGTAGAATTATAAGTGGGTATGACCCAGAGGAAAACTTGTATTTGTTAACCATAGAACCTAAGGTTAGCGGGGCTAGCACAACTTACGCTGGGGTTACTATAGGCTATTCTGTATCAGACAAAAGATGGATCAGCAGGTATGACTTTAAGCCGTCAAACTACTGTTCTGTAGATAATAATATTTTGTCTGGTTTTTGGTATCAGAGCGCTGATGACACGCAGTCTTACCTGTTCAATAACCACAAGTCAGCCACGATGAACACCTTCTACGGAACAGCCTACCCTACTTCCGTTAAGGTTATTTCAAAGATGTCTCCATCTGAGGTTAAGGTTTTCAATGCTGTATCTTACGAAGGTAGCGGTAGCGGATACTCAATAACCTCTGGGATTACAACAAACCTGGGCCAGACGTCAGATATTCCTGTAACCTTTACTGAAAAAGAAGGCTCTTTTTATTCGGCTTTCCCTAGAGACACATCGACAAAATACACCTATTTAGGAACCCTCGCTAGCAGGAATCTGAAGGTGTGTACTATGAGTGATTACCCTAGGTTTAACAAGCTCGGCAGTCGAATCACAGGGCAAGGGGTTTACTTTCTAGACGGCGGGGTTTACACGGCATTTGGGTCTGTTGATTCTTATGACCAGTCATCAGGCACTATAACACTGTTGATAGCGCCAGGGAACGACGGCGCAACAGGTAAGCAGATTTACTTTGAGCAAGACGTTAAGGATACAATGAGAGGTAACTGGGCAGAAATAGAGCTAACCAACAGCCTAACCACACCACATGAGTTATATTGCGTAAACACGCATATCACAAGCTCTAAACTACATCACCCTTTAGGGCAACAATAACTATATTTGCACAATGGCCGAGAAAGCAACAGAACTGATAAAGTACCTCCCTGAGGTTTTTGGATATTTTCAAGGAAAGAAGAATATCAAGAACGAGGTAGACAGACTTAGAAATCAAGAGCCGATCAAGCAAGATCGTTTGCAGATGGATGCTGCTCTTCAAAATCTAAACAGAGCTGGCAACACTACACAGACATCTGTAGCTCAGGAGGGGCTAGAAAGGGGCGTACAACAGGCTCTGGCAAACAACCCTAGAAATGTAAACCAGCTACTGGATAAGCTAGCTACAGGTTCCGCTAAGATTTCAGAGTCAGACGCCAGACAACGAAACGCTATCAACGCTCAGGCCATGCGAGGCAATCAAATGCTAGACGCAAGAAACTCAGCCATTGATCGTTCTAACCTGATACAGGATAGAATGCAAGAAGAGCGAGTTGCTGGAGCGGAGTCCGCTAAGAACACTCTAAACATGAGGGGTCTTAGTACTCTAGGCTCTATACTGGGAGATAGCGTTGGTTTTTTTGATGGTATCGGAGGCATGAAAGCCGTAAGAGATGGTACAGGAACTCAGAACTTAGCTGACGAACCAAGAGTCTTGACTGCCGAGGAAAGGGCGGCTGCGGTTGAAGGTATACTGCCTGAGGACAATTCAATTAAGATTGATCAAAACGTTGAGAGAGCCCTTAACAGGCAGACGGTTGGGTCTTCAGCCCTTGCCCCTTCGGTTAGAGTTTTGGAGCAGGATCAACAAGCCCCTAATAGGGTTACTTACAGCGGCGAGGTTCAGGCTCCAGAGCGCATGCCTTCTATTGATCCAAGCAGAATTGACAATAAATCAGTTCTTCAGGCGTTGACAGAATCCGCTACAACGCCTATCGCTAAGCAAAAGCTTTCAGATTTTCTTGGATACAATGGTCCGCAAGCACAGTCTGAAGCTAGAGACGCTAGCTTTCCTAAGTTTGATCCTAGCAATTTAGAAGAAGACGAAAGCTTTACGGAGTCGGTAAGTGATTTATCTCCAGAGGAGTTAGGAGATTTAATGCAATACGCAAGAAACAATCCAAACCTTAGAACTCTTGATCCACCTGAAGAAGAAGACGAACCGCTTAGCGAAGAAGACTTTCCTTTGTACGGAAGCGGCAACAACTCAGGGTATCCAAACATCGCCAACAGGTTTAGGGGAGGTCGTACTCCGTTGATTGATCCAATTAACAACTCTCTAAATAGGTACTCCCCAAATTACGATCCATTTGATAGGGTTGCTTATGATGGCCGCGACATAATAGAAGACCCAAGCTTCTTTGAAAACATTCGACGCAGGAATGAAGCTCTTACAAGAGGATTTCAAGAAGGAGGGGCCGTAGTTACTCCAGAAGGGTACGACCATGACGGGGTTGACATCGACATGAGAGACGCTCAGACGGGAAAGATGGTAGGTAAGGTGGAAAGTGCTGAGATGATCGTTAACTCAGACGACACAGAGAAAGGAATCAGACTAGCTAAGAATGACCCTAATAACCCACTATCCAAGTGGTACTTGTCCCTTACTAAGAAGTTTAGAGAGCAAGCAAAAAACAGAAAGTAATGGCTGAAAGCAAATCAACACAGAGTTTTTATCCTCAAGGGAACATTGCTGGTCAGGTAGTCAACGACTTTATCGGTCTTCAAGGAGAGCGCGTAGCTAAAGACACGCTATTGCAGAAGCAGCAGCAGGCTGTTCAGGTGGCAGAGGCCAAGGCTCAGGGCGATCTCCAAAAGGAGCAGATGAAGCAGTATGCTAAGGTTATAGAGAATCAAAGAAAAGCACAAGAAGCCCAAAGAACCGCCGAGCAAAAAATGCTCAATGACCTCCCTATTGACGATGGGGGTTTATTTAGGTCTCACTCAGACCCTATTCTAGGTATGGTTGATCAGTTCTCTTCAGACTATGGGGATATAATTGAAGCGAAAGGAATGGACTATGCTGTGTCTATGTCTAAACAAATAGACGCTTTTACAACACAGCTTGAGAGCCTTCACGGAAAAAACATAGCCAAAGGACTCAACCTTACAACTCAAGCAGGAAGGGCAATCACAGGGCAGCCTGGAATGGTAGAAGCTTATGATGATGTAACGTTTCAAAACAACATGTCAGAGCTAAACACCCCAGGGCGTTTTGAGGGGTTTATTGACGAGAACTACAACTTAATGGTTCGAGACACTCAGTCGGGTCAGTCATTACCAGCTGAGGAATGGACAAGGGGTCAGTTAGAAACGACAGGTCAGAGGTTTATCAGCCAGCCTAAACTTAACTATAACCAAACTGTTGACGAGCTTTTTTCTGAGCAAACACTAAACGACAAGGGTTCTAAGAGGGTTCCAGGATACGCTACAAACACAGCTAGGCTTGAGAACTTCTTTGAGACTCACCTTGAAGGAGAGGACCCTACATCTGACCCTATATTCATGACCGCTATATCTCAACACGCTTTAAACGAGGAGATACCTGTTAGCCAGGTTCTTGCAGAGGAGTCCGAAATAGCGGAGGCGGTTAACGGTTTTAAAGAAGACTGGACAAAAAGAATGCAAGGTTTGGTTTCTAGCGAGCCAGCCAAGAAGACTGGATCTAGCAAAGCGACTGGGGAGGAAATCGCAGAAAACGAAGGATTTGATGTAAAGACTCAAAACCCTATTATGCTTGAGGAGGCGCAGAGTATGTTTATGATGGGGCAAGGGTCTATTGATAGCCAGATTGAATTCATGACTGGAGTGGCTCAAATGCCTGCTGGTGTTGAAATCGAAGCGCCAGCATTTCTTCCTGGGATTACGGACGCGGGCAGTCGGGTAACTATTAAAAACGCTTCTTTCTCTGACAACGGGGACCTTTATTTAAAGGTAAGCGGAAAGTTTAACACTATTGTAACTGAAGGTGTTCCTGAGGCTGGTATTGACCCTGTTACAAAGCCAGGCGTTGACTCCAGAGGGACTGTACTTCAATTGGGTGACGACAACCACACAGAAGCATTGCAAGCGATTGGCGGCAAGCTTTTAACCGACACAGAGTCCGAAGCGGTTCAGAAGTTTTATGACGGTCTAGATGGATTTGATCAAGCAGCCTATTACATCGGTCTTATCGCTTTATCTAAAGGAACAAACCCAGAGTTTGAAAAGAAGGTAAGGAAAGTGGTGGAAGACATGGGCGGTGTGGACTACGATAAGCTCCAGGCGGAGCTAAGTCAATAATTTTGTAAATTAGCCTTATGAATTCAGGACCAACTCCATCGTCTCCAGATCTCAATGAATTAATTGATCAGGGAGCGGACGACATCAACCTATACAGCCTTGGCTTTAATAGTGATCAAGTCTCAAAGGCCAGGAATCAAAAAAAAAAACCCGATCCAAGCCTAGTAGATACGGGATTAGCATCGGCAGACTCTTTATCGGAGTCTGTTTCGACTGAGATTCCTAGAAGTCCTCTAGAGGATAATCCAGTACTGAACTACGATGCTTGGCTGAGCAACAACATTCCTACGGATGAGGTGGTTTTTGGGGCTGTAAACAGCAACGATGCTATATCTTCGGAGCTAAAGAAAAGGGGAGCCAAAATTGAAAAGATTAGAGGGAGGATAGAGGCTAATGAGTATGAGCCAATAACTAGGTATACTCCAGGACCCTTAATGGTGGGCAGTACCTTTAGCACAAACAGCTACATAGATGCCCCCGAAAAACAGAAAGAGAGAGATGAAGAGCTCCTTCAAAAGGATTTAGGTGAGTTAATTGATTTTAACGAAAGAGCCTATCAAAGAACCTTCGGAGACCTAGTAGAAAAAGCATACAAAGATCAGTTTCCCTCTCCAGATAGGTTCGCGGGGGGAACTCAAGAAACCCCTATCGGTCGTGTTTTTCCCCAAGAGTCTGCTGAGTGGTTTGACTGGATAAGCAAAGCGCATACGGTAGAGGAGCAACTATACAAGAGCAAGGGGTTTGCATTAGATATAGATGAGGATGGGTATGTAGGGGAAACGAAAGGGATAGCAAATGACTTTTTAGTTGATGTAAGACTAGCGGTAAACACGGCTATGGATATGGGGGTTTACGGTCTAGGAGGGGGACTCACGTTGGCTACATTTGGGGACGACAAAGAGATCGTTGACTACGCCAGGCAATCCACTAAAAGAAGAAGATCATTAGTCGAAGAAAGAAGTGTAAGGTCATCGGCCTTTGCTGAAGATGTTGAGTTTGGAGAACAGTCATTTGCTAAATCATTAAACTATCTTGATGAGTTTATATCAGGAGCAATAGAGAGCTCTCCTTACGCCGCTACAGCCATAGGTATAAGCGCGGCTACATCCAATCCAGTCGCCTCAGTTGGGGCTTTGTCTTATCTATCTGGAATTAGAGCTTACTACGGAACCAGGATAGACTCTTCTTTTGACAAGTTTTTTACGGAGGGGGTAGAATTAGATCCAGTTAAAGACAGAAAAAAACTACAGGACATTCAAAAGCTGTATGAGTCAGAAGAGTTTGAGATATTTGATGACGGTGACGGTGAGTACATTCAGCTACCTACTGGTATTGGAACTGAAAAAATATACGTAGAGCAAAACAACGCAGCTAGATGGGGGTACTCAGCGGCTTTGGGTATAGCAGAGGGAGCTCCAGAGGCTGTCGGAGCGCACGTCATAACCAAAGCGATAGGCGCCTGGACAAAGGGGTTTAAACAGCCTCTGATAAATATGACCCAGGGATTTCTTCAAGCTTCGGCTACTGGCGTTCCTGTAGAGATGGCCCAGGAGTTTGCCACGGAAGCAATGACCATGATTGCTGACGCCTCTATAAAAGGTGAGTACATATCATTCAATCAAGCTATTGGTAGGCTTGCTCAAGCGGCAGGAACGGGGGGCGTCTCTGGTGGGGCTATGGGACCAGCCATACTTGGGGCTAAGTTTGCTGGGATGGGTCGATCAGGTAGAGAAGTTCTTTTCAGTAAAGGGCAAATAGCCAGAACCATAAACTCAGGAAAAGACCTTAACGGAGTTACGATGGATTTAGAGTCAGCACAACAAAAAGCTGATGTGATAAACGCTTTAAACTCTCAAGACCTTACGGACTTTGAAAGGACCGCCCTTGAGGATCAAATACAGGACATTGACGTAAAGGTAAACTCGGAAAATGCAAAGCTTCAAGAGGACGTCAGGACGCTTTACAATGCGGACCCCATAAAGGGAATTAGTGTTGTAGAAAAAATAAACGAACTTTCTTTATTAAATCAAGCCACTTTAAACAACAAGAACATTATAACTCAAGATCTAGCTAAGGCTAGCATCCAGGAAAGAGTTAAAAAACTAAAGAAAGATATAGAAGAGGATCTTGTGGTTTTACCTGCTGTAGATTTAGAGCCTTTAGAGCAGGCCGAAGAGGTCTTAGAGGCACTAAAAGTGGATGTGAATAAACTATCCAAGAAGCTAGGGAAAACAGCCGAAGAAACCCAGTCCTTAATTGAATCAGGAATCCAACCAACAGCATTGGTTGCGGCTGCAAGCCTGGCTGGAAAAGACGGAGAGGTTGTTACTTACGAAGATAGAGAGAGCTTTCTTGACGGTGTTCCAGATAGCGAGCTAGCCCAAAGGCAAAAGTCATTGGCTCAGTTTGATCCATCTACAGGAAAGATACACATTTCTCCGCAAGCTCAAGCTGTTGACGTTCTTGAGGAAGCTATCCACAGGGAGTTTGATAAAGGGGAATATAACTTTGAAGAAATGGCAAAGGAGTTGTTGGAGTCTGAGAACCCAGCAATAAAGCTCCTTGCAGAGGCCAGGCAAAAAGAGTACTCCGACAGCAAAGATGTAAACGAAGAGATTGTAGTGGGTGTTTTAAGGGAGTCTCCAGAGGCAGAGTTTACCAACAGCGATTTAAATGCTGTAAATAAAAAAATCCAAAAGGACTTTAAGGTCGAAACAGCGGCTACTGATCTTTCTGTTGGGATGGACAAAAGTCGATACAACGAAGTGTATAGGGCTATGATTGAGTCTGGCATTAGCCACCTAAAACAAAGGGCTTCTTCCTTTGGTTTGGACGTTGACGCTATGGTTTCTGAAATGGGAATAGATTTAGATGGAGACATCTCGATAAACGACCTGGACAGGATAACCCAAGCCTACATGGATAAAGTTCCTGTTTCTGTAAAGGGAGATATATCTAAAAACGCAGAGTTAACCAACCCCGAACTAAGGAAGAAGCTTGGAGACCTTGGTCTTCTTGGCGAGAATGGAAAGCTAAACACGTCGCTACCCACCATACTAATGAAGCTCGATGAGCTAGGAAACGTTACGATTGACGGTAGACAGTATTTTTCGGGTGTTGATGCTGAAGAGATGCGATCTGGAAAAGGCATTAACTATCTTTTAGCTAGCACTAATCAGCGCGTTGCTACGAAGTTTTTTAATGCTATAAATAGGCTTGTTGAAAAGTCTGGAGGAAAGCAGTTTTTAATTCTTTACGAGGTGATGGGTGAGGGGGCCTCTCAGAGCAGTGAGGTGTATACAGCCAAGGGCATATCAAACTTGCTAGCTAAAGATAAGGTGACTAAAAAAGATAGAGACGCTTTAATTTCAGCTCTAGAAAAGTTAGAAGAGGTCACGAGAGAGTCTAGCGGCAACGAAGGCGGGTATATCGTGTCTTACAGGGAGATAATGGAGAACCCTCCAAACAAAAAGACCCCTATATCAAGAAGCAACCCAAAGAGATATGTAGCAGCCAACAAACAAGAAGCTGAGGCTTGGATTCGAGAGCAACGAAAAAATAAAAAAAACCAACAAGGAAAGAAAATACAAGAAGGGGAGACATACCAACCTGTGTACAATGAAACGGAAGGAGGCCCACAGCCTATTTCTGACATGTTTTCCATTCCGCCAACATTAAGGGCAAAGGTAGACGTCCTTTTGGATAAAAGTAAAAACCTACCAGTAAAAGACAGAAATCAAGCGTACAGGGATATCCTTGAATATTTTAGAGACATGAACGTAATGTCTGACCTGAAGATAGCTCAAAGGTTGGCAATGAATAATGCTCTTAAAGAGGCTTACGGCGTTGACATGTCCGAGATAAGAAGTAAAAAGCTTACCGATGAAAGTCAAGGGAAGGTGGTTGCTGGGGCTGTTGCTAGTCTTTATACAAACAGCGTTTTAGGAGGTCAAAAAATTAACCTTAAAGACACCGATAGATCTCAGTACGGATACGGTGTTACTGTAGAAAACTCAAACTACTTTGATTTTAATACGCCGTTTGACGCTAACACCTTAAACTTTGAGGACTCGAAGATAGACGACAATAAAAGCTTTTTCGACAACCAGATTGTTGAGATGATGGCTGAAAAAGAAGCGTCAGAGGACAGGGGAAGCAAAGATTCTAGGTTTATGAATTTGCCAGACAAGCCGTTCACTATGAACTACACGGAAAGGTTTATCAACATCCAGAGAACCAAGGAAAGCGCAAACTTCATGAGCAAGAAGTTTCAAGACGGCTGGCACTTTTGGAACTGGTGGGTTTTACAAACAGGAAATGGAAAAACAGACGCTATAGGTGGGTGGAACTACACGAACGAAAGCGGGGAGAATGTAAGGCTTGGCAAGATTCCTTTAAAAAAGGACAGAAAAACCAGGGAGGTTCTTGAATTGGAGCCTTTGTACAAGACCTGGCAAGGAAGAGCCATAGAAAGAAACAAAAGAGATTTAGCCGCTTCAACCCAAGCAAAAGAGCAAAGGAGGTTAGAATATAAAGACGCTATTGAGGCTTTGGAGCAGAAGCTAGAGGACACTCCATATGGGCTTGGATCTTTAGAGCACTGGGTCGGTGTGTCTGAGTTTGGGCAATCATCAACGGTAGAGGAAGTAGAGGCCATGTCTAACCTGTCTGACATTATAGGTAAAGCCAACAGTTTGGAAACAGGAAGCAAGCTTGAGTGGAAGCCTAGAGCGTACAATGAGCTCGACACTTCAGAGTTTACTTCTGTAGAGCTTGCGTCTTCTTTTGTCGGCGCAGAGACGTTATTCCTTGGTAAGATGAGGCAGTTTCATAGAAGGTATAACTTCTTAACTAACGCCTCTGAAGCTATCTCGCACACCGTAGAGAAGACAGATAAAGGATGGAAGTTAGGAGTAAACCTTTCTATTCCAGCTTCAAGCGCAAGCCTTGTTGAAGGGTTTAAAAAACCATTTAGTAACGAGGGTCTAAGGCAGGCTGTTGCTGACCTAGAGGCTGGCCGAAGATATGATGATAGTGATGCAAAGTCTTCACGAATCATGCCGCCTAGGTTCTATCAACTAAAGGAAGAAAGAGGAGGATACCAAGGATCTGTTGACTTCCTAAACACCTGGCTCGTAAATAAATACGCAGACGTAATAGGAATCCAGGAATCTATAGAGGCAAGTAAAGGCAAGAAAGTTCCTGAGTCTCAGAGGTTTAGCGAGGTAGAACAGCTTATGTATGGTCGCTCCAGAAAAGCTATGGACGACCTAGAGGTTGTCATGAATAATGCAAGGGAAAAAATGAAGGAGTTTGGGGTTTCCCATAAGGACCTAAGCCAGTTCATGTACGCTCTACACGCTCAGGAAAGAAACGAAAAGATTAGCAAGACAAGGCCAGACCTTGACGCAGGATCTGGTATGGAGACCGAAGTTGCTAATGAGATTATATCTAGACTTGACAGCAAGGAGTTCAGAGAGCTTGCTAAAATGTTTACTGATGTTATTGATGACACCAGAAAAACCATGCTTGATGAGGGCCTTGAAAGCCAAGACAGGCTTGATGCGTGGAATGCTTTGTACAAAAACTACGTGCCTCTTCAGGGCTTTGCTGAAGACGAATTAGACTTAAACTCGAACAGCTACCCTACTGGGGGTGCTGGCATGAGTGTTTACGGCTCCAAAACAAAAGCTGCAATAGGTCGTGAGTCAGAAGCGGCTAACATACTGGCTAACATTGTGATGCAGAATGCTGTCACTCATCAGTGGGCAGAAAAGAACAGAACTCTTCAGTCTCTTCACGAGTTGGCTAAGAAGAACCCAATGGAGGATGTTTGGTCCGTTGTAAACCAGCAGTCACCACTGACTAAGCTAGACGAAAACGGAAGACAGACAGCAATGTCCATGATGGAGATGGAGGCTGACCCCAGGACGGTGGCGGTACGCATTGACGGAAAACAGGAGTTCATATACTTTAAAGACCCTTACTACGCAGCCACCTTGAACGGAATGACTATGGAGTCATCCAACAGCTTTATTCGGATGATGAGAGCTCCAGTGGGTTGGTTAAGAGGCGTGTTTACTCAGTGGGATCCTAACTTCTTTGTGTCAAACTTCGCTAGAGACCTTGGAGGTGCGCTATACAGTGCTGAGGCTGACCTAGAGCAGGGTGAGCTTGGAGGTATTGACACTAAGGGATTTAAAAAGGAGCTGTATGGAAGCACATTTAAGTACCTTAAATCAATGCTGTCTACCAACGCTATGGGTAGAGAGATGGACACAGAGACCCAATCCTGGGTGGATGAATGGAAAGCTTCTGGCGGTCAAACAGGATGGAGCTACATAGAGGACCTAAAAGAGATAGAGGCTAAGCTGTCTACAGATGCGGACGACTTAACGAAAGGAAAGGCTATCAGAGAGGCTTTATTCTCTAAGCCTCAGCAGTTCTTTAATTGGGTTGAAGGCGTTAACGAAGCGTTTGAGAACAGTATACGTCTTTCAGCTTATGTAACTGCAAGAAAGAGAGGGGCGTCTGAACAGAAAGCCGCTGTTTTTTCAAAGAACATAACAGTAAACTTTAACCGATCAGGAGAGGCTGGACCAGTTCTTAACTCCATCTACCTGTTCTTTAATGCTGCCATTCAAGGCAACCTAAGAGTTTACAACTCCCTCAAGGGTGCTAAACCAATTCAACGTCCTGACGGATCAACCAGGCAGTGGTACGAAAGGGCTACAGGAGCTCAGAAAATAGCTTCGGGTATGGCTGGATTCTCAGGCATGTTAACTCTGCTGAACCTAGCTGTCAGCGGTAGGGATCCAGAGGATGACGAGTTGTGGTACAACAAGCTGTCTGAGTACGACAAATCAAGGAACATGATTCTTTGTTATGGTCAAGGTAAAGACGACTTCCTGAAAGTTCCTTTGCCGTATGGGTATGGCTTGTTTAACAACATGGGCATGTCTTTAGCTGAGGTATCTACAGGAAATAGAACACCAGATTCAGCCCTGATGATGTTGGGGACAACAGCCTTTACGTCATTCTCACCTATATCGTTTGGAGGTATAGGCGAAAACCCAGGACCGTTTGTTTTAAGGTCTCTATCTCCTACGGTAATAAAGCCTTTTGTTGAGATGGCTGAGAATAAAACATTCTTTGGCGCTCCTGTTACTGGGTCTCAGCTTCCGTTTGGAACTCCAGTTCCTAGTTCTGAGTTATCATTTAGAGCCCCTCAAAAGATGCAGGAGTTCTTTGAACACATGAACGAATCTACTGGGGGTTCTCAGTTTAAGTCTGGGTGGGCTGACTTCAACCCTGACTACTCTTGGTACCTTTTCGAGTACATGATCGGAGGATCAGGCGACTTTATTTTAGAATCAGGGGAGCAAGCAAGGAACCTTTTTGAAATGACTAGAAGGTCAGCTAAGAAGGCCGCAGAAGCTAAGGACATCAAAGGTATAGCCAATGGGTTGGCTCATGGTTTTGGAGAAGACGGAGAGGTTAAGATCAGGTATAACGATGTGCCTATCGTAAAGAAGATATACGGAGAGGCCTCCCCTTTCTACGATGTAGAAAAGTTTAAGGAAAACCAAAAAGAAGTTCAGCAGTTGTTTAGAGAGATAAGGGAGAATAAAATCATAAGAGAAGAAGGAAGATATAACGGTATTCAATCTCTTAACGAAGAACTTAAAAAGTCAGACAAGTTGCTTAAGCAAATTAGAGCTGAAGTAAAGAAGGCTAGAGATATAGACAACTACATCGACAGACAGAATAGAATATTTGAGATGTACGAAGTTCAAAGAAAGACTATGGCTGGGTTTAACAAAAAATACGAACAACTACGTGGAGAAGATTAAGGATACTAAACTCGGTGCCTGGCTAAAAGCCAATGCTCCTGGAGTGCTTGATACGGTGGGTGACCTACTTCCAGACAGAGGGGGCCTTGGTCTTGTCAAGAACTTGCTGAAGAAAGAGCCAGATATTGATCCAGCCGAAGCAAAAGCTAAGGTAGACGCCGAGGTTCAGTTCCAGAAAAATGTAACAGAACGCTGGCAAGCAGACATGAGCAGCGACATTAAGTTAGCAAAGCTTATTAGACC
>Ga0070747_1000728_pt1 | contig 15953 bp, 31 predicted proteins | sample VirMetDEL_Mar_31_FD_77321 | JGI IMG/M metagenome (GOLD analysis project Ga0070747, IMG submission 77321) | Aqueous microbial communities from the Delaware River and Bay under freshwater to marine salinity gradient to study organic matter... | ecosystem: Environmental > Aquatic > Marine > Coastal... | reverse complement strand
TATCGCTGACTGAACTCTTGGAACCTGAATGTCGGGTGTCTGATTATCTGTCGGCCGATGTCTCTAGTTGTCTCAAGACGTAGTACCGCGTTCACCATTTCTAATGGAGACCAGTGTGAGTGCTTCATCAGGTATCTGATCAGCTTTTCAGAGTTCTCTAGGTCTTCTTGTTTAGCAGAGGATGGGTTAGATACCTTTGCACAGTAGGCTATCAGGCTTTGTGCATCACACAGGTCTATCCCATAGTCTGGATCTACCTGCGTGTATGCCACTAGCTTAGCGTCTACTATTTCTTCGTATTTCTTTCTTTCAATAGGCTCAAACATTAGGTTCTACCTTATACTTGTACTTCCTAGCCAGCATCTTTAAGGTCTCGATGTCTTTCTTCTCGATCATGGCTTCAGTAAGTGATTGCCGTTCTTCAATAGCTTTAGCTAATTCCTTATCTCTCTTCATGAACTCCTCGTACTCTTTCTTTAGTCTGTTTTTCATAGCTTCTGCTGTTTCCTGATACTTTATCACTATGTCAAAGCCGAGGTCATGCTCGTAGTCTGAGGTGGAAAGGAATATACCTGTAGACTCAAATCCATGTTGTCTATCTTTACTTCCATTGACTAGCGTCAAGTAGTGGAAGAATTCACCTATAGGCGTGTATTCTGATTCCGATGAGTACAGTACGTCTTCGTATGTATGCCTTGTCGCGTTAAGCTCCATGTACCAATCTAAGTCTCGGTCTATCATTAGTCTTCCTTTCTATCGAATAAGTTAAGGAACGTGTACGGGTGGAATAGCATTGTCATGTCGGCTGGTGAGAAGTTTGGTCCTTTGAGAACCTTTCCATCTTCACGTCGTAACACCAGTCCGTGCTGGTCTAGCTTAGACATGTTGCTTCTGTGTGTCTCCATGAACGCCATGTAGATTTGGTTCTGTGTGAATACACACGTAGTTAATGGGATCACATACCGATTGATCATTTCGATGATGTCGCGCAGCTTATAGGTATCGAAGTCTAGTTCATCTTCTTCGATCATAGCCAACAGTCCTTCTAGGATGTAGATTACATCTGCTGTCTCTTTCAGGAGGTTGGGTGTTATACCGTGCTTTACGATCTCTTCCATGAACTCGTATGCTTCTTCTGCCAATAGATCAACGTATAGAGGGATGTTCTTTTCGACTTCGTATGTCTTATGGAACTCTTCAATTCCCCATACTACTTCAAGGTAGTTCGTGTGTGACGTTACTAGGGTCCGGATAGTGTCTGAGATGTTGCTACGTGTAAGCATTTTCTGCTACCTTTCTATTGTTGATGAGTCTGGTGATCATCTTTACTTGATTTCGTGTTACTGCTAGGGACATTCCGTTGTCGATTACATAGTCGTGTCCGTATACAGCTAGGTTGCAGCTATCTTCTGGCTCTTGTGGTAGCCCTCTTCCGGAAGCGTCTACCCAGATGGTTGCATCGAAGTGTTCTTTCGTTTGTTCGAACTCCCACCGTGACCTGTGTCCCACATACATATCACCTTCTGCAAGGCACATGTCTACAAAGTAGCTTGGACAGTACTTGGTCTCTCTTCGGATGAAGTCGAACCATACTTTCCTGTGGTTTACCCGGTCTTGATAGCACTCCTCAATGGAGTCATATGGTCCTAATACTTTTAGTTCCATAATCAGTCTCGCGTAGATGTGTGATGCACTCACTTTTACTAGGTTGGCCTCTTCACAGAATAGATCTGCTACTGTGTCCTTGCCATGTTGTGCATAACCGTTAATGTTTAGTTTCATGCATCAGTCCTCATTAATTCTTTTACTTCCGGAGAAGTGTATCCTGTGTAGTATGTCTCTACCTTTCGGATACAGTAGATATCATGGTCAGCCCCTATTCGGGACATCCAAGACGCAATGTAAGCGAAGTCCTTTCGGATATCCTTTGATCGGTCCATGTGAACCGTGAACGTAAGCCCATCTGGCTCGAAGGAGAACTCTTCGATGTTGTTCATCTTTGAGTACTCCCCGAGCATGGCTAGTTCTACGTCGCTGAAGTCATCAACCATGACGATTTCGTAGTTTACTTTTTCATTATCTGTCATGTTTTTCCTAACGCCTATATGGGGGCAGTAAATGTAGTGTGTGTATTCCCTTCATGTACTATATGTAGCTATGTCCCCTTATAGGGCGCAAGCCCCAATCAGAGTGTAATATGCATAATATACTAGGAGAACGTAATATGAGTAATGGAATGGGAAAGCATCCAAACTCTTTGAAGAACCTTACACCTATTAAGGATTCTGAGAGAGCTAGAGAGATGCAGCTTAAGTCAGCTGAATCCCGTAAGGCCAACAACACTATGGCAAAGAGGCTCAACAAGTCTATCAGGGATTGGAACAGGATGAAGGATCGGTTGGATATGTCCAATGCACCTTCTGCTCTTGAGTTCCTGAGATTTAGAATGTTTGAGTTGATGTCCGATGGTAAGTATGTAGAGGCCCAAGATCTTGCGAAAGAGCTAGTAGAGTTTGAAACTCCTAAGTTGTCTCGTGTAGATCAGACGAACCATAACTACGACATGTCAGAAATGTCTGACGAAGAACTAGAATCAGAATTGATCAAGTTCGATGTGGTAGTTGGTGGAAAGAAGTAATGAGAGCGACCCTATATGGGTCGTTCTTTTTTTATTTGATTACCACTTCGACGAACTTGTACTCTTCCATCTCTCCTTTCACGTCTTCCTTAGTCATACATGGGAAGTCATCCTTGATGTGTTTCTTCACGGCTTTCCGTGCATCTTTGGTATTTGTATATACACCCCATACTTCGGTATCGTAGTCCACGACCACACATACCTTCAGCTCAATGTCCCATTTAGCCATCGATATCCTCCTTAATCTTTCTCACAGAGGTGAACACTTTATGTCCACCCGTTAGTCCAAGTGATGCTTTTAAGACAGCGTCATCTTTGTCATCCAATGTAGGTCGAATCTCATATTTCTGCTTGAGAAGTACATCTGTGTGTACATCGTCAGGTCCGAGTACGACTTCTTGGTATACTGTTAGTTCATACATTATGTGTCCACAACAAATCCAGAGCGATCTTTCTTTGCTGGTCCTTTTGCTTTTAGTCCTACGATTGATTTCTTTGGATCTAGGAAACGTAGGTCATCCTTGTCACCGTCAATTACTTTCCAGTTAAGGAACTTCTTTGGGAACTTGTCATCTCTGAACACTACAGCGATGTTCATCCCGGCGGTCTTGGCTGCTCCAGCCATGTCACTGTACTTCTTGTCGGCGTTAGAATATGACCATGTGAGATGGTAATTCTTGATGTCTTTAGTTTTCCTATTTCCGATTTTTGTGTAATCGTAGAACGTGGTATCACTAAATTCATTGAAGATGTTTTTCTTTTCATTCTCCCACCTGATATCCGATGTTCCATTGAGTCTGATAGCTGGTGTCACACCATGCTTCTCACAGAACTTGTGGAACTTGTCGGCGTCTTTAAAGAGTTGATCGAGGAAACCTTGTCGGTCTTCGAAGTACCACTTGGTTTTACGGATACGTGCCTTCTGGATATTAGAGAAGACACCACGTCCTGCTAGGTTGAGGCAGGGCGCGTGACACTTAGCTAGTTCAGCCATAGCACACACGTTCCCAACTCCACTCAGTTTGAATGGAGCTAGGTACATGATCGCTGTCAGGTATTCATCATCACCCTTTACAGTCTTAGCATTCGATCCAGCGTTAATAGTCTTAGAAGAGAAAGTCAGTTTTGTCATTACCATGCCTTTACTTTTGAGACATCGACAGACATACTAACTATTGGCCTATGACCACAGTCTGAGTCTAGAGAGAACACTAGCCAGTCCTCTACATTTTCACCTTCTTTATAGGATTCTTCAAGGTATGCTTGCATCTTTTCATAATCTGTCCAGACGTATGCATCCGTAGTCTTGAATTGTTCGAGTTCAGTCATGTTAGGTATGGTAATGTACATTGGTTTCCTTTCTACCAAAATAAAGTGGAAGGAGCCGTTAAGCTCCCTCCGTTATTTTAAAGTTTACCGTATTCGTCTTGGATATGCTCCACGACATCTGTCAGCTGGTCCGAATCAGGCTCATACTTGGAGATGAAGTCAGTGAGTGACAGTTCACCAGTGCCAATCATCTTAGCAACACCAGCTGAGGTCCAGTGGAACGGAGTAGGCCGTTCTTCTCTTACCTCTGGTGTCGCGTGGGTGTTGATACCCTCGCAGTAGTATCCGTCCATGTATCCTTCTTTGAATACATCGTAGAATACAGATCCTACTTCGGTATTGAGGAATGCTTCTCCAACTTCTGCATAGAGTCCTGTGCAGCTATCAGACATACCAGCGCTGTAGCCCAAGTCGTAGGCGTCATCGCTTAGCTCTTCATCCTCATCGAGTGATTCACAATCGGACAGCCAGTCCTCATCGAACCAGTCCCAATCAATGTCATCATCCCATTCGTGATCGAGATACTCATTGTCGTCAGTGACGTACAGGGTGTCAGGGAACGCGTGTTCACATTCTTCCTGTGGGATTTCACCGACGATCATGTATCCTTCTGCACGACCTTTAGCGTTGTTGTAGTCCGATGGAATGGATACAACATGAGCAGGATTGATCTCTACGATTACGACCTTACCTTGTGAACCCATATAGCTTGGCAGGTAGTCCCAAGAACAGAAGTGTAGTCCTTGTGAACAGGTACGGCTTCGGTCGTCATCTACCTTGTTACGAGGCATACTGACGTAGGTACCAATGTCGTTACGGAATGGTACACCACCGGGAGCAGGGTGATACGAGCAGTAGTCATCCTGTACCTTCTTATAGGCAAGGAAGTTACCACGTTCTGTGATGGGCATACGTCCACGCTCTAGCCACAGGAACAGTTCATCCACGGCATGCTTGGCCGGGTTGTTCTGCAGGTTCTCGACAAACATTGCCCAAGGGCGAATGTCTAGACCTTGCTCTAGCATTTGTAGCATACGGTCTGCTAGTAGTCCGTGTACTGCTTCACCCTTGTAGGTTACTCCCTCATCCCCTACAGATACGTTACCGTACTGCCTGAGTTGTTTACTGATACGACGATTGGTATCGAGAAGCTCACGAATTTCCTTGGCAGTTAGTGTGCCTAGTCCGTCCACGATTTCAGTAAACGCCGGGTGAGTATCATCAACTTGGGTTGGAACCCCGCCAATTACTACTGTTAGTGTAGCTTTCCCGGCAACTTCATTTAGAATAAATTGATATTGCATGTTGTTTCCTTTATGTATGTTTGTCAGCGATGTGCTGCTTTATGGCTGTGATAAGTAACTCAGAGTTGTGATAAGTGTTATACTCTTTGGTCAAGTAATGGAGTATAGGGTCTTTCTCTAAGTAATCTATTACAGGTGTTTTACTAGCAGAAGTCTTAGCCAGCTTTTGTAGCCTTTCTACATCATTCTTCATCCATTTAGAGAGATCCATAGGAATGTTAGTTCTAGAACTATAGTCATCTCTATTAGGTGAATCTTTAACAATGAGCGTCAGGCCTTTAGGTACGACAGTCTCCTTTTTCCATAACCCTTGAAGCTTACAATGAAGTGTATATTCTTCGTTAGCTGACTTATTGTCGTCTCCTGTTACTACAAGTTGTTCCCAGCCTTTGGTCTTCGTTTTCCACTCTTTGATCATGAAGTCCTTAGCTGATTCTGTCCACTGGGGGTTGTCCTTTGCAAAGCTCAGAGTGGTTTGGTTGATTACGAAGATCGCCGTTTGACGACCTACCCACTCACATATTGTTCTGCATACTTGCTTGTAGCTCATTGGTTCTTCTTCTGCCAGCATCTCTTTCTCAGTCCAGTAGAAGTTATTACTCAATGAGTATACTACTGGCATGACTTGAGGTGCTACACTGAAGTCGATTACTCGGTACTTGTTAGATTCAGATGTGTAGGCATAGTTGTCCCCATAGATTACTCTCATTTTCTTTACAAGAGTATTAGGCTTTACTGACTTACCGTTAATGGATATTGCTTTAGCTAGCTCTTGCTTCTTAGCAGTATGTGCCCACGTTACATTACTAGGCTTGTCGTGATAGATACCTTTAAGGAACTTCTTGGCATCTTCTAGAGTCTTTACTTTTACCCAGATGAAGTTCTCTTCTCCGACCATAGTGTTCTTCCAGAAGTACCTGATCTGCTTGGTAACATTTTTGATACCAGCAGTTTCAAGCTCGTCTGCTACTTCTACGAATACTTTCTTCTCACCTACTTCATCACAAGGTAACACGAAGTCAAACTTAGCATTCTTGTTGTCCCTGTGTCTGAAGTTGAAGGATGTTTTCATAGTTCCGAACTTGTCTTGATAATAGCTATCAGACTCTAGTCTAACTTGACCATCTACAGTTTCTGAAGACATTACACCTTGCGTCTTGTTGTAGTAGTTACCACGTTTAGTACATTCACCGATGACCTCATCTGGAGTTTCTCGGATAATCATACGTCTTGATATGACTTCACCTTTCCAATGACGCTCATTGATGTTCAATATACTATCTATCGAACGAGACCAGTTGTTGACGTTTTTGTCGGTGTTAACCCGAGAGTAAAGCATCCTAGCTTCTTTCAGGGATTTGCAGTTCTCGTAGGCTTTGTTAAGGTCTTCTTCAACCTTCCCTATCACTTCAACAGCTTTACTTACGATATTGTCACAAGTCATATCGTTGTACTGTAGTTCTTCCCTACTGGTTGTCATTGTAATCTCACCGATGTTGAACTTAATCAAGCAATCAGTACCAGTCAGTAGTCGTTCTACTTTACCCCTTAAATCTGTTGACCTATCAGAATCTAGTTTTCTGATTCGTCTAGCCATTGATGGGTCATTAAGGTCAATGGGATAAGCTACACTTCCTTGTATAGCCCATGACTTACCTACTTCGTAACCGAAGCTTTTAGACTTCTCTGTAGCAAAGATCTTCCAGCCATCACCTTCCATCAATAGATTAGCATTGTCTATTGCTCTGTAGTCCTCAGTCTTTCGAATGACGTTAGGTTGTGGTTCGAAGCCTCTCAGTTGTCGGGATGCTTCCTTGTTGAAGCCGCCTACATCTTCGAGCTTAACAGCGTATGATACTCGCATACCCCGCTCTTCTTTAGATGGTGTTGTAGAGACAAGAGAAGTCTTAGGTTTTCCTGCCTCTCCAATATAACATACATAGTTTCTTTCTTCATCATGCAACCAACATGTCACATTAAATGTATTGGTATATGCAAATGCACTCTTTGATCCTAACCCGAGGCAACCTGTCTCTTCGTTAGTATCTCTCTTGGTAGATTCTCCTAGAACGGTGAACACCTCAAACACTTCTCTGTGTGAGAGAGATGATCCGTAGTCACGCACTTCGAAGATAGGGTTAGCTCGTGTAGGTAGGCCAATGTCGAATGGCTTATCTAGGTTACCACGACGCGCATGTCCATCTCTGGCGTTAGTTGAGTACTCTCTGATACCTGCTCCCATCTTGTTGGAGTAGATACCGTTGATCAAGTTGTCGAACATTAGTCCGTCAAGCTTAGCGGTGAAATCAACAGTGTCCTTCATCCCGCTGGATATTACACTGACTTTCTTTTCTTCGAGTAGCATGATTACCCTTTCTAGGTTAAGTTAAATTAAGCGTGTTGAAGATTAGGTGATACGAGTGCTTTCACACTGGACACCGTACGGTTCAACAGACCTTTGGTCTTGTTCTTAGCAGCACGTAGGCGGTAACGATGCATAGCATCTGTGTCACGCTGTACGTACACGTCGAAGAACTCACAGTTATCATCGTTCACAGAGTATGTGTTCTGAGGTCCACTAGCGATAGGGCTACGACCACGTCCACGAATGCGGAGATAGTGTGGTTCAAGTCCAGCAGCTTCTCGGTGCTTCTGATCGATGTTGTGACGCTTAACTGAGTCATTGAGCTTGATATACTCTGGGTCAGTCTTTGAGTCCACTGAGAAACGATAGTTGAGGACACGTTGGTCCTTGCGTGTTGTTACGCGATATACACTCATTGGTATTCCTTTTCTATAAAAGTTGAAGGCGGTACACAGTTATCCATGCACCGCCTATGGGTTTTAGAACAATTCTTCTTGTACTGCTTCACCGCCTGACGATTCTACAGTTCCAAGGTTCGCGAAATCAACGGTTTCCATTGATCCTTCGTACCACTTGATAGTGGCTCGTGGGATCTGCAACGCTGTTAGCGATGTGGATACGCCAGATCCGTGAGTGTTGTTGTAATGTCCCTGCCACACAATAACATTGCCACGAGATTCGTTACCGATCTTGTTGCGCTCTTCTTGTGTATAGGCTTTGAGATTCTCATCAACTACACGTACTGGCTCTTGCTCTTCTCCGTCCTTCTTGTGAACTTTGCGGTTAAGTGATACCACCCATTCAGTAGGAAGTTTCGTAGAGGTTCCGTTGTGGCGAACCGAGAGATGTTCCCGCTCCCATTCTTCTGCCTTTGTAGGGTCGGTCGTCTTCATGGATACTTCCCACTGAAGTCGGTCCTTGTACATTACAGGCTTGTTCTTGAAGTAGTTAAGCTCCACGTCTTTGAATAGGTATTGACGAGCGCCTTCGAATTGAGTCTTTTCCATTTGGTATTGCCTTCTTGATACGAGTGTTTGCTTATGCTGGCTACTCGAAGCCTGTTAAGTTTAGATTACCCATCCCATGATCATCCCGAGTGGGACAACGAAGATGCCAATAACCGATAGTCCATCAGCAATTGTAATCGGATCAGTGATCTGAAATACGTTGATGATATTCATGACCCAGCCTGAGGCGGCTAGTAAGAATAGAGTTATGAACGATAGTGATAGGATAAGCCCAAAGGTTTTTCCCAGTGATTCACCTAGGGATTTTGCCCATCTTTGGTTCTTTGATAATGTCATTACATATCCTTTAGTTTTACTTGATTTACGATTACTTCGATGTTATACCGTAGGATTCCTAGATCGTCTAGATCCTTGTCGGTTAGAGACATGAGTTCTCTTCGTGTTCGTTTCCGTGCTTTCCACAGTTTGTATAGTTTCATGTTACCTTGTCTAGTCCGAGCATTATACTTTCGTACATTTCCCAGTCTTCCGCTATTGCTGCTTGATCTAGTAGTTCGTATAAGCTTTCGATATACTCTTCATCATCTAACAACTGCTCATCATTCATAGTGGGTTCCAATCTGGGTCTAGCCTGTTGTAAATTGTTTCTCTCGTTACTCTTACTACGGCTATATTTCTTACTTTCTTGTTACTGATACGTTCCATGGCCTCTTGTTCTGTCGGGATTCGATCAAAGAGTAGTGTCTGTTGTCCTGTCATGTCGATCAGGTACACTTGGTAGTATCGTTCATTCAGCATTGTCGGCTTCCCCTGTTCGGATTTCACGTTTGTGTATCTTGTCTAAGAGTTTCTGTCGGAAGTCATGGCAATCACAGCAGCCACATTGCATGCGCTTACTCTTCTTACCTTTCATCTTGACTCCCCCTGCGGATGGGTGAATTGGTCCTTTCGTGGAGCGGTGCTTTTGATTACGACCACTTCCGTATACTTGGGATTTCATATCACTTCCTTTTGTTGGCAGCATCGCTCGGATTCGAACCGAGGACCTAGGGCTTAGAAGGCACTTGCTCTATCCGCTGAGCTACGACGCTATAGGTTATGACGCGACTAGGATTTGAACCTAAACTCCGGACGGGTAAAAGAACTCAGTATACAATTGCTGCAGGTTTACCGTTCCCGGGTGCTACCGTTACACTACCGCGTCATATTTCTTACTCGTAATATTCTAACTCAAGCCTACGAAATGCATCGTCAATTGATTTAGCAGGAATCTCAACGAATCCTTGTGGTGACCTGCGTCCTAAGAGTGGGATTACCATGTCGGCGTATAGTTGAAACACTTGAAAGCCTCCTGATCTTGTCTTACGCACTACATTAAGTGCTGGCTTCGGTGCTTTGTACTCGAACTTCTTCTTTTTCATAGTCTTGTCCATATATGGGAGAAATTAAGCGCAGCCCCCTCTACAGGGGACCACACACGCAATAACCCCAAGCGCGATAGCGCTCAGGTAGGGTCAGACGGTACGATTTGAACTGGGACGATTGTCAAGTTCTGTCCTTCAATGGCATGGCATTCAGAGTTATCATCCATAATGAAGTGTACCATGAAGTCTCCATTGTCTCGTGTGAAGATCTTAAGCAATGGTCGTTCATCATCACCAACAAGATATACATTGTTGTAGCCAGCTCGTGCTGAATCCTGTGTCATAACAATTGAACTTTGACATGGCCCAATAGTTACTTGTTGTGCTCCGTACTCAGGCTCAGCCACTTGAGCTACTGCTGGTGTACATAGTGAGAGTGCTAGGAGTGTTGTGTATAGTAGTTTCATCGTCTTATCCTTTTATCTATTTCTGTTAAGTAAGCTATCTGCCTAAGCAAATATGTGTTGAGGCCGGGTGCTTTCTCCGGTAGTTGAGATAGTCCTGAACCTAGTCCGTACAGCGGGATGATTACAGTACCACCCTTGGCGATCTTACCGAATACTGCAGAGAAGTCATTAAATATGATCTTAGATTGTTCCAAGAACTTCTCGTCATTGAAGAATGCATTCGGGTGGTTGGATGGAGATACTTTAGTTGCGATACCATGAGCGTTAGGTTCACCTCGCATCTCCTTCGCTTGACCACCTCTGCCGATACGATCTACGTTGTCACCAAATAAGTACATGATGTCGGGGTTAGCCTGTAGATCATCTCTATAGATCCATCTTTGATAGATAATCAATATTCCATTCCTTTATGATTTCTTTCAGTTTGTAAATCTCGGCCTCGGCTTTTTGCTGTGCTTCGTAAGCCTCTTGTGCTTGTCCAAGGTCAGCTAGAGATTGCATCTTGGCTTCTTTTAAGTCAGCTTCAAGCTCAGCGATGTATGCGAGAACTCTTGTTGAGGTGTAGAGTAAGTCAACCTCATCCTTGGTCATGACTTTATTAGCTTTTCCCATGACTTCTCATCGAAGTGAGGGCATTCAGGGAATGAAGTATAAGAGATGGGCAGTCCGAATTCGGATGCTGCCTGTTGAATATCATTGCTGCTGAACCTGTCACAATCAGTCATCTTACACTCTAGGTGACAGCAGTAGCTTCGATCTCTGTAACATAGTGCCATTGTGTTATCCTTTTCTACTTTGTCGGACCGTAGCAGATCCATGCGAAGATTATGAGTAGACAGATCCAGAGCATCATGCTGTGGTGTTCCAATCCTTCTTGATGGACAGTTCAAAGTTCATCTGTTCTGGCTTAGCTGAACATGAGACTTTGTAGATCTCCATGCTGATATCAGCAGAAGTGACGCCATTCTCGTCAGAACCGTTGTCTTCTGCTACGACTGACATGTGCATCTTCAGCGTTTCTAGTTCATTGAAGATCTCTACTGCGTGAGTCTCCCAGTCGATTGCTAGGTACCTTGTCTTATTAGCCATCTTTCTTTGTCCTCTATAAGTGCGTTTATGTCGAGTTCCTTAGATGAAGGGTGAGAGGAGAGCCAGCAGAACCAGCACTCCCCACATTATCCATACGATTACGTTCATTATGGCGAACGATTGCCGTGTGTACCCTTATCATTGTTCTTCGAGGTATCGCGGTCCTTACCACCCTTGCCGTTGTTGTTGTCAGCCTTCTCGCTTGCATGGTTAGATGCATTCGACTTAGGCTTCTTGTCACGCTTGGGCTTGTCATCTTTAGGATCATTGTCATCGCCGGGGTTGTCATCATCGTTATCGTCATCGTCTGTAGTTGTAGTAGTAGTGGTGGTTGTGCCGTCAGGGCTATCAGAACGGTCACGGGTGTACGGTGTGTCTGCTGTTGGGCAGCTGTACCATAGAGTGGTGTAGAGGATGCCCATAGGCGTACATAGTGGTCGTGTGATCTCAGGCTCGTCCCAAGGTGAGGACAGGGAGCCAGCGGATGCTGCATTCATGCCAGCAAAGGCGAAGAGTGAAGCTGTGACTAGGATTAAGAGTTTACGCATTGTGTTTCTTCCTTTGTTCATTGTGCTTTCGAATAGTTCTTGACTTCGATTTTTCTTAGTAGTCCATGTAGTGCTGTTAGTGCAACTGCGTGAACTGCTGGGTTCGGGTTGTTGATAGCATCGATTATACCCCTGATGAAGTCTTCTCCAACTTCAACAGTTTCTTCTTTGGGTTGACCTACGACTTTATCGAGTTCACTAAATCTGAACCATGTAGGAGTTGATTCTTCAGTACGTTTTACCCAGTATCTCACCTCATGATGTTCGAATGTGATAGATACCACAGTTCCGTAAGATCCACTGCTGAATGATGAAGTCCCATTTATGAAGACTTTTTCTCCTATGTTAATTACCTTTTCTATTGACATATCAGTTCCTTACATACTGTTGTTTATGTTGTGCATCAAGCTCATCTTTATTTGATCATACCGAGTTCTTTATAGATGTGTGCCATGGTCACGGCATTGACTGAGTAGCTCTTCTCTGTCAAGAATAGCAGAGGGAACGCGTCATCAATGAAGATCTGAATCATTCGTGCATTGTACTTCATACCATTGATCTTAGCTTCAAGGTCTAGGATGTCTTGCTTGAGGTGATGTATCTGCTTTGATTTACGAAAGAACATTATTCATTCTCCTGCTGATACTTAGTCCACATCCAGAACGCGTAAATTGCTATTAAGAATAGTCCTGCCGCTGGTTCTTTGACTAGTGTAGCTAGGGTCACTACTAGGAGGACCAAGCAAATGATCACGACGATAAGCATTAATGAGAGTGACACGAAGATATTATCATGATCTAGTGCCCATCTAATGAAGTCTGTCATTGTTGTATTCCTTGTCGGGTGTCGGTTATACCACTTGTCGGGTGGAATGGTGATCTACAGGATATGGGCCACCCTCTGATATGAGAGTGACCCAGTTCGCTTACTTCTTGATTACGCGCATCTCCAGCCCATGGATAGAGCCACGCTCAAGTACGAAATCACGACGGATCATAGTGCCATCTTGTGCTTGCGTGTTACCCTTGAGGATGACGGTGCCATGTGGTGTGTATTCCACGTCGTCCACGTAATTGTACATCGCTGTCTTGCCATCACGGCCAGTTGCGATCACTTTGTACGATACGGACTGCTGTTCTTCGGTATAAGACATGTTGTTCTCTTTCAAATTTTAGATTTCAATTACGGACTGTGCACCATCAGAGTGTCACTAGATCCACTAACCCCAAGGCCGATAGGCCGTCCCTCACGCAGAAGAAGGGCGCTTACCCTCGGTACGATAGAGCCACTCATCATATGTTGACTCGATGAAGTCTGCGATACCTTTGAATGACTCTTCCTGACGATCATTGAGGTCAATCAGAGTATCAGTGGATATACCTATGATGTCGAGTGATTTACCCAGTGAGTTGTATACGTTACTGTTGAACTCATTTTCATCTCCGGTGATTGGGTTGTAGGGTATGTCCATCTCTTTGGCCAAGACACCGAGACAGCAGAACTTGTTATCACGTTCTAATGCTCCTTGTCCTTGCTCGTACTTACCTGATCTCAATGCCTGAGTCCATTCTGTCAGAGCTTTGTGAGTGATCTTAACTGTGTATTCAAGGCTCATTAGATATCCTTTCGGATGTTGTAGACACCGCAAGTCACGATGTCCTTGATGATGATGACTAGTATGTATCGAAGCATCTGTTCTGCTACTTCATACGCTGACACATCCCCGATTGGATCAAGGACGTGAAGGAAGAGCATGAAGAGCAGGGTGAATGCCATGAGTAGTGATGAGATTAAGTTGTTCATTCGAAGTACACGTTTGCATCTTGGGACATGGAGTCAAGTGCGGCACGATGATTGTTCTCTTGAACTGTGAGTTCACACACGTAACGAGTCCACTCATCGATGCCACCCATCTGTTCAAACTTAACAGCGAGGTCATGTAGCTCCTCTTCTGCTTCTTCGAACGATGCCTTCTCTTCTGGGTCAGCGTAACGTGCTGGCTTCAGCTTGAGGTAACATTGGTTCGACGTGATCTGGTCTGATACGTCGAGTATGGTCCATCCAGTTGTATTAATCATTTCTTGTCCTTCCATCTTTATCTTGGATTAAGCTCATGACGTGCAGTATCTGATGCTCAATGCGCTTGTCTTTCTCATTGAGTTCAGTCATTAGGTCATAAGCGTTGGTGAGTGCTAGTAGAGCAGCGTGATGTGACGACTGATCTTCGATGATCTCGTCTTCACTAGGCTCCTCATAGCTGTCAAAGATACTGATTGTCACAGTTTAAGCTCCTTCTGTAGCTCATTAAGTGTTACCTGCTCCTGTTCTTCTGTCCATGCCCTTAAGCAATGGAGTGCGTACAGTCTTTCAGCGTTGAACAGGATGCTTTCGATGACCTCGAGTGCAACGCATAGGTTACAGTTGGAGAGCAGGAGTATGTTCTGCAGCTGCTCGTACGTTGAGGCTCTGATGAAGTGTATGAAGTGTTCGTTCATCATCTGGATTGGATCAGTGCCATCATCTTCGACAGCATTAAGTATCTGATCGATGAGTTGCCCTGCTCTCTTGTTGCAGCGGTATTGGTACAGGTTCATTCTATGGTCCTTACATTAATACGAGTTGCTTGAGATCAGGTGCTGCTGCTTCGATGATGTGTGCGATCTCTTCGAAGCGCACTTGGTCACATGATATCTTCATCTCTGGGATATCTAAGTGATACTCATCATCGTTTAGCTTTACGATCTGGCAAGGTTGATCATGGAAGGTGACGTAGCATTCGTCCGATCCAAAGATCTCGGTGATGTCTTCGGGTGTGATGTATGAGTCGATCATCTTATTTCTCCTGTTCCATCATTATCATGTACTCAAGCTGGTCGATGTCTGCTTCCATCCGCAGCATCTGACGCTCTGTTTCATTAGCCTCATCAGCTGTGCCATACTCAAGCTGTGACTCGAACCATTGTGTGGCGAACTCATACTCTTCTTCGAGCTTGATGATCTGGTTCTTCCATTCTTTTACTTGATCGGTCATTGGTCTCGTCCTTTCGGGTGATGTGAGGTGGCTGACCTTCACGATGACAACGTCAGCCTTGATGAGACACCCACTGGGACAGCAGGACTCATTGGTAGTGTGATGCGTTACTGTGGTGGTGCATCAGTCCAACCCATGCGGTTCACTCACATGGTAGAGTCGTGTAGTCTATGCCTTTGCTTATCGGGCAGGCTCACCACGTATGATACTAACTATGCCCTCACTGCTTGCGGCACGGGGCGGCATCAGCTAGGTCGTGACTCGATTGAATCAAGGAGAGTGTAGTCAGTATCTCACTCAACCCAAAGGCGTTAGCCGCTCTTACTTTGGGAGTGGGGCTGGCTGCTTGGTGATGTGGTCAGAGTGTGTGGTGGTGTGGTCAGAGTGTGGTGTGAGTCTGCCATCAGCACACCCACTACACTCTCAATGACGCACAGTCCACGCTATCAGCACCCACCACCATGAGTCATAGGTACTAACAGTAGCAGTCAGAGTGTGGTGAGTGTACCCTCTACTTCACAGTACACACTGGCTACCGCTGAGCCACGGTCGAGTGATGACCATCAGCTACTGAGTGTGTCATGTGCGAGAGGGTACCCCCTTCTGGTGGTGCATCTGAAACTAGGGGGTGGGGCAAGTAGTGTGATGTGTAGTGAGTATATATTGTTTTTTTTCTCTCTCACAGCCTTAGAGGTATATAGCTAGGATCCGCTACCGATATAACCGTAGGAGGGGTAGTAGTATATATACACCACACTCTAACAACACTCTAATCACACTCTAACCACACTCTAACAAACAATCCACAGCAGGTCTAACCAACATCTCACTGCCTAGCAAATGCATAGTT
>Ga0070747_1000722_pt1 | contig 16019 bp, 20 predicted proteins | sample VirMetDEL_Mar_31_FD_77321 | JGI IMG/M metagenome (GOLD analysis project Ga0070747, IMG submission 77321) | Aqueous microbial communities from the Delaware River and Bay under freshwater to marine salinity gradient to study organic matter... | ecosystem: Environmental > Aquatic > Marine > Coastal... | reverse complement strand
TGCTTGTTATTGCATCAAGAAACTATGAGACATTCAGAAAGTCATGGGATGCATTAGAAGAGTCAGCCGCAGAGGATCCATACAGAATACACCCCCTACTTGTAGAGAACGACAGAGGAGCTGGAGCAAACAACATGGCAGAATGGATAGACTTTACTGGATCGTTAAAGGAATTGGAATTTACTACTATACGAAGGGAACTCCGAATGATCATAGGTGCAACCTACGGTGTCCTTCCGCTTTACTTTGGAGAACTTCCTACTGGTTGGTCACAGGAAGGTCTGCAAGTTACAATTACAAACAGGGCAGTCAAATGGGGTCAGGACTTTTTGTACAAGGGATTCTTGCGAAAGATTGCATTCATGCTAAACGTTGACGACTGGGAATTGAGATTGAAGACTGGCGAAGAAACCGACAAACTTAGAAACCTACAGATAGACGGAGTAGAAATTGAAAACATGAGAGCATACCAGTCAATGGGATTCGAGGTTACAAGAACTCACACAGGAGAGTTTGTTGTATCAAAGGATCCTGTCGTAACATTAAAGGAACAGATAGAAGAAGAAGAGAACAACGGTGGAACTGTCAAGAACCCTGGAAAACGAGGCGGCACAGCCGCCCCAAAGGAGGAGCAACAGCGTATGCAGGGAGAGCCAGGAAAGCAGAGACCGTCAGACACTGGAGGAATTGGACAAGGAGCACCTTCGTCAGGAGCAGGAACAAGTATGTCGAGAAAGTCTTTTCCAGACGGCATTACCCCAGCTAACTTTGAACTTGTAAAGACAACATTGCAGACATCCGTAGACTTTGGATGGAATAAAACTAAAACGGTAGACGAGCTTCGCAAGTCTGGCATGACAGTTAGACAAGCCAGAGAAGTTGTGAAGAATGAATTCGAAGGTTTAAATAGTTGGGAGAAAGATGACATACAAGAATCATGACTGCGAAGACTGTAGAAAAAAAAGAAAGGAAGAAGAAAACAAATCCAGTTGCAAAGACTGTGAAGATTAACATCAAGAAGACTCGTTGCGAAGAGACAATAGAATCTATAATTAAATTGACTAAAAAATGCGAGAAGAGTAGTGAACAGATAGAGTTTTATACTTTTACCGCACTTGATCAGTGCTTGAAGAGGTTGACTGGATATTGCCCACCGAACTAGACACTAACAAGAACGCAAACGACCATACTAAAAAACTTTGGGAGAAACACCAAGAGAACGAGTATACAAGAGTCAACGCCTACAAAGAGGCACTGTGTTTTGGCTGTCTTTCAAACAAGGCTTCCAATGCAACCGTGTCAGATATTTGCGGAGACTGTGCAGGAAAGAAAGGAAGAGAGGCACTTATGGCAGTGGTAAAGGTAAAGCACTACGGTTTGTGTTACTTCTGCAACACTTACAAGTTTGGTCTGGAACAGATCAACATCCGTTTATGCAGTAGTTGTCACAGACGTGTTGCAAACGTCACTAAGGAATACAATAAGAAGGGCGGTATGTTCGGAACTGATCCTTTCTGGCTTTCGTTGAAAAAGAAACACGGAAAGGACTGGAAAGAAATAATGACAAGCGACAGAAGATTCAGAAAGTAGAATGGTGTACAATTAGGTTAATTCTGTCTCTGGTAAAATCATACTTCATATGTGTAAGGTCAATTTTATTTTTGTCTATATCTCCACCTACACACCTGTCAACTCTCAGTTTCATTAGCGGTTTTCGCAGAAATCTTGGAAACAGTTCAAGATATCCGTTCTTGTAAACAATGTCCTTGTCAGTTACAAGAACACAGTCATCTGTAAGATATTCGTTTTTATACGACTCATTTCGTATGTGAGTAATTGTTCTGTTGTTCAATGTTCTTTCTTTCTCTTCACTTGTGTTTGTTATTACAAACAGTTTTTGTTTTTTATAGTCAACATAAAGGTCAATCAGTATTGCTTCGAATGTAAGATCATCTCTTTCTCTTCCGTAAAACCTGTCATACTGAGAAATATCTGGATATAGGTATATTGATGATGCCATACCAGAATAAACAAAACCTTATTAATAAACCCTTTTAAACCTTAATATGTCTGATCCTTTTTGTGACGTGTGTAAAAAAAAGATGTATGGATACATGAATGACGAGCTTATATTCTGGCTGTGTCCGCCTTGCGGCTACTACGAGGGAAGTGCAGAGGACAAGGAACTTGTGGAATATATATATGACGACCCTATGATTGCATTGGACATGATCAGCGACAAAGAGTTAGTGCCTATAAATTAAATTTATATATGTTGGTATATAACAACTTTATATTGAAAAAAATAGCCGCACGAATATTTGGTAATTTCGGTGTATCATTCTTCTCTCCACTTGTATCAGGCAACATTGCTGAAACTGTTTTTGATATGGGCTTAACATTTGAACAAACGTTGGTTATTGCATTAATTTCATCAGTATTCGTTACTGGTCTAACAATTTCTAGAGAGTTGGAGAAATATGGCAAGTCAAGATAAGACATTTTTACAAAAAATGTGTGAGGTTTTATGCCCACTGTGCTCAGAGTCAGATGAGGATTAGCAATCATCTTTAAATAGAACAGTTTTCACGATTTTAACATGGTAGATCCATTACTTGCAGTAGTTCTTGCAACAGTATCAGGTGCAGTATTAAACACCATTAGAGGATTTCTTGGTTCAAACGAACCTAAATACGACATTAAGAAATTCTTAGGTGCAGTTATTGTATCAGGATTCGCAGGAATCGCTATCGCACAAACAATCTCTTTGTCAGGAATTGACACATTAGGACTGATTTTAATCGGTCTAACAGCAGGTTTCACTGTAGATTTCGCTGTTTCCAAAGCAAAGAAAGTAGCATAAAAACCTACTATTTTTCCTTTTTTTCTTGTACTAAATCTTTATAAACAAATAAATCCTTTTCATATATAGGATGATTTCTAACAATTTTGTTACAAAAAGCCTAGTTTTTAAGGAAGATTCTGGAGAAAGATTTTTTGAAGGACTCTTAACCGTAGAGATGATAGACAGACAGGGAGAGGTTACAATGGTAGATTCTCTTTACAAATGTCTTCCTATATGGATGGACAGGGGAGGAGCAATATCAGACACACACTCAAACAGAATAGTAGGAAAAGGAATCAATTATGCTAAAACTACATTGACAGATACAGAAGGAAATGAACTACCTGCATTAAAAATCATTGGCAAAATATTTAACCATACTCAGCTAGACAATGAGATATGGGGGAAGATCAAGTCAGGGGAATACAAAGGGCTTTCATTTGGTGGTGCAACAACATCGGATGCGACACCAGTCCAGCAGTCAGACGGAAGTATAGCTTTTCATTTAAAAGACATAGAGATGTATGAGATTGCAGTTTGTGAAGATCCAGCAGTTCCATTTGCACTAATTACGGCAACCAACGACGTTGCAAAATCAAATGAGACAGGAGATGATTATGTAGTTAAGGATGACGACGAGGATGTCATTATAAAATGTGAAGAGAAGGGATGTTTCATTTCAAAAGCAGATGACAAGAAACCTTTGAACAAGCCAATGAGAGACGACGGAGACAAAAAGTTCAAGGTATATGTAAAAGATCCAAAGACTGGAAAAACTGTAACCGTAAGATTCGGAGATCCAAACATGGAGATTCGCAGAGACGATCCAGAGGCAAGGTCATCGTTCAGAGCAAGACACAAATGTGACCAGCAAAAGGACAAAACGTCTGCCGCATACTGGAGTTGCAAGATGTGGGAAGAGGGTTCAACCGTAACTGACAATACTGATAAATCTGAAATTAAAAAACCGTTGCCTACAAAATGGGGCGACGTAGAATTTGACAAATGTGAACAAAGAGCAAGAAATGATGACGACGTCAGAAATCCAGAGGCATACTGCGGTTCCATACAGTCAACTGTAGAGGGTGCAAAGAAAACTGACGACATTGTAGCAGAGGTAAAAGAAAACACACACAAGGATGACAAGTTCAGTTCACAAAAACCATTGGGAATAAATGCTCAAGACGACAAAGATTTGAAAGAAATTAGCATAGCAAAATCTGATCATAGATTTTATTGTTTTGACTGTGGTTTAGCAAAGAACCATAACGATTCAGGTTCCACTACAAATGCTCAGGACGATGAGGATATCAAGGAAGTTGAGACAGCAAAAGGCACAATGCACGTCCAGTCAGAAGGACTAACCAAGCCAAAAGACGACGGCAAGGAATTAGATTTTGAACATAAAGAAGGATGTCCTTGCAAAAAAGAATCAAATCCAGGGCAAGGAGGAGTAAGAGGAATGGGGGCAGGAAATACATCACAACAAGGATCAGGAGAATCAGCACAGATATCAGAAGAAAAGAAAGAAGACGTAGGAGTAAGTGCAGAAACATTAGGCAACCCTGACAGGCTCAAAAAGCCTGGAAATATTACACAGGACAGACCATCATCTATGAAGTGTAGCAAGTGTAACAAATGTAAGAAATGTGGCAAAACAAAAACTATATAAACTAAATAACACGTAATCTTAATACATGGCAGAAGAATGTAATTGTTCGAAAGAACATGACAAAGCTGAATCTCTAGTTGAGGAAAAACCTCAAGAAGAGAAAACAGCAAAAGCCGACGATAAAGAAGAAGCAGAAGACAAAAACAAAGCAGTTCTTGATTCTTTAGCAGTCTCTATGAAAGCAACAGCAGAAGCAGTTCAATCAGTTTCTGATACTGTAAAAGCATTAGACAGCAGAATTAAAGCACTCGAGACTCCGACTGATCTTCCTTTGACCCCAAAAGTCTCTGATAAAGATGACATTGGTGCAGAGGTAAAGACTCCAGACACCTATCAAAGTAACTCAATCCAAGCTGGATTGCACGATGATAAGACTGGAGAAAAGAAACCAGAAGGAGACAAAGGAAATCTCTCTATGCAAGAGAAATCCGTTTTGCCTGAAGCACAAAGCTTTACCACAGAAACACCTAGACCATCTGCAAATGTAACCAAATCAGTGTCAAGCCAAGGCTCAGCATTGAACCCAGTTTTGAAAGCCGCTAGATCTAGAGGTAATCAATACATGGATGTATTAGCAAGAGAAATCTTGTCTGGTAAATTTGGTACCGAAGAGGAGGTATATTACTAATGTCCAATCCTTCAATTAAAACAATTGACGAATTAGAGGCACAGTATTACGGATATAACCGTAACTTCCTTAGAAAAGCAGACAGTCCAGTCACAACATCAACAGCAGGCGTATTCAACGCTATTTTCGGAGCATACGCATGGGCTCAACTCAACCTTGAAGCCAATGCATTTGGTATACTTCCAAAATATCCGTGGGATAAATCTGGTTGGAGGGTTATAACTGCAAAACCAACTGTAGACACAGCACAAGGCAACACAGCATTGGGCGGAGTCGCAGAAGGTGGAGTAATTCCAGACGAAATTTTGCCAACTGTGGCAGAATTAGATGTAAGACCAAAGACAATGTCTTTAGTCTTCTCAGCATCTGAAGTTATGGAATGGTTGTCAACTCACTCCAAAGATGATATTTGGGGCGGATTAGGTAGTTTAAGATTGTATATGGCAGTTCAGCACAAAGAGCTCCTCAACAGAGCACTATTGGCTGATGTCGAAGGAACCGTAACAGGTTCAGGTACCTTTGCAGGTACTACTGACTTTGAGAGTCTCGACAGAATCATTTCAAGTGATGCTGAAGAAGATGCACTCGGAGGATCAACAACTGGTTATTACGATTGTTGGGCAGCTAACGCTACCGTTGATCGTGATTCAAGCACCACTTATGATGCTACAGTTGAATCAGCTTCAGGTACAATCGGAACTAATGGTGTTTTGACCGACGATACCATCAGAACATTCTTACGTAAAATAAGAATTGCAGGTGGTAAAGATCCTAACGTACTTTTAGGTTCCCACGAAGTTTACAGCGAAATCCAAGGTATTTACACACCTCAAGTCCGTGTAAAGAACCCTTACGGAGAACAAGTAGTTCAAATCGATGTGAACGGAATTAAGACCTTTGAAGGCACAGGAGTAGGTCTACACGTAGATTCTCTATACGGAATCCCATTCATTCCAAGTAAAGATGCACCAAGTGATGCTGGCGACACAGAAGAAGTCGGCAGATTATTCGCATTGGACACCTCAGACTCAGAAGGATATGGTTATCCAAGATTAGGAATTCAAGTCGCAATTCCAACAGAGTACTACGAAGCAACACGAAGATCCCCAGGATACCCATTCATCAACAATGCATTTGTTGAGAAAGGTCTATTCAGAACAATGGGAGAAACCGTTTGTCGTCACTTTAAATCCCAAGGTAAAATTAGAGATATTAAACTCTAAGACTAACCGAATCTTTTTTATTTTTTCGATTATGGAATGTCCACGTTGCTACACAGAGATGAAAAAGATGACAGCCTGTCATCTCATATGCCCAAATTGTGGGGCTCATCTAGACTGTTCTGACAAGGGAAGTTTCTGGTAACCTATCTTTATATATAAGTATATTCAGATAATAATATGGCTATCACAGTCGCACAGAATCAAGATCATAAGAATCTTACAGGAAAGACTTTAACCGTGCAGTCACAATTAACTTCCAAGTTAAGAACTGCAATTGTCGACGTCACTTTTGGTGGATCAGACAACTACGCAACAAACGGTAATACTGTCGACCTTTCTATGGGCGGTAGAATCAGCACTGTTATTGGAGCAGAAGTACTCCATTGTAGTGCAGGACTACTTTTGCAATATACTCCAGCCGCAGGCGGAGCAGCTGCCACAGGAAAATTTAAAGCTTATGGTCATACCCCAACAAGTTCTACAAGTACAGTAGTTGCACTTGAAGAGCTAGATAACGCTGATACAGCAGTGAATAGTATGACTATTCGCGTTCGTATAACAGGTTTCTAACCCCTTTTTTTATTCACAAAACTTTATAAGTATAGATATATTACCTAAATCATGGTAGGCAAGATTAGTCAACTGGCAGTAGTTAACTCTGCAACAGTTCAAGCCAAGACAGGTCACTGTATTGTCAAGTCAGTATATACCACAACCGCAGGGGATAGAGTATTCTCAATAATAGATAACATCACAGGAACCACAGCAAAGTTCTCATTCACAGCAAACGCAGGCAATTCAGCCGCTATGATTAATACACCATTTAGTACAGGTTTAAGAATAGTAGTGGCATCTGGCAGTACTGGCGAAATAGTCGTATTATATGAGTAGAACGCAAAACTTTAAAAGATAAGGACATACTATTTAAGCATGGTTGTTACATATTGTACTGTTCAAGATGTATCTGATTTTCTACGTGTTCCCATCACTGCTACTACTACTCCAAACAAGGCTCAGGTCGAAAAACTTATCAATAGGAAAGAAGCAGAAATCGAAAGAAGAATAGGTCACGCATGGACAGAAAGAACCATTACGGATGAGATTCATGACTTGCCATTAATTTATACTTTTGGCTGGGGTACTCCAGTATTTTTACAACACAGAAGAATCAAAGACTTGGACGGATCAGCAGGAGACAAGATAGAAATCTGGCAGGGTTCACAGGATACTTATTCTAACATCTTAGGAAATGACAGTTGGTATAACATTGAGCAGACTCACGGTAAATTATTTTTAAGAGGTTTCATATTTTCAATTCTTAGAAAACACAGAGTAAGAGTTACCTACAGATACGGAGACACTGTTGTTCCAGAAGATATTACTGATGCAATTATCAAGATGGTTTCAATTGAGATTATAAGTACTAGTTTTAGAATGGACAAGTTGCCAATGGGTGGAAGTGGAATCAACATACAGACATCAATGACAAAGTGGCAAGAGGACATTGACAGAACTGTTGCAGACAGAAGAGAAACATACGTTGTAAGATGACCAAGTTAACTGACCTAATAGTTGATATTGTCAGATCAACTTATTATGAAATGAATCAAGAAGAAGCAGAATCAGCAAGAGAGAGGGGGCAAAGAATAAGAAGAGCAGAAGAAAAAGTAATACAAGAGAAACCTGCGTATGGAAAAATTATAAAGAAATTAAAATCACAAGGGGATATAGAAAAATATGGAATACCAGTAGGAGCAGAGCCAATAGACAACGAAGAAGGATATGACGAGGATGAAGATACGGATGAAAATTATCAGTCAGCAAAACAAATAATCTTTAAGCATCAAACCATAGGAGGAGACCAATCTAGAGGAGGCAAAACTAAGTTTAGACGTTGGTTAGAGAATGTTTATCTTGAAGATCCTAAACAGAAAGATCTAAAACAGGCTATAGACGGAGTTTCTGGTAAAAAGAAAAGAAATATGATGAAAAGTATATCATATGGTGTAAGAATGCATATTGCAAAATACGGTTTAGAGCCTGGAGCAACAGCACATCTTGACAACGAAGGAAATACTACTGAAATATTCTATGGTTCAGGAAAATCATGGAAGTCAACATACCCTAAAGGAGGTTATAGTTAATGGGAATAGCAATTTATGACTCGGTAGACGACGTAATATCAATGCTTCAGACTCAGTGGAATTATGACAATGACGATGCCCCCAAACCAAGATTCACAAAAGTATGGGAAGAGAAGGCAGTAGGTATCATAGATGACTTGGAAGACACAGTAGTAATAACTCCTGGCTCGGAAAAGGTAGATTATTTTAATCTTTTTGGAGAAAATCATCTTCATACTACAGTAGTCATAATGGACATAAGATCATATGATGAGGACAGATTCAGATCAATAGTGGATCAAATAGACAAAATTATAAAAAATCAAATAAGAAGGGTTAATTTTGTTGATTTACGACTGACTCAATCAAAGTCACTTTCTCAAGATTATCGTAATATGTTTAGGCATATATTCGAAGTTACCTACAGAAAACTAGACCCATAATATTTATAAGCGATATTAATGGTTAAATAACATGGTTCGAACTGGTGCTCATAGTTATCTAAAATACGGAGAAGAAAGTACATATGGTGGGGGAGCAACAGCAACAAGACCATTCGGATTACAACAGTCAATAAACTCACTATCATTTAAGAACAATCAAATAGCACTAACACAACTAAACAATATAGAAGTACAGTCATTCGCATATGGAAAGAATGAAGGAAGCGGATCAGTTGACTTTGTCTTGTCATCCCCCTGGGTTTTCGATGCAATTCTAGGTGGAGTTGATACAACTGGATCAGGTAGTGACTATCAACACATATGGGATTCTGACAGCGGTAACTTATCAGCAAACAATACAGGAATAGCATCCCCAAAATCTTTTGACATAGAGGTTGGATTCGATACAAAAACATCAACTGATGTTGTAAGACATTTGAAAGGATCAGTATTTTCTTCATTAAACATTAAATCATCAATAAACGAAACAGTTACTGGTTCAATGGATTTCCTTTACGGAAACGTAGACACAATTGGAACTAGTGTTGGTTCCCCAATAGCAGACGGTGTTAATTTCCCATATACATTCTCACACGCAAAACTACAAATTCCAAATGACACAACAGGTCATCCAAACAGAACTCAAAACTTGATTGCAGAAGTACAAGACTTTGACATTTCATTTACATCCAACACTGAATTGTTATACGAGCAAGGAAGTGCAGGTGCAGTAGGTGCATTCAGAAAACTGTTTGAAATTACTGGCAAATTCAACGCATCATTTATTGACAAGACTCAGTTACAAAGAGTGTTTGACAGAGTTGAGTTGGCAACATTCACTGTTGTATTCACTAACGGTCTTACAGGAAACAGTGAAAAAACAATCACATTGGAATTTGCAGGTGTCGGTTTGTCAGAACACAGTTTGTCAATAGTTCCAAACGAGCCAGTATTTGAAGACTTGACATTCCAAATGAGAAATGTCAAGGTAACCGCAAACAACAGTGTTGCAACAGTGCCTTAAACATAGGTTTAAATATATCTGTTTTATAAAACACATATGATTCAATCATTTACTGTTAAAATAAATGGAAAGGATGAGACCATAGAATTTGAAGACGATCCTCCATTTGGAGAAATGCAACAGATATTAAAAAGTTGTATAGACTTATCTGATATTCAACATCCTAAAATAAATCTTCAGTTATACCAGCAAATGATTCTACAAACGGTAATCATAAAAGCACCTTTCAATCACAAGAATGCAACAGAATTTGCAAAATTACCAACAAATAGTGCATTAGGGATCTTAAATAGATTAATGCAAGCACTCCCTTTAGAGCGATTGGTGGCACCGATGATAACAGCCGCGACAGGTCAGAATACGATAGAGTCTCTGGATCCATCTACGCGTACTGTGCTTTAGTTTTTGGCTGGGATAAGGAACAAACAGACAGGCAACCTACGCAATATTTAAAAGACACGATAGAGTTATCTAAAGATATGATCGAAGAGTCTTTAAAGAATTTATTTGGGGGTAAATAATGTCTGCTGTAACACCAGATGACGATATAATTGAAGTAAAACTAAGTAAAGGTTCTATATCCGCACTAGCAAAAGCTATGGGCGGAGGTGGAGGAAAATCTCCAGGTACTCAAGGCGGTGCATTGGCAGGATTACTAAAGATGGGAGGAAAAGGCATGATGAAATTAGGAGTAATAGGAGTTGCAATAGGTGCAATACTTGGAGTAGTCAAAACTTTGGCAGGTTCGTCTCCAATGTTAAAACAGATGATGAAACTCATGAACTTTGGAATAATGATGATATTCAGACCTATAGGAGATTTCATAGGATTTTTACTAAGACCTATAATTGTATTGCTTTTGCGTAACTTTATCATACCTTGGTACAAGGATGCAATGCCAGTGATGAAAGCAGTTGGTGCTTTTGTTGGCGGTACAATTGCAGGAGGATTGGCAGAATTCTTTGCAAACCCAACACAGGTAATAGCAGACGGCTTAACTGGATTAAGTGATTGGGCTACAGACAATTTAAATTCAATGTTAGATGGAACATTTGACTGGGCAGACTTAGCAGATAAGATATGGGAAGGATTAAAAGTTGTAATACTTAACTTGCCAACAACCAAAATAATTCAAGCCGCAGTTGATGTTATTGGTAACATGGACTGGAGTCGACTTGGAGCAAAGTGGGGAGAGATTGGAGAGAAGATTAAAAAGTCAGTTGGAGACTGGTTCTACAATGGATTAAATGGAATACGTGCAAACTGGATGCAATACTTTACATGGGTTGGAGACTGGTTCTGGAACGGATTAGATAGTATTACTGCTAGTTGGATGCAATTATTTACATGGGTTGGAGACTGGTTCTGGAACGGATTGAATGGAATACAAACTTCGTGGAGTGACCTTTGGCAATGGATTAAAGACTGGATATGGAATGGATTACAAGCTGCCGCTGGTGCAGTAGGAAGTACATTTGGATTTGCAGACGGTGGAATAATTCCAGAGCCTGTAATGGGAGTTGGTAAATCAGGTCAGTTATACTCATTTGGAGAAAAAGGGTCAGAAGAAGTCATACCACATGGAAAAAGCGGTGGCGGTGGAATAACTTTAAACATAAGTGTAGGCAACATATCAAGTGAAGGAGATATGAGAAACTTTGAAACAAGAGTGATGGAAATACTAGAGAATGCAAACAGTAGGAGAGGTAGACTATGACCGACATTTACATACAAAGAGTAGAGCCAAACTCTACTGATACAGGATTTGACGTTAAGAAGGAATACAAGCTTTCCAATGTTAGCAGTTTTAGTATAGATTTGAACTCTCCTGTATCCCCAATGCCATTGCCTGAAGAGGGGGCAGATGACAACATATTAGTAAAAATAGAAGGAAACTCTGCAACCATGTCACTTAACTGGGTAATAAAAAATGAAACAGCAACACCAGTAACAGTAACAGAAAGCGGAGGAGCATCAGGAGTATTGACAGCATTGCAACAGGTAGGATACTTTACAAACGAGCCAGGAGAAGGATCATTTCAGCCTCACAGTATAGAAGACAATTACAGAATACAACTAAAAGACGGATCAACAGTAATATGGGAAAAACTAGGATTCTTTACAAAGTTTACATTCAGTATGCAAGGCAATTCCCCTGTAATATTCAATGCAACTGCATCGTTTATTGTAGGAGATGTCATAACATCATACGAGGCAAAAGAGCCAGAGCCTCCAACAGCTTTGGTGCTTTCGTCTGGAGGTACTTATAACGGTTCAGACATTCATACTGCAAGTATCAAGGCTTACTGGACACCCCCAACAATCACAAACGGATCACTTGCTGGTTCCATAGTCGCATACAGAAAAGAAGGCACTAACTTTTGGGTCAGTCTTTCTACAAGCACAACTGATCCTGACTCTGGATCTGAATATGTGTTAAGTAATCTGGAATATCTAAAATATTACGATATAAAAGTTGCAAGCAGAACTTCTGTTAAAGGCAAATGGTCTCAGAAAAAAGTGGTTAGGGCAACATGAGCAGGGTAAAGTTAATAGTTGATAAAAAAAACGAGACTACTGGAGTGCCAGAAGACAGGTTTCCTGCAAAAGTTTTGAATGCCCGTGTAAAAAATGACGGAGACAGGGCAGTAGATTCCGCTGAGTTTCTAGTTCCAATATCATCTGAAGTCAATGAAGGAGACTTGGTAAAATATATTCAGGACGATGTTGAAACTGAGTCACTCATAGCTTTATGGAATTTTAACGGAAGTACAAGAGACGAGTCAGGATACAACAATGACGGAAATGACGGAACACATACTGCTCAGGTAAATGAAGGAGATACTGGAAATGAGTATACAAAGGATAATCAGGTTGTGTTAAAAATAGAAGGTGGTACAAAGTTTGTAACAATACCAAACAAGACTCATTTGGTAACTGGAGCACCAAACGTATTGGATTTTTCAGGAATGTTTGACATATTTTTAAGGTTTGAAAACGAAGGAGCTCCAGACAACAATGAGTTTGTATTCAGTAAAAGAAGTTCTACTACAGGGATAGAGATAGGATATGACACAAGTCATCATATTGTTGTAAAAATAACTTCGTCATCTTCAACATCCACAATTACGGGAACAACTGACACTGAAGGAACAATGCCTTTGGTTAGAGTGAGACGTAACGGTGCAGGATTAATACAGTTATTTGTAGATGGAACAGAGGAAGGAACAGCAGTAACAAACACTGCAAATCTTACAGTCACAAGCAACGGATTCTTTGGTGCAGATTATCAGGGAAACGGTGTTGGAGACGACTTGCATATTGCAATGATAAGAATATACAAGGACAACTTGTCTGACGATGATGCATTCAAACTGCTTACACATTTCAGACACGCATCAACAATAAAGTTTGAAGGAGAGGTCTGGAAGATAGAGGACAGTATTAGAAACAAAAAAATATTTTGCAAGGGAGTAAATAAGATATTGCCTGAAGTGTTTATCAACAAGACTGTTCTGGATGCCAGGGATGAGAGTTCAACATCAAACGGTTCAGATAATATTTTTCAAGGTTTGGGTGTATCAGAAATTTTACAGCAGATACTTAATCAACTTGATTCAGAGTATATTGTAACTGATAAAGACAATAGTCCAAACTCATTGGGTAATTTTATTGCATATGGAAACCTTTTGTCAAACTTACAAGTAATGTTGCTTCCTCAAAACAATCAGTTTTACACGCTTCCAAGAAAAGTGATAATGATTGACCCAGTTAATACAACTACAAACTACCTGTTTACTCATGGAAAAGGATGCAGGATAAAGGCATTGGCTCAAGATGACTCAACTGTTATCAATGACGTAAGTGTAAAGACATCAGATGTTTTTAGAACTGTCAGTGAATCTCCAAGCGAAACAGGAACACGAAACTATGTTTTGACAAAAGAACCAGCTTCAATAGTTAGAGTTTTGGACGGAAGTACTCCTATAAATTATCAGGCTTCTGGTGGAAGCAATCCTCAATACACATATGATGCGTTTAGTAGAACCGTAACTTTAACAACAGCTGCATCAGGAACGGTAAGTATAGAATATACATATGCAGATGTTAACTTATACTTGGTTCCTTCTACAGATGCTAACAGTATAAAAAAATACGGAAGAAAGTCAAAACAAATATCTGCTATGGGTCTTCAAGGTAGTAGTAATTTGTCACTTTTACAGCAAAATTATATGTCTGATCAAAAAGAGGCTAACCAAAGAATTACAATTGAGGTTCCAAAACTTCTAAATTCCATAAGAATTAACCATGAAATACAGGTAAAAAATGACATAACTGGTCTCAATATAACTACAGGTCAATCCAATCCTAGCGTTCAGATCAAGTCAATAGAATGGTTTTTTCCAGAAGGAAAGACTGTAATCAATGCAGGAGAGCACAAGTTTGACTCGTTCGATATAGACAAGTTTACAGCCGCACAGGTTAGACAGGTTTCAGAAGATATAAACGTAACCAAGACTGTGTAGACTAAATCTTTATAAGTAAGAATATCAATATTTTTGTATGGCTATTACCTCAAGTAATATCAAATTCTACCTAAGCGGTGGAACTAATGCTTCAAACACTGACGTAAACGCCTCAATAGGGGGAGTAATAACATCAACAGAAGTAGCAGATGACCAATTACACAACTTATTCGATAAAACATTAGGTACAGAATCAACAGCAGGAGACATAGAACACAGATGTATATACGTCAAAAATACTCACGGTTCATTAGAATTAGAATTAGCAAAGATTTGGATTTCAACTAACACTTCATCCCCAGCAAATATCATTACAATAGCAAGGGATGTCATTGGTAAAGATGGAATAGCAGAAACAGAAACTGATGAAGATAATGCACCAACTAATGCTGGAACAACATTTTCAAACCCAACAGCATATTCAGGCGGACTTTCTCTTGACGGTCTTGCAGTTGGAACAGCAGTAAGAACAGGTAATGCAGTATCATCCATAACAATAAACGACGGTGGAAGTGACTACGGTTCAACTGCTCCAACAATAACATTTTCAGGTGGTGGTGGATCTGGTGCAGCTGCAACAGCAACTTTAACCAATGGTAAGGTATCAAGTATATCAATAACAGCAGGCGGAAGCGGATATACAAGTGTTCCAACCGTAACATTTACTCACGCTACTGGTGGAAAAGGTTTAGGTGCTGGAAAACATTATCCTATATGGATTAAAAGAACTATTGCCGCAGGACAAACAGCAGTAGATGATGTAACATTTATACTATCCGTTCAAGGAGACACCGCAGCTTAGGTGTTCTGAATGGTCTGGAAGAAAGTAAGTAACTCAGATGCAGGAGATTCATCTCATTTCGGTGGAGACGACATTGATAAAATTTCTGAAACATTTAACGCAGGAACACAGACAGATCCAATTAATATTAAAGACGTAAACTTATACGTTGTAGACCCAGCAGACACTTCTAAAAAAGTCAGGTTTGATGCAGGGGGAGTAACATCATCACAAACAAGAGTAATAACATTACCAGATGCAGACATAACAGTAGCAAGCACAACAGCCGCAAGTACATCCGTGGCAGGATTAATGTCAGCCGCAGATAAAACTAAACTAGATGCAATAGAGGCAAGTGCAACCGCTGACCAAACTGATGCACAAATCAGAGCCGCAGTAGAAGCCGCCACTGATTCAAACGTGTTCACAGATGCAGATCATTCTAAACTAGATGCTATAGAAGCAAGTGCCACAGCAGATCAAACTAATACAGAAATTAAAACTGCTTATGAAGCAAACTCAGATACAAACGCATTCACAGATGCAAATGTTACAACACTCGGTAACAGAGCACCATTGGCTAATCCTACATTTACAGGTACAGTTAATGCCGCGGATGTAACATTATCAGGAAATCTTACAGTAAACGGAACATCTACGACTGTAAATACTGCCACATTATCAGTTGAAGATCCATTGATCAAGTTAGCCAGTGGAAATAATGCCGCAGATTCTGTGGATGTTGGATTTTATG
>Ga0070747_1000721_pt1 | contig 16024 bp, 18 predicted proteins | sample VirMetDEL_Mar_31_FD_77321 | JGI IMG/M metagenome (GOLD analysis project Ga0070747, IMG submission 77321) | Aqueous microbial communities from the Delaware River and Bay under freshwater to marine salinity gradient to study organic matter... | ecosystem: Environmental > Aquatic > Marine > Coastal... | reverse complement strand
TGGCTCTCGGGCGGGCGCGGTCGGGCGTTCCGATGAGCGCGCTCTCCGTCGTCGCCGTGCGGCAACGCATAGAGGCGGCGCTAACCGCAGACGCCCGCTTTACGAAAAGCCGATTCAGCTCGGAGCTATTCGGCATGGACGCGCGGCTCCTGATGCACGGCGCATTTGCCGTGGGCGCACCGCTCACCGAGCCGAACCCGGCACCGCAGAGGCAGCGCCGCAACGAGGGCGTGATGGTCAACACGACCATCGTGGTGCGGCTTGCGGGCAATTTCCGGGCGGACGCACAGGTAGCCGACTCGGACGCGCTCCTGACGCTTGAGGCCGCCGCTATCGAGGTCGTGGAGGGCATCGCCCGCACGGACCTTCACATCATTTTCGACGGCGCCGCGCGCGAGCTCACGACCGAGTTCGAGTTTGCGCTGTCGACCATCTCATTCCGCGTGATCCACCGTCTCGCACTTCAGTAGGAGCCCACCATGGCCGCCAGCACCGTAGTCAAGCACCTTTTCGACGGGTCGATCACTGTCGAGGACGGCACCGGATCCCCGGTGACGCTCGCCGTCCCGTTCACCCAGGGCGACCTCTCCCTGGACAACCTCATGCAGGCCGGGCGCGGTGTCCAGGCGTACCAGACCCGCGGGACGCTGCACTCCGTGCGCCTCACGGCCGTCGAGTTTCCGACGCTCTCGTTCTCCGCGATGCTCGCGGACCTCAGCGACGCGACGGACGGAACCCTCGTCGACTTCATCCTCCAGCAGAACAGCTACAGCAGCAACGTCAGCACGCTGACGGGCTCGGACGTGTACGCCGTCAAGGTCACGCTGACCGTCGAGGGCACCGATCTCGGCGACACCGCAGACCATACGATCGTCATGGACGACGTGCACTTCACGATGGCGATCGCCGAGGGCGAGCCTGACACCGTCACGCTCTCCGGCACCGTCTACGGCTCGGTGGTCATGACCTGAGAACGCCCCAGGGCGTAGAGAGAGAGCACATGAGCAACCCCACGACCGTCACGCTCGCAGGCGTCGACGTAGAGCTGGAGAGCCCTACGTCGACCTCTGCGCGGTGGGACGTTTACAGCGCCGCGACATCCAACCCGAACCGAGCATTTGCCGCGGCTCTCGCGCTGTGCTGGCAGGGCAAGGGCAGGCCGCGGACTCGTCTTGCAGCGCACCGCTACGACGCGCTTGCATTCGGTGGCGCGGTCCTCGACGAGCTCACCGGGCGCGGCGTACCGCTCCCCGAGGTCATCGGGGCCGGTCTCGTCGCATGGCAGCTCTGCGGCGAGGGCCTGATCACCGGCGCGGAGGTCGAGGAAGCGGAGGATTTCTCCGACGGCGGGGAGCCATCGACAGAGGCATCCTCGCGATCTGCCGTGAGTACGGGCGCGGCCTTGAGTGGTGGCGAGGACTGACGCGGGAGGATCAGATCACGATCCTTGCAGACGCGAACCTCCGCGCCCGAGAGGCGACCAAGGCGAGCAAGAGCCACGCGCCGCGCAAGCGGTACAATGCGAGCACGGACGCCGAGCGATTTTGGACGGAGGGGTAGCACATGCCAGATCCCATCCGGGGCGGATTGACGAGCCAGGGCGCGGCGGTGCTCGCTCGGATCGAGAGGTCGGTCGACCCGCGCTCGGCGAACATGCGGCGCGTGATCGCCGACATGCGGAAAGCCGCGGAGGACCTGGAGGCCAGCGCCAAAGCAGGTTGGCCGGTCGATCGGAACACGCAGGGGAGCCCGACGCGCGGAGATCACTCCGTCGATGATTTCGGGATCGACATGCGGATCAGCGGGACCAAGATCGTCGCCGTCGTGTACAACCGAGCGCCCTACGCATACTACATCCGGTCCGTGATGACCGGCGAGACCTCCGCAGAGCAGCGCCGCCGCCATCGGTGGCTCCGAGGCACGGACGCCGACCGTTACAACGCGCAACGCAACGTCGGTCGCAAGCGACACGCGTTCACGGTCCAGCTACGGACACCAGGACGGAAGGCAGGCCGCAAGCTCGCCGGAGAGCTACAGACCGAGCTCGTCGACATCATGAAGAAGGTGACGTAATGGCCGCAGGACGCGAGACGATCTCCCTCAGTTTCCAGGCCGACCTCGGCGACCTCAAGCGGCAGCTTGCGACGATGCCGGGCGTGACGAAAAAGCAAGCCCAGGCGATGGTCCGCGAGCTGAATACCGGATTCAAGCAGGCCGAAAGAGCAGCAGCAAAGGCAGCAAAGGCCAACAAGCGGCAGTTCAAGCGCATGGCCGACGGCGCCGCAATGGCCGCGACGGCGATCGTGGGCGTAGCCGGCTCGGTGGTCGCGCTCTCCCAGGCGTTCGCCGACCTGCAAAACGAGCTGGCCGACGCCAGCGCGCGCACGGGCGTAGCGGTGGAAACGCTCGCAGGTCTCCGGCTCGCCGCGGAGGGCTCCGGGCTTGAGTTCAGCAAGCTGGAGGCAGGTCTCGGGAAATTGCCAAAGGCGATGGCCGACGCCGCACGAGGCACCGGCGCCGCGGCTCGGGCGTTCGATGATCTCCAGGTCAAGGTCGAGAAGTCGCCGGGCGTGTTCCGAGACACAAACGACGTGCTCCGCGACACGTTCGAGGCGATCTCCGCACTCCCCGACACGGCAAGCAAGGCCGCGGCCGCTATGGACATCTTCGGCCTCAAGGCCGGCCCCGCGTTTCTCCAGTCGGGCGCTATCGACAATATGGAGGCGTTCGTCGCGCTCGCTACGGAGTTTGGCGTCGATGTCGGCCCCAAGGCGGCAGCATCGGCGGCCGAGTTCCAACGGCAGATGGCGACGCTCAAGACCGTGTCACAGGGCGCGCTATTCGACTTCGTCGACAGTCTCGGCGGCCCCGGCGGGATCAATGGGTTGCTAGAGGTATCTATCCGCGCGGTGATCGTGCTCGGAGAGGTCGCGTCGGGCGTCTTCGAGACCATTGGCGAGCAGATCCAGAATGTTGCCGGACCTCTCGTCGAGGTCGCGTACTCGCTCTCGCAGGGCGACATTGCCGGAGCGTTCAAGTCGCTCCAGCGAAACCAGGAGGAGATACTCGCAGGCGCAACGGGCTCATTCGCGCCGGTGGCCGTGTACCGCCTCGGCGCCGCCGCGCTCGACGACATGGCGAGCGGAGCGGCGAAGGCAGACAGGGCGATCGCGGCGCTGAATCTGACCATGGCGGGCGGCGCGCAGAGGCCACAGGGAGCGCCGCAGGAGGCCGCAGGAGCGCCCGGAGCAGCCGCGGCGGCCGGAGCGTCGACCGCGCAGACGGACAGGGCCATAGCGGACCTGGAGCGGCTCCGGAAGGCGCAAGCGAAGGCGAGCGAGGCGCGGCTTTCGGAGAGGGCACGGGTTCAGCTCACGTTCGAGCGTGAGATCGAGCTTGTTGCGCGCGCCATGGAGGCCGGCGCAAGTCTCGACGAGGCGCAAGCCGCTATCAATGTCGCGCAGACAGAGCGGATCATCGCGCTTGCGAACCTGGAGCAGCAACTCCACGACGAGCGGTTGGAGCGCATGAGGCAGGAGGCAGCCGAGGCCGCCGCGCTCTCTCGGCAGACCGTGAGCGCGACCGCCGACGCGATGGGCTCGCTATCGATGCTCGCAGGCACCGCCGCGACCGCGATGGCCGAGGCCGGCACGAAGGGCGCCGCGAAGAATGCGCGGATCATGTTCGGCGTATCGAAGTCGCTCGCCGCGGCGATGATCCCTCTCCGGCTGGCCGAGGCGCTCATGACAGCCGCCGCGCAGCCGCCGCCGATTAATGGGCTCATGGCCGCGACGGCGATCACTACCGCGGCGGCCCAGGGCATTTCGATTGCGAGCGCGAAGCCGCCGACGTTCGACCGCGGCGGCATCGTCAACGCTGGAACGGGTGACCAGATCGCCGCGGCAGTGCTCCCGGGCGAGGCGATCCTCTCGCGCGAGGCCGTCGCCGGCATCGGTGCCCAGGGCGTCGACGCCTTAAACGACGGCCGCGGAATGGGTGGGCCTACCGTAGTGCAGATGGTCTATCGACATCGGATCTTCGACGAGTTCATCCAGGACAACATGAGCGCGCCGACGCCGCTCGGGCAGGCCGTCCGCGGTGATAGTGTGACCGGGCGAAGGAGCTAAGCATGGGCGACGCGAGCCGGGACACGCTGCGGGGGCTCCTGATTGGAGATCCCCGCCTTACCGATGAATCCGCGATCTGGACCGCAGAGTCTACCGGGCTCACGCAGGCCGGGCGGGCTCTCGGGCGACCGTTCACCCAGGACTCGACGGCGTGGCGCATCGAGGCGCGCGGAGACTCGCCACAGAATCTCGACGTGCAATGCATCCGGGGCGGCGTACCGGGCTCCGGTCTCGGCGCGGTCTGGAAGCAGTCCACCGAGAGCGCGACCAGCTACCGCGGGCAGGATGCGCCGGTCGCTATCCGGGCGTCGCAGATGCTCGCGCTCGGCGTGGGCGGCGTCTCGTTTGAGCGGCACGCGCACCCGGACGCGGTGACGATGCAGGACGGCACGATCGTCACGGTCGCCGAGTTCTATAGTTCCGTGCTCGCGCTCGTCTCGGTGCGTCAGGTCCGATGCAGGACGATCGATAGCAGCACGGGCGCGGTGAGCTCTGCGGTAACTGTGAGTAGTCGACAGTACACAAACGAGCGCCCGTATCCGTTCCTAATGTCCGTCCCGAGGGAGGACGGTAGCGAGCGGCTCCTCTGCGGTCAGTGGATCGAAGACAGCGCGACCGGCTCGCCCGATGCCGCGAACATCGACGTTTACTTCTCCGACGACGCCGGCGCGACGTGGGCGGTCTACGCTCGGTCCGTGCTCTCGGGCACGACGACGATCGACGGGCTCTCGACGCAGCGCGACGGGATCAACATCGCAGGGACGACCGGATCCGGCTCGACCGGCTGGGACCTTCGGCGATGCCGAGCGGCCTACGCGAACGGGCAGATCCTGCTAATGATGCACCTCGTCCACCACGACGACAACCGGCGACGCGTCGGGGACTTCCTGCTCCAGTGGCAGTCGCCGGACCTCGGCGCGACGTTCACCGTCGTAGACGAGCCGACGACGCTCACGGCTACGGAGGACGGGCAATACCGCGGCGGCGCTCCGGTCGTGCGTGCTCGGGATGGCCTGTTCCATGTCGCATACACGAAGGTGGGCGATAGCGGATACTCCGCCGGCGGCTCGGCGTCGCTGATCAACGTCGGCGTGCAGATCGATCGGCTCGGCTCGACCGCTCAGCGGTTCTCCGAGGTCGCGTCGGGCGAGTCGGCTAACCCTACGCTGACCGATGGCGGCGAGGTCTCCCAGGTCGGCTCGGCGCTTCTCTACGAGCTCGACGGGCCAGAGTGCGCGCTCGCGCTACAGCCCGGCGGCACGCTGGCGGTCTACTGGCTCCGGCCCGACGACGGCACGAGCGGGCACGAGGTCCGATGCGCTCAGACGCAGGACGGGCAAGCGTGGGCGAATTGGGGCGCGTCGATGTATGCGAGCACCTACGGCACCGTCTGGGATGTCGACAGCGGCAACACGAGCCCGCTGGACGGTGGTGGAGCGTCGGGCGACTTGAGCAATCACCCTGTCGAGTTCGTCGCGACGGGCCAGGGCGGGCGCGTGGCGTTCGTTACCTCGTGGGACCTCAACGGCACGACCGCAGACGCGTCGCTCTCGGCTCTCATGCTCGGCGGCTATCACACGCAGACGCTCGGGAGCACGACACGCAGCGCGCAGACCCGACCGGCCGCCGCGGTGGGCTGGGAGCAGTGCTGGTATGGGCTGCACCGTCCGGACTATGTCCGATGGACGCGCAACTCGACTGCTTCGCCTACCGTCACATTCTCGACGGACGGTATGCAGATCGTGACGGGCGCGTCGGATGGCGACTGGTACATGATCCAGCCCGCCGGGGCAGGCGTCGAGGGCGTGCGCGCTCGGTGGGCGATGAAGTGCGACACGGGCAACACGACCGGCGACTATGTCGCGGCGCGGTTCGTGGTCCGTGACGGAACCAATACCCTCGACGTGTCCGTTCGATACAGCGCGACCGGGATCAGCGTCCACGACAACCACGCGAGCAGCCAGATCGGCTCCGAGACGGTCGACATGACGGCGATGCAGGAGTTCGAGCTCGCCGCCGCGGTCGGTAGCGTCGGGGACCTCGTGCTCTACCGTCGCACGGCAGGACTCCAGGCCGACAACCCGTGGGTAATCGTCGCAGACGTGGCGCCGGCTCTCGCGTCGAGTGCAGCCGCACAACACGCGATCGCATTCGGTGCTCAGCTCACCGCGGTCACGGACTCGACGTGGCGCGAGTTCTTCCTCACGACGAACAACCACACCGGGCTCCGCGATGCCGAGGGCGTGGCCGTCGTCAACCCTGGAGGGCTCTCGCCCATGCTGCTCACCGGGCGATGGTCGGAGATCAGCGCGGGCGCCTTCCTGCGGTCCGTAGACGGTCCCGCGGCACCGTCCGAGGAGTACACGGTCCCGGTCGTCTACGGCTACGGAGTCGAGCGGGCGCTACCGTCCGTCCTCCCGTCTCCGGTCCTCGGGTGGAGGTCGGAAGACGAGACCGCTCAGGCTATCGCGTTCGCCTACAACCCGGCGAAGCTCGGCACCGAGGAGAGCGATCCGGTCGGGGATACGTGGGGCGTCCATCTCGCCGGCATCAATTGGCACTCGGGCACCCTGGAGGGCTACGACACCGGCGCCGGCGCGTGGGTCACGGTTACCGCGCTGGACTTCACGGTCGGCGTCTCGTACACGCGAGCGGGCAACGTCGTCGAGCTCACCGCCGCCAACGCGGAGCAGGTGCGCGAGAGCGAGTGGGACGGCGGGTGGATCGACCTCGGGAGCGGCAAGCGTCGCCGGATCCAGCACACCCGAGGCGGGCTGCTCACGTCCGCAGGCGGCACGGTCCGGCGTCCGCGGTTGATCCTGGAGGACGTAGACGGCACGGAGCCCGCGAGCGGATCCGCAGAGGTTCACCCGCGGCAGGGCACCGTGATCGTGCGCGACGCGTCGAGCTACGCCGGCGTCCGGTTGTCCATCGACGCGCAGAGCACGCCCGACGGCTATCTGACGATCGGCGCGCTCGTGATCGGTCCTCTCCTCACATTCGGCACCGACTACTCGTGGGGCCGTGTCATCGAGACCGCGTACAATGTCGAGCTGAATCAGAGCCGCGGAGGCCAGCGCATGCCCTACGAGGCAGGACCGGCGCGGCGGTCGGTGCAAGTCGCATGGACGGACGGGATCGACGTGTCTCAGTACGACAGCGGCAGCACGGATGCCGACTACATGCTTTCGACGAGCACGGCAGGCATTGAGCCCGCCGCGTATACCCGGGGCGTGCTCTACACGGTCCAGGGCGCCGCGGACATGCTCGCGGGACCTCTGCGTCCGGTGGTCTACCTCCCGGCGGTAGCAAAGGGCGTACCGGACTCGGAGACGCTGCTCTCGCGTGCGTCTGCTATCTACGGGCGCATCACGAGCCCGATCCGAATGGAGTCGATCCTCGGCGACGAGGACGAGAGCGAGGTGTGGCGCCTCGCACGGCTAACGATCGAGGAAGAGGTCTGAAATGGCGTGGCCTTCCGCAGTCTCCGGGCGTGCTCGCCGGTGGTACATGCTGCTTCGTGTCACGTGGCACGGCGTCGACTACCGCTTCGCAGTCTCGCCGCTCTCGATCCCGAGCACCGCGGGCGTCGTCGCTCACCTCCCAGGTCTGACGGTCGGCGCGTTCTCCGAGACGTTCCAGTTTCTCTCGGGCTCCGTCGATCGGCAGAGCGTCCCCGCGTCCGTCCTCTGGCCCGACGACATCGCGGCGGCAGTGGCGGCCGGCTACCGGCTCGACACCGCAGAGGCCGAGCTCTCGGTTTGGGTCGAGGGCACCGCCTACGAGGCGCGGCGCGTGCTGCTCGTGGGCCGTGTGATGCAACCGAGCTACGGCGCCCGAGGCGAGCCCGTGCAATTCTCGGTAGAGGCGCCTCCGTGGAACGACCAAGGAACATGGCCGGAGCTCCTGACGTTCCAAGCGGGCATGACACCCGCGACGATGCCATCGAGCATCGGCGGCGGTGGGGCGACGACCGTAGCTCTCGCCCGAGACATCCGTAGCAACGGACGCGCGGCGCCGACCGTCATCGGCAACCCTGGCAACCTGGACACGGTGAAACGGACGCCGACCGTCTCCGAGGACATCGAGGACAACGAGGACCTTTGGCGCTCGACTGCTCCCGGCTCGGTCTCGTCGGTCACAGTCGGCCGTACGACTGGGACGTTCACGGTCCCGGGGATGCTGATCCTCGCAGGGCATGCCACGGAGGCCGGCGCCTATGGTGGCGTCGATCTCGACATCGCGACGGACGATGTCCCTCTTGTGAACCTCTACAACGCCGACGGCGAGTGGCTAACTTCGACGGTGCCGTTCCACACCACGATCGGCGGGCGGACATGCACCGTCGCGTCTCTCGTCGACAGTTTCGCAAGCGCCGCATCAAGCGGCACGCAAACAAGCGTCCGCGGCATGGGCACCGCCGTATTGCAGGACTCATACGGGTTCACCTTCCTGTCAGCGCATAGCGACTTTGCGACGTTCCACGGACTGACGAACGGACGCCAAACCGGACCGCTCAAGACGGTGCACGACCTGCTCGCCCTTGTGCTCTCGTCGTCGTCGCTGCCTGTCGATTGGCCGCGCCTCTATGCGGCGCTGGACCGGATCCCCGTGTTCGATGTCGAGGGCTACGTCGACGAGCGGGTAGCCGTGTGGGACTTCGTCTCGCGTGAGCTCTTGCCGCTCCTCCCGATGACTCTCCGCAACGGGCCACGGGGGCTCTACGCTCTGACGGCTGACATGGGCGCGACCGTCGCCGACAGCATCGGAACGCTCCGCGCGGGCGTCGATTGTTTCCGGCTCGGCGTCATCCAGTACGAGCGGCGGCTTGCGGACCTCGACGGCGTGATTGAAGTCGAGGCCGGGCGCAACGGCACGCAGCCAGCGCGGACAGTCACCGCGGACGGCTCGACCATGATCCAGAGTATCCGCGCCCGTCTCGCGCAGGAGTCGAGCGTCCCAGGTCAACCGATTAGCCGAGTCGGGATGGCCACCACGCACACGGGGCAGACGACGCAGACGATCAAGGCTCCGTGGCTCGCAGGCGAGACCGGCGCGCAGTACGTTGCGCACCAGAGGCTCTCGTATCGGTCCGCGCAGATCCGATCTGTTCGGTACGAGCTCACGCCGGAGTTCATTGAGCTGGAGGTCGGGGACCTCGTCCGCCTCGTGGATCCATCCGTGAGCATTGACGGGCCGGCGTACCTGTCGACCCTGGAGATCGACGCGTCGCGGATCGTCGGGACGTTCTCGCTATACGAGCCGGTCCTCCGGTAGCGGATCCGACGCGCGCGCGGTAGGATCCAGACAATCAGGAGCCCGCCATGGCCGCAACCGATCTCTCTGCCGTCGCGATGCCTGCGGTCGGCTTCTACTGCGTCCGGGTGACCCTTGACGCGGTCGCCGGCAATGCGCGCGAGGTCGTGCTTCCCGAGTGGGCGCGGCGCGTCTCGGTGTTCATCGCTGACGCTTCGATCGTGCTCGGAACCGGCGGGATCGCGAGCTCCGGCACCGATGGCGCCGCGATCGGCTCGGACATCCTCCCGATTACCGCGGCCGGGCTCACATGGCGCACCGCTCCAGGCCGGGCGAACGGCGGCGGCTCAATGTTCCTCGCAGCAAACGCGGCGAGCAGCTACGCGCACGTCATGCTTGAGCAGGAGTAGCCGTGGCACACTCCCCGAGCATCACAGGCAGCACGGCCGGCGGCGGCGGCGGCGGCGGTAACGCTGCAACCGAGATCGGCGAGCTATCGCTACTGGAGGACATGACAGCCGGCAGCAAGACCACGACCGGAGCATTCACGATCTACGCCGCCGACGGCACGACGGCGAAGGCGACCGGCCAGATCACGACGACCGGATCCATCACGTCCGCATGGGCCGTCGAGTGGGACACAAGCTACGGCATCCGGGTCACGGGCGTCACGAAGAACACCGGATCCGGTGGGACCGTCACGGTCGCGATCAACCCGGCGGCGTCGGTGTTCGCCGCGGCGAATTGGTCGACAGACGACGTGGTAGCCCAGGTCGTCTACGGGGCGAGCGTCTCCGCGGGCACGGGCGCGATCTACTACGGCGCCGCGCCCTACGGGTCTACCAGCCTCGGTGTCAGTGACGGCCGGTCGATCAAGGGCACCGTCACGGCAGGCTCGGTCGCGTGGACTACTGAGCGGTGGGGCAACTACGACAACGATTCGATCGTGTCCCTCGGCAGTTCCGCGATCCCGGCGTCAGCGGTCTACCTCCAAGAGGGGCGGGACCTCCAGAACCGGATCAAGCTCGGGGCGTCGGACTACATCGATCCGGCACAGTGGTACGACACCGCATGGGACGGGCGGGGCATCGGCCAGATGCTCGTGACGGTCTCCGACGACCCCGCGACGAGCCGCTACACGGCGGCCGGCGGCTACGCGCTGATCTTGAGCGCCAACAACAACGACGCGGCCAACCCAAGCAGCTCGGAACTCCGAAAGGCTAAGTTCTACGCGCGCAACGAGGCGCCCGAGACCGCCGGCACGGGCGGCGCCCTCGTCGGTCTCGTCGATTGGGCGGGTGTGTCGTACAATTTCCTAACGACCGGCGGCACAGGTGGGAGCGGCGGCGCTGGTCCACACACGGTCGGCGGGCGCAGTTGGAATCTCACCCTCACCGGCTCCGGGCCGAGTCGGCTTGAGCTGGTGGGTGGCGTGCTGCACAACGAGTCAACACTTGCCGACCGCGGCACACTTGACACCGACCTCGGCGCGAGCGTCGGCGATACGTCGTACGTGATTTACGCGAGCACAACCAACGCAACGCGGGCGGGCGCGGCTAACTCGCTCGGCCTCTTTTGGGGCACATCCAACACGGTCAACAGCAACAACCAGGGCGCGATTCTGCTCGGGTCGGCCTCGGCGACGGATCTCCTCGTGCGGGAGTGCACCGGCGTCGGCAGCTTCACAACGATCAATAACTCGACGATCACCGACTACACGACGACGCCAACGCTCCTCGGCGTCGTGGTCAACGGCGGCGGGTGGACCGATTGCCATTCGCAGGGATCCTCGACACTCCCCACGGACGGCGGGACATTCGGCACGGTCGGCCCGAAACAATGGGGCGAGAACGGCGCCCAGACCATCCAGGACCGGCGCTATCTGATTGTGCAGCTCGTCTATGATTTGGACCTGCGGCTCGCCGCACATGAGCAGAGGATCGCCCCATGATCACCGCAAGAGCCGGCGAGACCCAGATGATCGACCGCGACGACGGCAACGGGCCGCAGCCCTACGCGCTGCTCGCAGTCGAGATCCCGCAGGCCGAAGCCGAGGCGCTCGCCGCGGCCCGCATCGAGCGCGACGGGGCCGACCTGCTCGCCGCCGACGCGAAGCCGCCCGCGCATGCCGTCGCCGACGCGCTGATCGCCGCGGGCTACGGAGGCGCGCCATGACTCTCGATCAGCTTATCCCGTACATTGCCGGCCCAGGCGGCGCAATCGTCGTGTGCGTCCTCGTAGGATGGGCGATCTATCGGCTGATGGTACACTTTTTCGTCCCGATGCTCCAGGGCTCGATCGATCGGCATCTGGCCCAGGTCGACGACATGAACACGCGGCACACCGAGGAACATCAGCGGATCATCGACGCGCTGAACAACGGCGCTCGGTGCAAGTTCAGGCCAGATGAGGCGGCGTGATCGTCGTCCTCGACCGTCAGCACGTCGGCAAGCCGGGCAAGGATGACCGCGGAGCGCAAACCGAGATCAACGGCGAGACGGTCTACGAGATCGACCTAACCGCCGGCTATATCGACGCCGCGGTCGCGCTGCTCTCGGCCGAGGGGCATACGGTGCACGTCCTGGAGTCGGGATGGTACGGAGAGCGGCACGAGCGGGCCGCCGAGATCGCCCGCGACAATCCGCACGACCTCGTCGCATACGTCGCCTGCCACGTCAACGCCGGCGGGGGCTCTTACGGTCTCGCGCTGCACGACGCCCGCAGCCGCTCGGGGCTCTCACTCGCCGAGGCCATCGCGGACACGCTCGGCACCGTCGCAGCGCCGCACCTGGACCGGGCGATCGTCCGCGCGGCCGAGCGTGGTGGGACGTGGGGTCGTGCCATGACCACGATCGCCGGGATCTGGGACGCTCCGGCTAACTGCGCTGGCGTGTGTTTCGAGCCCATGTTCATCGACTCGCCTAAGCATCGCGAGCTCCTGACGCCCGAGGGGCTCCGAGTCATTGGGCAGGCCCTCGCGGTCGGGTGCATGACATGGGCCGGGGCGTAGCTATGCCAGTCGGTACCACGGCGGCGATCGTCGCCGTCTCGGCTGTCGTGCTCACGGCGGGCGGATTCGTCGCAGGCCGGCAGACGGCACCGGATCAGGTCGTGCCTCTCGTCGAGGCTCAGACCGCGCAGATCGACACGCTCGCCGATGGCATGGCGGACCTCGTGAGCCGCACGAGCGCGCCGATCACACTCGACGCCGAGACCCGAGCAGCTCTTGCCCGGACGCCGCCGCAATGCGTGCGCGTCCTCGGTGGCGACCCGCTCTCCATGGCGTGCGCCTGGAGCTCGTGCCTCATGTTCACGCAGAGCAACGGCCCGCGCCCGGAGTGTCGCGCCATCGAAGCGGCCTATCTGGCGTCGGTAGCGTGCACCGAGGAGCTACCCGCGAGCGGCTCTCAGTAGCCCCTGACCCGCGGACGTGAGCGACCACCGAGGCACATGCCTCGGGCCGACGGGCACGCTCTGCGCGAGCCCAAACGCCGCAAACGACACGAGATACCGGCGTGCCTGACGCTCGGACATGCGGATCCCTACCGCGACCTCCGCGGCGGTGATGCCCGAGCCGGTGTCGAGCTCGGCGATGGCCTCGACGACGAAGAATGCGGACTCAAGCGTCATCGGCTCTCTCTCGGTCGATGTAGTTTCGGACGGCTCGGTCGACCTGGACACAGGGCACGAGCTCCACGAGCCTCACGTCCTCGGCATCGTAGAGCGACCACCCGTTAGCGGCCTCGGCGGCGTGCTCGTCCGCATCCGTGGCCCAGGTACAGAGGATCGTCCCGTCGCGCTGCACCGGCCCGCGCGCCCACCCGTAGCCGTAGACGGGATGCCACGCGCGGCGATCGTCGAGGAATGCGAGCACTACAGCGCCCGGAGGGCGTCCTCGACGGCCGCCACAATGTCAGGGATCACGCGGTCGTCGTCAAAATAGCCGTCGTCGTCGGTCAGCCAGCGGCAAAGCATGTCGGACGCCCACACGTCCGGCGAGTTCCCCCAGGTCGCGAGGTCGCCGTCGTCGTCGGGCACGAGGGTAACGGCGCCGATCTCGACGCCGTCGCATGTGATGCTTGCGTCGACCGCGCCCTCGTGATCGGGCAAGTGCGAAGCGTCGCCGAGGGCGGTGATCAGGGCGGTAAACGTCAACATTGTATCTCTCCGTGCATGTTCTACCCGGAAAGCCCCGCCCGGCGAACCGGAGCGGGGCGAGCTGCGCGGCCTCGGGCGTCGCTGTCGGGTCAGTCGGCGATCTCGTGCAGCATGTCGAGCGACGACTGCGCAGCGCGCACCGACGACGCGAGGCGCTCAAGCCTGGCGGCATCGCTGCGCAGGCTGACGGCAAACCCGAGCACGTCGCCCAGGGGCGCGACCTCGGGATCGATGCTCGTGATGAAACGCTGGGCACTGCCGAGCGCGGCGCGCAGTTCGGCGACGTGTGCGTCGAGGTTGCGCTGCTGCATATTGATCCGCATGGTCAGGCGGGCGTCGGTCGTCATGGGTTCCCCTCGTGTCGAGCGGGGCGGCGTGCCCCTACCAGTTAGGCCCCGCCCGGCGAACCGGAGCGGGGCGAGATGGGCCGGAGCGGCTACAGCGTGTTCGCGTGCTGCACGGCAGTGATCCATGCGTGCTCGATGGACTCGCCAGCGTTGAACGCGAGCAGGGCGAACTCCTCGCGCCCCTGGTGTCCGATGATGCAATCCCACGCGGCGTCAGTGATGCTGCTGAGGAAGTCGAGCGCGTCGGCGAGGTAGTCGGTGCGGTTCATTGTGTCTCTCCGTGCGGGTGGCGCGGCCGGTCTCCCCAGCCACACCAAGCACATATGCCCTACCCACCAACCGTGCAAGCGATTGCACAGAGAAAAGTAAGATCAAGCCGCGCCCACCATCGCGTAAGCGAACCGCTCGCCGGTCTCGGTGGCGTGGAAGGTCTCGCACGGTTGCACGAGACCGCGCGACCGGAGCCGCCTAAGCGCGTTCCGCAATTGGGCGTCGGTGAACCCCTGGAGGTTCTCGCGTCGTGCTGGGATCTCGCACGAGTAGTGGAGGCACAACCGCCTAAAGACCCGCGCCTCAATCCCGACGAGCTCGTCCGCGGCCCGCCAATCGGCAGCCCAGACGGCGCCATGGTCGACGAGCCGAGGCACCGCCCCAGCATGTAGCCAGCCAGCGCGGCGAGCGTGCACGGCGTAGGACCGCACGGAGGAGAGCGCGAGGCTCAGTTCCTCGGCTACCTCTTGCGAGGTGATCCCAGGCCACGAGACCGCGCATTGTACGACTTGCGCAGCTCCACGGCCTCCGGTCCTCACGCGGGCGCCGCGGCGTGCGACTTGACCGCGTCGAGGTCTCCGGCGAGGCGTCGCAGGTCATCGGGGCCGAGGTCGGCAAGGGCGGTGCCGTGCGTACCGAGGAACGCGTCCACCTGCTCCACCGTCACGCCGCGCTCGGTGGCGTAGCCCGTGAACCGCTCCAGGGCCTCGGCACGAGAGAGAGGCGGTGCGCCCTTCTCCAGCGGCTCGATCTGGTACCGCTGCGTACCTTTCTTGCTCGTCCGCATCGTGTAGGCGGTGGCGCGCTCGATACCCGAGATCGCAGAGACACGGATACCACCAACCGCAGCGCCGGCCCAGGTCACGGACGCGTCGCAGTAGAGCTCGACACGGTGCCCAGGCCACGCGTCGGTGTCGGTGCCCCAGGTCTGCGCGAGGAGGCGGCGCATCCCTTTGCACGGCTTCCAAGGCTGGAGGTCGCCGCCAATGTCGATCGAGACCGGCTGCTCGTCATTTGTGACGCGGACGCCGCGAACGGTCACAACCCGAGGAGCTGCGAGGTCGCCGGCGTTGAGCTGATCCGAGCGGGCGATCAAAGTGTGAGAGATGTCAGGCATTTAGGACCCCGAGCCGGTGAAAGTGTCGGTGAAGGCGTCGTCAAGCGCCCACGACGGGAGAGAGAGCGGCGCCGACGTAGGACACTGCCCCGGATAGACGCCGCTCACACGGGCGACGGTCACGGTGTGAAGGAGGCGATCACGCAGGCTCTTACCCGCGTGCCTCGCCTCATCGTCGAGCCAGTAGAGCCCGACATCGTGCGGCGCGGTGCCTTCGACGCAGAGCAGACCCCAACGCGTGACGGGCACGCCGTGCAGAGCAGCGACGCCGTCCGCGTAGTGTGCGAGCTGGCCGTGGTAGCCCATGCGGGCGGCATCGGTCGCCATCTGGCGAGGGTTCACGCTGCGAACGGTCTTGAGGTCGACGACCCATGCCTCCCCGTCGACGAGGATCACGAGGTCCGCGCGGCCCTTGCAGTCGGTGCCGCTGATCCGGTCGCTCCAGTAGAGCCCGACCTCCGTGGAGGCGCCGTCGTGCCCGAGCAGGATCTGAGCAGGCAGATAGTCCAGGACGGCCGCGGCGATGGTCTCGGCCTCTCCGTGCTCGCGGGTGTTGAGGATCGTCCGGCCCTCGTGCTCGACCTGGAACGCGTCCCAAGCCTTGCCGCGCCGGACCTTGCCCTCGTAGACGGCGAAGTCGCGATCGAAGTTCTCTGGCTCCAGAACGAGAGCGTGCACCGCGCGCAGCATGCCGAGGCTACCCGTGTCCTTCCTCGGCGGCGTGTCGCGGTAGTGCAGGGCGCTCGTCC
>Ga0070747_1000718_pt1 | contig 16044 bp, 17 predicted proteins | sample VirMetDEL_Mar_31_FD_77321 | JGI IMG/M metagenome (GOLD analysis project Ga0070747, IMG submission 77321) | Aqueous microbial communities from the Delaware River and Bay under freshwater to marine salinity gradient to study organic matter... | ecosystem: Environmental > Aquatic > Marine > Coastal... | reverse complement strand
GCCATTTTGAAAACTGCGCACCTCGGGATCACGCCCCAGGTGGCCGATCAAGATCACCTTATTCACACTTCCAGCCATATCCGAACACCTCGTTTTGATTGCTTTTCTGATCACCGGCCCGGCCTACGCCACAGCCGCGCACAGAAAAAAACCATTTTGAAAATTAAAATTCGCGGGGCTGGTCCAGATAGCGGATTTCCACCGCCAGCCCGGCGGCGCGGGCCGCGGCGATGCCGTGCTCCATGCCGCACGAAATCCCCCGATCCGCATAAACAACCGTGCCAGTTGCCACTGATCGCCAGGCCAGGCCCGCCGCGATGCCCTGGGCGCGCTCGGCCGGGATTTCATCGCGCAAAATGCCGGGCTGGGTGTAAAGCAAATGCGACGCAATCGGGGCTTCACCGCGGCCGAGGCTATCGCGCACCGCGCGCCGGGCATAGTCGATATTGTCCGCCAGCCCGGCCGGGTCTGGGTGGGCATAGGGGCTTTCCAGGATCACCAGGCGCGGATCACTCATCCCAGATCGCCCCGCAACCGCACCGCCAGCGGTATCGGCCATCGGCCAGGGTGGCGACAGGGCGGGGGCGGGGCTGACAGAACAGGTGGTGAATAAACGGGATCACATAGGCCATAAATCAAAACCAGACCGTGAAGCGGCCAAACTGGCCATCATGCGGGTGGTGCAGGAACACCTCGACGCCCTGGCGCGACACATAGCCGTTGCGATGGTGCCAGCCATCGGGCGGGCTGGCAGATCGCACATATTCGATTTGCGGCGCGTCACTCTCGGGCAGCCCCGCCTTGTCCCTGATCACAGTCATGCCGATAAGGTCTTTTTCGGTCTGGCGGCGCAGCGATCCCGCGCCGGTCTTTTTGATCTTGTGGTGCAAATGGTGCAGATACCAATAGCGCCGCCGCGCCTCGGCCAGGTGGTGCGGGGCCTCGTCCAGCATCAGCGCGGGCAAATCGGCCTCTTTCGCGCCATCGCCGTGGGTGAAGCCGATCAGATTGCCCTCAAATCGAAAATATTTGCGGTGAATGTGGGCGGTGTTGTATTCGCTGGCGCGCACCTCGGGGCAATCGGCATAATAAGCCCGCACCGCGCGGGCCAGGGTAAACCCCGCGATCCAATCGTGATTTGAGGGGCAATGCAGAACCGACACCGGGGCCACCTGGCGGCACATATCAATGCAGGCCACATAGAAGGCAAAGGCATCATCCCACATCACCGGCAAGGTGCCATCGGTATCTTGCGGCGTTCCGGCGGTGGTGGTGCCGTTTGGCTTGTCGATATGCAGAATATCGTTGCCGATCACAAACAGGATATGGGCCACGCCATGCGCCTGGGCGCGGTCCAGCAATTGCCTTGTGCCCTCAATGCCGCGGCGCAATGCCTCGGCCCGGTCATAGGCAAACCCGGTTTCACTGGCCACGCATAATTTGCCGATATGCAAATCCGCTATGTCGATCACCAGCAGATTTTCACCGCCTGGCGCGGGCCGCATCGGGGCGGCCAGATTGCCGGTGAACACCTTTTCCAGGGCCGAGGCCATAATGGTTTCCAGATCGGCCTGGGCGGGCTGGCCATCCTTGCCGAGGAAAAAATAGGTGCTGGCCCACTCGCCGGTTTCCTTGTCCTCTTTGTGAACCCATCCAGAATGAACCCCGGGCAAATCGCCCATGCCGAACCCGTCCAGGACTTTATGCACCCCCGGGTCAAGGCGGGCCTGTTTGGCGGCGATTTTCTTGCGCGCCGCCGCATAGGACCGATGCACCGCGGATTGACTGCGCCCGAGGCGGGCGGCGATCTTGCGAAAACTCAACCCCTCGCGGTCGCGCAAATCCAAAACCGCGCGCTGTTTTTCGGTCAGCATCATGCCGCCCTTTTTCTGGTGAACATCTTGCGTAAAATGGCGCGGGCGATGGCGCTGGGGGTGGGTAGAAGCCACCCGGCCAGGGCCACCAGAAACAGCCAGGCCGGGGCCTCATTGACCACCACGCGGCGCACGCTCTCGGCGCGTACCTGGGTGTCGCCGCTGGATTGCTCAATCTGGCGCGCTTGCGGCCGGATCAATCGCTGTTCGACAAAACTGGTCTGGCCCACCGTTTGGCTGGCATTTTTGGCCGCCTGCACATTGGCGGCCACCTTTGGGCCGCCGCCGGTCAGCAAAGACAGGGCACCGCCGCCACAGCCGCCCAGAAGGCCGACCACAGACAGGACCAGCCAAATCAATATCAAGGCCCTCACAGGCCCGGGGCCTGCACGTGCATCCAGTCATAATCGCGGGCGCGCCCCAGGCTGCACCAGCCAACCGCGGCCCAGGCATCCCAGAAGGCGGTGGCATCGGATTTTGCCAGGCGGGCGCGATCAGCGTGCCAGGATAGCCGGTTGCGCGCCGGGTCAAAATCAATCGCCAGGCCATAGGCGTGCATCGACAGGCCCGATCCGCCGCGCATCTTGCGGTAATTGTAACAGCCCCCAAACAGGTGCAGCCCCAGATCGCGGATTTTCACCGGGTCATGGGTGGCGGCGATCCGGTCAAAGGCGGTTTGCGCGCTGGCCGCCGCCAGCTTGTGACAGGCAAAGCTGGTGATCACCTGGCGGGTATCCCAGGCCAGCACCATGCGCCAGGGCACCCGCACCTTGCCCGCGGTGCAGTCTGGATGCCCGGCCGGGCCAAATCTGGCGGCCACATCCGCCTGGTGGCCGAACCCGGCGGGCTGGGCGCGGGCGTCATAAAAGGCCGCCGGGTCGGCCTGATCATAGCGCCATTCTGTAAACGCCCCATCCGTCTGGACGCCATAAAGCCCATCGGGCGGCCCCGGCTCAAATCCAAGCCGGGCCAGGATCACCTGGGCGGCGGCGATCACCCGGCGGGCAGGCGTCCAGGCGGGCGCGGCAAAAACCGATTGTGCCACCCGCCAGGCCGCGGCCATGCTTTGCGCCCCGGCCTGGCCATCAATCGCGCCGGTATATCCGGCCTCACCCTGCAATACCGTCTGTGCATTTTGCACCGCGTCAAGATACATTCTGCCCCCCAAAAAACAAGAAAATTGCCCAGACGCAAATCAGCGCCAGGGCCACAAGAACAAATCTCAACTCGCGCGCGGCGGCGATCTTGGCGGCGCGGCGCACGTTATTTTCCATCGCCCGGCCCATCATCTGGCCCGGCGCGCTTTTCGATCTGAAACCGGCGCAGGGTTTCAATGACAAACCCCGCCATGCCAATGCCGCCGAGGCCAACCACAAAAGACGAAAACCCGCGCCCGTCCTGGGCGGGGGCGATCTTGCCCACCACCGGGGCCAGCATCGGATCGACAAGCGGCCCGAGATAGATCGCGCACAAGCTGCCCACAATCAGGGCGGCGGCCCCATCCATCGGTTTTTCGTGCAATGTCATCCAGCGCACCAGGCCGCCCGCGGCACCGGCCACCGCCGCGCTGGCCGCGTCGGTTTGCAACCAATTGTAGATTTCAGCCAATTGGCCTTTCGCAATGCTCATTGCCCGCGCCCCTTATCCTTGCACGCTATAACGTGCGATCTATGCGAACAACAAACCATCCGGCGGCCAATTTGATCGCCAGCAACGGAAACAGAAACGGAAACCGCAAGCGGTGCGGGCTGGCAGGCCGCCAGAACGGCACCACGTTATCCACCCAGCCCGATCCGCGATGCCACAAGGTCGCGTGGCCCTGGCCATCATCCATTCGACAAAACCAGATCACAGATTTGCCGGTGATCTGGTGCCACCAGAACCGCGGCCAGGATCGCCCCGCCAACAGGTAGGCCAGGGTCAGCGAAAAATCCTCACAATCGCCCACCAGGCGGCCCGCCGCGCTGGGGCGCATCACTTGCCACAGATCAAACCAGGCATCGGCGCGATAGGTAAACAGGCGGCGCAATTGCGCCAGGGCGCTATCTTTGGCCATGTCACATTCCTTTTTTTTTTGGGGGGGGCGGTGGTGCGCGGTTAGCGCACCAGCCATTCCTCTACATTCCCAGCCATGTCGCGCATCTTGATCCACCGCGGCGCGGTCGGCTGGCCCTGGCGCAGCCGCAATTTGCCCACCAGGCCGACCATATCCCATTCGGCGCGATCCGCCCGCGGGATATATTCATCGGCCGGGTCAAACGCGGGGTTGAGTTTGCGCCGGGTCTGGGTGACGCGATCCGCATCGGCCGGGACACTCACCCCGCTGGGCACCTGATCGGCGGCATAGGAATGAAAAACACTTTCATCGCCATCGGTTTGCGTCCAACTCACCGCATCGTATTCCTCAAAAATCGGGGTGCCGAACTCATCGCGCAAATATTTGCCCGACCAGCGAAACGGGGCGGCATCACCGATCACCGAAGGGTTGCCGGAAATCACCCCGAAAGGTTCCTCACCCGCCATGGCCCGGCGGATTTTGCCGCCATCCAGAACCACCGACAGGCCGCGGCGATCCTCATCGCCCAGGTTGCCATCGGCCCACTCGAAATATTCTGCATAATCCGCGCCGCCGCCGGTCCAGGATCCATCGCAGGTGCCGTTGCCGTTTCCAGAAAATCTAAACTCATTGTCCGCGGCCGAGGGGCTATTTGATTGACAGATCAGAAAATCATAATCGACGCTGGCGGCGCGCGCCGCTTTGAGAAATTGCACAGTGTCACTCAGGGTCGCGCTGGAATTGCGAATAATCGCGGTTTCAATGTTGTACGCCTCGATCACATCCAGGCGCGCACCCGGCGTATTGGTTCCGATCCCGAAATCGGTGCCAACCAGCGACAACCCAACGGCGTTATCAACCGCGCGAATATAGATCACATCCCCCTCGAAAATTGCCCAATTTGGGTAGGATGCATGGGTTTCACCGTAAAGCACCAGGTTGGCCCCATCCGCGCCCCCGGTGCCGCCATTTATTGTGCTGTTATCGTCGGTCACCGTGCGCCTGATCGACCCTTGAATGTCAAGGTTGCCGGTGATCCTGCCATCGCCAACCACATGCAATTCCTCGGCGGGCGATCCGGTGCCGATGCCAACCCGGTTGTTCGCGGCATCCACTTTAAGGGTGTTGCTGTCAAACGCCACATCCCCCACCAGCCCGGTGCTGTCCCATTGCAGCGCATCAATACCGCCCGCCACCAGGGCGGCCTTGTTGGTCGCCACCCGGCGCAATCCGGTGTCAGGGTCACTTTCGAACCGCACCCCGGGCACCGAAATCGTGCCATCCCCAAATTTCCCAGCGCCCGCGCCATCATGGGTGGCCTGGAAATCGGCGATCAGGGTTTGCAGGCTGACCACCAAATCCTGATCCAGCGAATTTGTCGGGAAACAGGCGTAAACCTGGCCCGAGGCGGTGGCCCCCTGGTAAGTTGTGGTCAGGGTCAGAGAGGTGTTGCTGGCCACCGCGGCGATTTCATAGGCGCGGCCATCAGGGCCGACAAACCCCCAGCCGACTTGCAACCCGGCAAACCAGGCGGTGGCGACCCCGGTGACTGTTGCCGATGCATTTGTGACCGTCACCGATCCTGTAGAATACCAAGCCATTATATTTTCCTATCGTTTGAACTGTGTCGCGTAGAACGCGATATTTGAAACCGAGGGGCCGGTGTTGCCCTGGTCCAGGCTGCCAGACAGCACCCCCTGGACCCGGTAGGTGGTTGCACCACCGGCGGTGTCTGCATCTTCATAAACAAAACTCACATGCTGGCCGCGGGGGTGCAGCCCCGCGTTGATTGTGTGGATTGTGGTTTCAGCGCCCGCGCCGATCTGGCGGGTGATCTGAATGTCCAGCGATGCCACAGCACTATCGCCCGCCACCCGCAGGGAAATATCCAGCTTTGTGGTGACACCGGCGGTGCGGGTCATTGCCAGGGTGTTGATTGTCACCAGCGACCCGATGGTGCCGGAATGCGTCGCCTCATAATTGAACGCGGGCACGGTCACGGCATTTCCGGCCAGTTGCAGGGTGTCAATTTCAGCGTCCTTGATCTTGGCCCCGCGGATTGTGGCGTCGGCGATCTTGGCATTTGTGATTTCGCCATTCTTGATTGACGCGGTTTCAATCACCGCGGTGCCGATCATCGCATTTGTGATAAACCCATCATGGATAAAGGCGGCATCCATATAAACGCCCGCCGCCACCGCCTTGCCGCCAATCACCTGGGCCGATGTATAAACAATAAAGGGCGTTTCCGGCGTAGCGCCGGGGCCGACAATGGCAAACTTATCGGCGATAAAGGCGGCCGAGGAAACAACCCCGCCGCTGGTCAATTCAGATCGCAGGATCAGGCCGGAAATATGGCCGTTAACATCCAGCTTGATGGTCTTTTCGGCCATCACGCCATCAATTGAAACCCCATATTCGCTTAAGGTGGTGGTGTGGGTGCCCACAGTTGTGGTCAATGTGGTCTGGGCCGAGGAAAGGGCGGTGATCGTGCCGCCCTGGTTTGACACATCGGTGTCAAGTTGCTGGATCGCCGTGGCCTGGCCGGAAATATCGCCCTCGGCGGTGCCGATCCGGCTGGACAGGCTCGTTAGCGATTGTGACTGCGACGAAATCGCGCCCTCGGCATCGTCCACCCGGGTGGTCAGTTGTGACAGCGCCGTGGCCTGGCCGGATATGCCGGTCTGGGCGTCACTCAGATCGGCCGCCAGATCAACCACATCCTGGGCGATGATCGTGATCGTGCCCTCGGCATCGTCCACCCGGGTGGTCAGGCCCGCGATGGCGCTGGAACTGCCAGAGACCCCGCCGTTCAGCACTGAAACATCCAGTTGCACCTGGTGCAGCGCCAGGGCGTTGGCGCTCTCACTGTCCGCGGCCACCTTGTTGATTTCGGTCAGGGCGGCGGTTTGGGTGGCGGTGGTGGCTTCCAGGGTCGCAATATCCTGGGCCAGGGCCGCGGTTTCACTGGCGCGCACCAAGGTTTCACTTTCGATCAGCGCCACATTGCCATCAATCGCCGCGCCCAGGGCGGTCTCAATCGACGCCATCGCCACCCGATCCTCGGACACCAGGGCGCGCATGTCGGTGGTGGCATAGGCAATATCTTGGCGGATCGCCTTGCGATCATCATAAGCCCGCAAAAGGGCTTTCAGATCGGCGGCGTTTTTAATCGACCCCGCGTCATACAAATAACGGGTATCCGCCACCGTCGCGGTGATAGATGGCCCGTCCATCGTGCCCAGGGTGATTTCCGCAGTTTGCACCCGGGTTTCCACCGCGTCAAAATCGGTCTGGTCAACCTTTAGCGTTATGGACCCCTCAAGGCCGTTTATGTCGGCCTCGGCCGTGGTCAGGCGGGTTTCCACCCCAGAAACCGTTGTGGTGTCGGCCTTCAAAGAGACAACCCCGGCCAGGGCGTCCAGGTCGATTTCGACGTTGGAAACCTGAAACTCAAGATCGGAAATGATCGGAATTTGGGAAGGGTCCAGCACCGCGCTGGAAATCGCCGAATTTAATTCCGCATAGGTGGCGCGCAAATTGATATTCGCCTCGGCCGCATCCAGGCGGATTTCTGTTTCACTGATCTGGCCCGCCTGGCTTTCCACCGCCGCGATCCGCACCGTGCCGCCCTCGGGGTCAGTGTAAATTCCAGCATCGCGCACGGTCTTGTCGGTGGCGCTGATCTTTGTCAGCATCCACAACACCCGACCATTGATCACCCCCAGGGCCTCGGCCACCGTGCGTTGGTCAATGTCGCGCAAATCTATATCCGCATCCAGCCGGGTGATTTCAGACCGGATAGGCTCGACGCTGGTCAGGTCGTATCCGTCGATCAGGCCCTGGGCCAGGTCGGTGGCGTCGGTTGCAATGGCGGTCCAGGTCGCATCCGAAATATCGGCCGGTTCCAGGCGCAGATCAGGCGCAAGGGCACTTAACCAACTGGTCCAGGCGCGGGCGCGGCGCATCACCAGGCGGGCGCGGGCCTCATAGATCACCCCGGCCACAATGCCCTCGGAAATGATCAGGCGGCCGCTTTCCAGGTCGGTGGTGGATCGCTGCGCCACCAGATCGGTCTGGCCCTGGGCGCGCACCTGGATTTCCAGCGCCGCCGCATCCCCCATATCGGTGCCGGTCCAGATCGCCGCAATCGCCGGGCGGCGGTAGGTGCCGCTGGCGTCGGCCACATAGGATGGTATCACATCCCAGCCCGGCACCGTGCGGGCCACCGGGGCAAGGGTCGCCGTGCTGGGGTGTGATACCGTGATTTCATCGCTGCCCGGTATCCATAGAAAATCATCCGCATCGCGCTCGCGCAAGGCCACGCCCTGCAATAGCGTTGTCAGATCATCCTGCAATTCACCAACCTCGAACACCTTGGCGGTGTAACCGTTGGCCGGGCTGGTCCAGGCGGCACTGTCCAGCGGTTCCAGGATCGCCGCATCAGGCGGCAAGGTCAGATTATGGCGGCGAAACCGCCGTTCATCCTTGATCCAGGCGGCCATCAGGCGCTGCACCTGGGTATCACTGGTGACGCCGGGCAGATCGACGCTGGCCACCAATTGGCGGCCGCCATCCTCGGCCTCAAAGGCCGGGTTGTAAAGCGATGGCGCGTCCCTGGTTTCCCAGATCGCGGCCGGGGCCGGGTGGCTGGCATGGATGGCGTTAAATACCCCATCAAGGCCGGGATAGGGGCGCAGGCTTTGCGCCTCGGTGATCACCACATCAAGATCGGAAAAGAAATAGACCGGCAAGGCGGGCGGCCCCACCCGCACCTTGTAAACGCCGCCGATTTCGGTGATTTCGGCGCTGGCGGATTTCAGCAATTCCTCAATGATCGCGGCGGGCTGATCATCCAGCCCCACCTCGAACCCGGCGCGATATTGCGCCTCATCACCGCCCCCGGCCAGGGCAATGGGCAGATCACATTCATTCATCGCCGCAAACCAGTTATCCAGCGGCAAATCACTGGCCGCGGCGCGCCCGCCCCAGGTCTTGCCATCGGGCAGGGCAATGCCGCGCAGGATATTGTAAACCATCACCAGCGGGTTTTCGCTAAATGCCCAGGTGGCGGGGTCAGCCCAGCGATGCGCCCCGGTGCCGCCCACACTGCCATCCAGGCGCGGATCATAAAGCGGGATGCCCTCAACCTCGAACCGCACCCCGGGCAGGCCATTGAACAACAGGCGATTGTAAACAAACGTCACCACCGCATAGGCCACGCCCGTGCCCACCATATCGGCCGACCAGGGCCGATCTGGATCGGCGGCGTGATTTGCCATCATCCAGGGATCGGCCGCGGTCTGGGTGCCATCGTGCCAGGTCAGATAGAAATGCGGGGCCGCGCCGCCCGAAAACAGCCCCTCAAAATCGTGATCCCCCGCCGAGGCCACAAGGTCGGTCATATATTCGCCCGCGACAATCACCCGGCTAAATTGCGCGCCGGGAATGTCGGACACATCCACAACATAGGTCAGATATTTATTTGGCACCGCGCCGGAATTTGGGTGCGAATAGGGCGGGGCCACCATGTTGCCCGAGGTGGCGTATTTGCCCAGGATAAAACTTTGCGGATTTGTGCCGCCGGTGGTGGTGGCCTCGGTCTTGATACCAGGGCGGCGCACGTCGCCGGGTTTTTTCTGCAATGCCACTTGCAAGGCAGACAGCGCCAGCGAAATGCCGATGCGCACCACAAAGGCCGCCAGCGCCGAGGTGGCGGCAAACGCATTCACCGCCGCGATCACCGCCGTAATCGGATCGGCCGAGGCCAGGCTGGGTGTCAGGATCAACAGCGCCGCAAGGGCGAAAAATTCGACACGCCTCATATGGAAAACGCCTTTTCAATGTAAAGCCGGGATACAATCACCAGGCCGCCGGGTGACAGACAGTAAACGCCGCCGCCCTGGATCACCCCGAGGGCGGCCGGGCCATCATCGCCTGGCAAGGCCGCCAGATCGCCCACCTGGGCCAGGCTGGGGGCGACAGGGGGGCAGATCGCCGCCACAAAATCCACATGATCCAAAAACCCGGCCGATTGCAGCGCCGCCTGGCCCGCGGCCAGGGTGCGATAAGTGCCGCGCCAATCGCGGGCGGCATCCGCGCCGGTCATGGCCTCAACCGCGCCCGCGACAAACAGCGCGCAATCATGCGCGCCAGGGCGAAACGGCCGGGCGGCCACCGAGGCCACATATTGCGCCAGGCGGGCGCGCCAATCGGCGCGCCGCGGCGGTAGTCGATCCGGCGTGATCATCCGCCGCCCTCACCATAAATAATATTGCCAAAATCATCGGTTTTCTGCACCGAGGCGGTGGGGGATTTCGGCTTGGGATCGGCCGGGGCCGCGGCGCGGCCCTCGCCCCAATAAACCGGCACCGATCCCGAAATGTCGCCATAGCGGCGAAACCGATCCGCCGCGCGCGCCTTGTGGGTTTCATCCGATTTCTTGCCCGCCAGGGTGCGGGTCAGAACCCGGGTTTCGCTGGCCACCGACACAATGCACTCGGCCTGGCCGCCTGGCGCGGCGGTCGGAAATTCAATGTTGTTGATCATCCCCAAATAAACCCGGTGCGGATCGCCCACCAGGGCGCGGGTGGCGGGATCAAACAGCGCGCGGTGGATTTCAACCGGCGCAAACCGGGTGTCATATCCCTTTACCAAATCCTCAACCTCGGGGGCCACCGCGGCCAGGCGCAACTGGTGGATGCGCACCGCCAGGCCCGCCTGGGCGCTGATCGGGTCGGCCTGTAGAACCCCGCCCGCGCCGATATAGACCCGGGCCTGGCCGCCGATGGTGATCGCCAGATCATATTCGCCAGACCACAACCCCAGGGCGGCAATTGTTTCGGTGCCGGTCTCGCGCGCAGAAATCCAGATCAGGCGGTGGGCAATCGTGCCCTGGCGGGCGTTCAGGCTGGCCAGGGTGGCGGCGTCGTAAATTCGCATGTCCGGCCCCTATCTCAAGGTCTGCTGAAACTGGAAAGAAACGCCACTGGTGATCCCGTTGCGGGTGGTGCCATAGTCCACCGATCCCGGCACCAGAACCGCGCGGCAATATGGGCGAATTATTTCCACCGCCACCGCGGCGGCGGGGAATGTGACGCGCACAAACGGCACCACATCAATAAACCCGGTTGATCCCAAGGCCGAGGTTCCGCCCGAGGCGCAGCGGTGCAGCGCGGTGCGGTCGGTGTTGTAGGTAAAAGACAGGAAATCGCCCGGCGCAAATGTGTATCCATTCGGCAGGTCTTGCAGTTTCAGCCGCGATCCATCGCCCGAGATTTCCATAATTTCAGGGGTGGACGCGCCCAGCAAGGCCCCGCCAGGATCGCCCGCCGGGCCGGTCTGGTTTGGCTTGCAGGCTTCAAAAGATGCGCCCGGGGCTTCCAGGACAGCAATCAGCGCCTCGAACTCAGCCGCGGTGCGCGATTTCATCGGGGCCAGATCGACAGACCCGCGCCACAGCGCCGGGCCGGTTTCCGCTTTCAGGATTTCACCGCCACCCAGGCCCGCAATCTGGTGTTGCTGGCCGAGATAAAACCGCACATCCTGCACCGGCAACAGGTTCAAAAACGCCGCGCGGGTCAGGGGGAATGAAAATGCCATAATTATCCGATCCTTCTGGGGTCGCGCTGGATTTTTGCCATGGATCGCGGCAACACCTGGCGGTCATATTCCTGCAACCCCTGGTTCACGCCGGTTTTGACCATTTCGCTGATTTCCGAGTTGCCGCGGGCACCCGCCACCGAGATATTGATATTGACCTGGCCAGATCCCGCGCCGCCCGCCGCGGTGCCCGCGCGCGGGGCCGCAAGGGTGGCCGCGGGGGCGGCGATCATTGCCGCCGAGGCGGTGGTGGCGGCCATTGCGGCCCCCGATCCCGCGCCACCGGCGGGGGCAAAGCTGGCCCCGGTGAACACCGGCGCGATGGCCTTGAAAATATCCGATCCGCCGAAAAACCCAGAAAATGCCTGGCGCGCCGCCATTTGGGCCAGTTGACCCAGAAGATTTGACACAACATCGCGGGCACTTTCTGCGCCGGTAATGATTGACGAAAATGCATCCCCCGCCATACTTTCCAGATTTTCCGCACCCGCGGCCGCCTTGTCAAAGGCCGCCTTGATTTCGGCCGCCTCGGTGGCGGCCGCCTTTGAGGCCCCGCCAACCGCCTCAACCGGGTTTATAATTTTACTGGCGGCAATCTCGGCCGCCTCAAATTCATCCGCCAGGCGCAAAACCCGGTCCAGGTTTTTATCGCTGATCATTTCGCCGCCCGCGTCGAAACCGTCCACAATCCGATTGATATAGGCCGCCTTTTCGCGCGAAATCCGCTCACGCTCGACAGCCTCGGCGGTCATTTCCGACAGGCGCAGTTTTTCGCGGGCGGCCTCGGTGGCCGCGGCCAGGGCCGCGCCGCCCTCAACTGCACTTTGCAGCGATGCCTCGGCCGCGTTTTGCTTATTGACAGCGGCGGCCAGGGCGGTGCGCGCGGCCTCTTGTCTTTTCAACCATGTTTCGGCCTGGGCGCTGCCAACACCAAATTTTTCCAGGTTCATATTGTAAGCCGCGGTGGCCTGGCTCAGGGCCATCGTTTCCGATTGCACCCCATCCATACCCGCGGCCACGTCGCGCAACCGCTGGGCATCCATCAATTCGGGCATGTCGAAATTGATATTCAGGAAATCATTCACCGCGCGGGTGATCGCGGCAATATTTTCAGCCGCACCCACCAGCAAGGGGGCCAGATTGATCAGGGCCTGGGAAAGCTGCGCCGAAATAACCCGGCTCATAAGGTCCAGGCGGGTCTGGCTTTCCTCGGCCTTCCTGATCAGGCTTTCATCAATCACGATTCCCAGGGCGCGGGCCTCGGCGCGCATCTTGGCCATGCCGCCCGATCCCTCGCGCATCAAATTGACCATTGCCACGCCCTCGCGGCCAAACAGCGCCGCGGCCCGCGCCGCGCGCTCGGTCGGGTCGGAAATCTTGGCCATCTCATCGGCCACAAGCGACAGTGACGCATCCAGCCCCAGGCTGGCCAGGGTCTTGGCCGAAATGCCCATCTGATCCAGGGCCTTTTTCGCCGCGCCGCTGCCCTGCACCGCCTCGCCGATCCGCTTGGAAAACCGTTCCAGCGAACTGTCAAGGCTGCCCTGGGACACACCGGCGCTTTCCGCCGCGGCGCGCAATTCCTGCAATGCATCGGTCGTTAAGCCGATCTTGTCGGCGGTCTTGCCAATATCATCCAGCGCCGAAATTGTCCGTTTCAGTTTTCCGATCACCGCGGCCGCCCCCAGGCTGGCAATCAGCGGCCCGGCCAGCTTGGCCGCGCCGCCCATCATGTTGAAATGGCGGGTGGTGCTGGACAAACTACGGTTAGACCGGCGCGAAAATCGCTCAACTCGGGCGATATTCTTATCCATCGCCCTGGAAAACTCGCGGTCGCGGGCGGCCAGGACAATATTGAGACGTTCCATGTCGCTCATCCGTAATTCCTCACAAGTCTTGCCAATTCCGCATCACTCGGGGCCGAGGCCCCGGGCCTGTCTGATCTTGCCTGGTCGTCATATCCGCGCTTGATCAGCAACCAATCGCGCGGGATCATACCGCGCACATCCTGGGGCCGAAATCCCAGAGGGGCCGCTGATCGGATAATCGCCCGCACCCGCCAGGCGCGGGTCAGGGCTTTTTTGCCGGGTCGGCCTCGGCCTCAGGATCGGGCGCGGGCAAATCCTCGGGATCGTCGCCGCCATCGGATGGGGCGTCGGGATAAAAGGCCACGCCGACCAGGGCGTGGGCGATCTGGAACAAGGCGGGGTTGTGATCTGGCCCCAGCCCCGCCACCAGCGCATCCGCATCGAGGTCGGCCATGCCGCCGCCGATCAGCCCCAGGGCCACCAGATCGCGCACCCGGGTGGCGGTCGGCTCATCGCCGCGGCCCTGAAACCCGGCCCAGATTGTAAAAATGCCGGTGTGCTGATCCTCGAACCGCTCAATCTCGCCGTTTCCCAGGATCAAAACGCGGCGCGCACCGGCCAAAGTCTCGGCCAGCCCGCCCCGCGGAGCTGCAATTGCAACCCCCATTTATGCCTCGGCGGTAAAGGTAATAACGCCGGTGCTTTCCGCCGTAATGCTGAATGTGGCGGTGCCATCGTCGCCATAATCAACTTCAATCGAAAAACTGCCCTCAAAGGTGCCCACATTCGGCACCACCACCTGGAAATCATCGGCGGCGGCCTGGGCCAGCGCCATCGTCGCCAGCCGCGCCTCGCTGGCGTCTTTCACCAGCTTGCCATCGCCGGAAAACGACACCGATTTGACCCCATCCAGGGTTTCCCGCCAAATCGCGCCCTCGGGCGTGGTCGCGTCCGGTGTGGTCGCGTCAATCCGCTCATTGTTGATTTTCAGGCTCTTGCCCGTCACGCCCGCAAAGGCGGTAAATCCCGCGGCACCGTCACTGATCTTGATCAGAAACGCCCGGCCTACCTTTTTAACCATTTTGGAAAACTCCTATCTGTTGGGTTTTTCGTGCTTTGCACGGTTTTTCGTGCCAACACGGCACAGAAACGCCGCGGCTTTCGCCGCGGGATTAGCGATCCAGGCGCAATTCAAACGCCAGGCGGCCGATATAGCCCGCCCCATCGGGCAGGCGATCCAGCGCCCAGGTCTGCACCTCGATTTCAATCACATTGAACCCGGCCACACTCAGGGCCTCAGGCTGGCGGTGCAGGGCATCCGCCACCGCCTCGCACAATCGCGCCGCCTCAATCCGCCCGGCCACCGGCCGGGAATGACATTCCAGGCCAATTGTCAGGGCCATGCCCAGGGTGCCATCGGTATCATCTGGCACCGGGGCGATGCGCCCGAAGCGGATATAAGGAAAGGCGATATTTTCGCGCGGTTCATCCACCACCCGATCCGCCACCAGGGCGGCCACGCCTGCATCCGCCACCAGGGCGGCGCGCAATCCGGCCATTGCGGCCGTTAAATATCCATCAGCCACCTGTCACCACCTCTTTCGCCGCCTTGTTGATTGCCCGCGAAATCCGGCGGCGGTACTTGTCTTTCAAAAATTCCCGGGTGCGATGCACAAAATGGTACCCCTCGGTGGTGCCGCGGTCGCCTTTCTTGCGCCCATGCTCAATAGAATAGGCGCGGTCTTTTTCGGATCGCGCCGCGGCGCTATCAATCACCACCACCGTGCCGGTCATGCCACCATCTTTGTATTCGGTGGTGATTCCGTCACGGGTTTGCCCGGTCTGGTCTGGGGCCAGGGTCTTGGCCACCCGCGCGCCTTCCTCGGTGGAAACCCGGATTGCCTTGCGCACATTATCCCGCATCGCGTCGGGCAATTGGCGCATTTGCCGGATCAATTTTTTATCGCCGGAAACCTTCATTCGGTGGCCACATTGCGGGCCACCAGAAATTCCAATATCCGCCCGCGGCCCTCGGGATCGACCGGCCCGCCGGTGATCGCCCAGGTGTGGCCGCGCAGGATCATCCGATCCGCGGCGGTGATCGCCGAGGCGGTGGCGGATTTGCGCAAGCGCACCGTGCCGGTGGCGGGTGCTTCAAGGCGGCCCGCGGCGATAGCCTCGCGGCCAGGGGTTTCGCGCAAATCCACCCAGACTGTTTCCAGATCGGTCCAGGTGGCGGCCGTGGGGTTGCCGTAGGCGTCAAGGCTGCCCGCATCGCCCTGGCGCTGCACTTGCGCGCGCTCTCGGAACTGCCCGGCGCGCGCCATCAGCCCGCCACCAGGCCGCGGCGGTAGCGGTTCAGGATATGGACCACCCCCAGCGGGGTTTCGCTGGCATTGGTTCCCACAATCACCGCCTCGCGGTTTTCGTAATAATGCCCGGCCAGCAAGGCCAGGGCGGTGATCAATCCGCCATCAACCTCGGCCGAGGAATCCCGCCCCAGGGTGTAATCAATCTCAATGACACCCGGCCCGGCCAGGGTGGCGGGCCAGGTCGCGGTGGGGCTGGGCACCAGGCGGCCCGCCTCGCCAATGATCGCCAGGCGGTAATCGGCGGGCGGCACAATCTGGGCAGCGCCATCGGGGTCCAGATAGCGGATTTCAGCCACCCCGGTGATCGGCCAGCCCGGCAAGGCAATGTCAGG
>Ga0070747_1000715_pt1 | contig 16076 bp, 18 predicted proteins | sample VirMetDEL_Mar_31_FD_77321 | JGI IMG/M metagenome (GOLD analysis project Ga0070747, IMG submission 77321) | Aqueous microbial communities from the Delaware River and Bay under freshwater to marine salinity gradient to study organic matter... | ecosystem: Environmental > Aquatic > Marine > Coastal... | reverse complement strand
TGCGCCTCATGTAGACGCATTAATGGACGAAGTCCGCTCTTAAAGCAGGGTGGGTAGGTGTGGCAGGTGGGTGCAGTAGGTAGGGGGGGTAGGTTTTTGTTTTTTGCTTTTAGACAGTAAGTAATGGATTCATCTCAACATTAGAATTTTGCTCTTACCGCTTTTTATTTTTATAATTATTATATTATCTATAAGCTCCTGTAAGTGATTCTAAGAGGTTTTATTGATTAAGTGGGGCCAATATGTACCCTTCCCCCTGTGTACCCCCATCCTGAGCTGTTTAGAAGCTCTAATAATATGTATTAGTTTATTGTTTGGTTTATAGTGAGCCTGCGTAGCCGTTTTCCGTAGCGAGGGAGCATAGGGGGAAAATGTATCTTGATACAGTTTTCACCACTGCCCGAAGTGGAGGGAAACAGTCTTCTAGAACAAGTGAGCGCAGCGAGCGTAGTTCGTCTTCTTTTCTCTTATCTTACTTTGTTAGTTGATTTTGCTTAGCGGGATGCGTTAGTCTAATTTGACTACTCTATACAACTCATCAGATTAGACTAGCGGGAGGTAATTATATAAGGTAGTATTCATTGACAATACAATTAATCAATTGTTTAATAAGTAACAATATGGGTAACCACTAATGCAAACTATGTCACTTAATGTGTCAAAAGGATTTACTAAGATAGATAGGAACGTAATAATGGATAGTAGGCTATCTCAGAATGCGTTAAGAATGTATTGCATTATGATGACGCTTAAAGCAAACCAGTATGCAGGTAATGCTTATTTCCAGAAAGCAATGAAGATAAGTCAAGCTAGTGTGACTAGAGCGCGTAAAGAACTGATTAGTACTGGGTACTTAGAAGTACAGCGTATTAATAAATTAGAATATCGAGCATTCCTTGGTAATAGCCAAGTCAGTGGATTAGAAGTTAAGAGAAGGTTTTACAACGATGAACTACATACTACGAAAAGCTAATATGACTCAAAGAGCATTGAATGATGTAGTTAAGGTTACTGGGTTAAGTTCTGGGGCCAAGATTCTTTATACTTACTTCTTTGGTTTACGGTCTGGAGATATTGTCAGTAACGAGAAACTAATAAATGAGAACATTGCTGTAAGTAGAGCTATGGTCAATATTTATAAAAGAGAACTTAAGTCTAAAGGATTATTGCACGAGAACAAAGATGGTGAGACCAATATTAGGTTTATGTATCTTGGTTCGTTGCATACGGCTGCTGTAGTTTACGCAATGGATTGGAATCGAGTTGAATCAGATGAAGAATAAAGAGGGTATAAAAATGTTAACACCAGAATATATTTTAAGAATGGAAATAGAATTTCGTGAAAACCATAAACGCTACACAGATGGTTCTGCATATTTAGAAAAACAACGAGTACTACGAGACACTTCTAAACAACCTATAGAAGCGGGAGCGGGAGCAGTACCATTACTAGCCTGTGGTTCTGATAGAGAGTCATTAGAAATGGAAATGCTTCAGGACCAACTTTATAGTATGGCATCATACTTAAGAACGTTAGGTTCTCGTATCGCATTCGCCAAAGCCAAAGAAGGAGTAGTATAATGGAAAACCAACATAGAAAAATTAGCGGGTATAGAGAATTAAATCAAACTGAAATTGATTTGATGAATGAAGTTAAAGCATTGGGTGTAGTAATGGAGAATTTACTTGTAAAAGTAGCTGCTCATGTTGCTCCTCAACATCATGAAGGCTCAGACCAGACTAATAACAGACTGGCTAATGCAACTCCAGAAAGATTTTTAGAATTAGCTAAGACTGAGTTTCAAACTGGTCTTATGTATGCAACTAGGGCTGTAGCTCAACCTGAGTTTTTCTAGAGATTAGCGTAGCTAATTTGATTATGATAATCTAACGCAGTCAAATTGACGACATTATTAAAATATTAAGGAGTACACCATGTTTTTACCAACCGTTAAGTTAGTTATATTGGCTCATTCTATTCTTGTAGCGGATACAGCAGTATTCATTAAGGGTACTTTTGAATCTAATTCACGAGCTTATCAAAACGCCATACGTGACTTGGTTAGTTTGGTTAATTCGGAAGATGTTTCACTTCAGCAACTCAAAGCTAAAGTTAAAGAAATGGTGTATTTTAATTTCCGAAACAACTCTAATGTATTTGCAGATGCTGTTTGGCAAGCAAGACAACGTCTTATATCGGAATTGGATAAGCGAATTACGGACGAAAAGGGGGAAGCAGTTGATGTTACCTCCGATTCGAGCACCTCCAGTGAAGTAGTGAAGCCAGTTAAACCAAAAGCTAAGCCGAGAGCTAAGAGAAAAACTGCTGCAAAAACTGAAAAAGCGTAGTAAGGTACGAGTGCAAGGGGTTGAGCGTAAGCGAATACCCCGCCAGCACAGAGTACCGAACGAAGCTTAAAGGAAATACTATGTCTATGAATGGTAGTAACACTAATAAAAAATCACCAATGAAGCACAAGCGTCCTATAAATAAACCAGCAAAAAATAATAAGAGACCTGCTAAGAAGGATTACTAACATGGCTGACATTAAATTAGTCACTATAGGTTACAAAGACTGCACTATGGGTCGTTTATGGGTTGGCGATAAGTTTGATTGCTTTACTTTAGAATTACCTTGGAAGCAAAACCAACAATCTATTAGTTGTTACCCTGCTGGAATATATCCTTATATTAAACGCATTAGCCCAAGAAGTGGTAAAGAAGTAATTGAGTTACTTAATGTACCTAACCGTACTCACTGTCAAATACACGCTGGTAATTTTACCTCAGAAATAAGAGGGTGCACCTTGGTCGGAGATTCAATTAGATTTTTAAACAAAGACCGCATACCTGATGTAGCTAACAGTGGTAAAACACTAGAAAAACTTTTAGCAGAAGCACGAGATGAAGGTAATATTGAAGTAATTCGATACGGCTAACTTGACAAAATGCTAATAAATCCTATATAAGACCTATAGATATTATTAATAGGTAGTAACCCTCCATGACTGATAAGTTAGATATAGAACTTGTTAAAGCAGCTTGTCCGCGCACATTAAGAAGTGGTGTAACACAAGACTTTGTAGACAAACTTAATAACATACACAGCGACCCACTAATACGGGAAGCTATGCAAGAAAGAACATTAGGCTTTATTAACATCTTAGCCGAAGGAAGATTTAAGGTTGATGATTACTTAAATGCTATTAGGTATGTTACATATAAAATGGCTGGCTCTACAAACCAAGAATCTTATACAAAAGCGTTCCCCGCACGTTACCAAAAATTCTTAAGTGATGGTTTAGATGCTAAAGCTATTTCAGCTTACGTTGCAATGTATGCAAAAGGAAAGCTTGTTACGATGCTCCTAGAAAGAGCCATGATACCTGTTTGGTTGGTTAATGCTGATAACTACCAAAAAGCTATTAATGTTCAAGTAGGATTAATGACTAGTGCTGCTAGTGAGATGGTACGTACACAAGCAGCTAATTCTATTTTAACCCATGTTAAAGCACCTGAAGTGGCCAAAGTAGATATTAAAATTACAGATGATACCCAAGTCTCTGTTCTTCAGGAACTACGTAAAGCTACAATGGTATTATCCGAGCAGCAAAGAGCGTCTATAGCATCAGGTGTTTCCACTGCTAAAGATATAGCACATTCTGAAGTAATTAAAGGTGAATGTACTGAGGTAACTGACTAATGTTTGATTTAGCTGAAGCAGATACGGACACTAGTGTAGATTTGGAGCCTATAAAGAAAAAAACAGTAGAAGATTATTTAAATGCTGTTGATTACTCAGAAATAGAAAACTACATTCCTTCTGCTTTTGCATTAGAATTTGTTAACTTTATAAAACTAGTAGAAGGGGGTTCACCAGAAAACAAGACTCCTGTTGTACACTATCGAATGATAGATAACTTTATCCAAGATAACGGACTAGACATTATTAATATGTGTCACCGAGGGATAGCAAAGTCCACTATCAAAGAGTACCTAATACTATACTTAGGCGTTTATGGTGAATTACCTAACTTTGGTAAAGTACCTTACGGCTTATACGTATCTGATAGTTTAGAGAACGGTATTAAGAAGATGCGTAAGGCTTTAGAAGGTCGTTGGCTTAAGTCTGAATTCTTACAAGAATATATCCCTACTACAAAATTTACCGATAATCGTTGGGAATTTATTAATATTGAAGGAAACTCGTGTGTTTTTACAGGACATGGAGCTAAAACAGGTGTTCGTGGTACTCGTGAAAACAATTCACGTCCTGTTATAGCATTGTTAGATGATTTAGTTAGTGATGCTGATGCACGTTCCCCTACAGTTATAGCTGATATTGAAGATACAGTGTATCAAGCTCTTGAACATGCACTTCACCCTCAAAGACGCAAGACCATTTGGTCAGGTACACCCTTTAATGCTAAAGACCCTTTATATAAAGCAGTTGAATCTGGTGCATGGAATGTAAACATATATCCAGTATGTGAATCTTTTCCTTGTGAAAGAAAAGACTTCAGAGGGTCTTGGGAAGAACGTTTTAGTTATGATTATTTACAGAAAATGTACACTAAAGCGAGACTATCAGGAAAGATTGCAGGATTTAACCAAGAGCTTATGCTTCGCATCATGTCTCCCGAAGACAGATTAATCGAACCACACGAAATCCAATGGTTTAATAGAGATAAACTCTTAGCAATACTGTCATTATTTAATGTCTATATTACTACTGACTTTGCAACTAGTGAAAAGAATCACGCTGACTTTAGTGTTATTTCTGTATGGGCTTTAAATGCTAATGGAGACTGGTATTGGATTGACGGGATATGTAAGAAGCAGAAAATGGATAAAAACATGGATGATTTATTTAATTTAGTTCAAAAATACAACCCAATGTCAGTAGGAATAGAAGTTAGTGGCCAGCAAGGAGGATTTATTCCTTGGATTAGGGAACAGATGATAGATAAGAACTGTTTCTTTAATTTGGCTTCAGATAAAAAAAGTAACGAAGCGGGAATTAGACCCTCTACTAACAAGTATCAAAGATTTGATGTTGTATTACCTTGGTTTAAAGCAGGTAAAATGTACTTTCCAGATGAAATGCGTGAGAGCGTGCCAATGCGTGAGATGTATGATGAACTTACATTAGCTTCACAAAGCGGATTTAAATCAAAACATGATGACTTCATTGATACTATTTCTATGTTGGCTCTATTGAAGATATTCAAACCATCAGCGCAAGGATTAGGTACAGCAGCCTCTGGAGGAGGTTTATGGGAGGATGATATTGACGAAGAGAGTACATCAATAAGTTCTTATGTTGAATAAAAAATAATACAAACATATACTAAGCTTCATTATGACTTAAGGCTTAGTATTATGAAACTAGAACGAGTATTTGACCAGTTACGTTATGGTACACTCAAGGGACAAGCAATTGCTCGTGAAGGTGCAGAAATACAGGAAATAGACTACCCAAGACTAATTTCCTGTATCAATATAGCTATGTTAAAGATGTATGGTCGTTTTAAGTTAAAGTACAGTGAAGTTTTTATACGCTTAGTTTCTGGTAAATATATTTACAGAATTCATTCAGATTATTCAGAAGCTAATACAGACTCTACCGAACTTTTACGTTGGATTGCAGACGTACACACTGGCGTACCTTATAAAGACGATTTAGTACGTGTTCACGCAGTTACTACTAGTGATGGCACTTCTTTAGCCATTAATGATAGTGCAGATTGTTTCAGTATAATGACCCCGTCTTACGACTCAATACAAATACCTATTGAAGTAGCAAATATATGTAATGCTTTGAGTGTTACTTACGAAGCCAGTCCTCTCCCTATAGAAGCCAGTACTACAATAGACCCTTCAGTTGCTGAAGTAGACATTCCAGATTATATGCTCGAATGTTTATGTTATTATACAGCTTCTAAGTTTATGGAGCAGTCTACTGCACAGGATAAAGTAGCTAAGGCTACGGAATTTCTAAGTAAATTTGAAAAAACAGCCAGTGAATTAGAGCTATATGGCATGGTAAACACAGAATATAGTAGTAATACAAACGTAGGAGTTAATGTATGGCCATAATAAAAAGCACGTTCAGTCAGGCATGTTGTAATGACTTAGAAGCGGGGGCTGTATTACCTGACTCTGGGTTACCCTCTGTATATGATGCTTTACAGACACAAATCAATGACGAAACGACTGCACGAACATTAGCTGATACATCTTTATCAACACAAATATCAAACATTACTACTCTGGGTACTGCTAATTACTTTCCTGATGTTGCATGGGAAATTAATGCTGGGTATACAGATAATGAAATAGTAAATAGAAAATATCCCGCAGGTCATGTTCAAAGATATGGGGCAGACATCTCAGGACTGGAAGATAGCGCGGTAGCTTTTAACTTAGCAACCCGTTCAGATTACACAGGTACAGGTATACTTGTTATTGACCAGTTTGCAGGAACAGTAATTGTACCTGCTGGTTACTTTAGAATTAATAGTGCTGTATGGGTTCACAAAGGCCAGCATCTTAAAGGTGAAGGTGAGGGTGGTACTAACATACTACTAGACCAAGCACTCAATTACGGTGGAGCTATATTTAGATTAGGACAATCCTCCGAACAGTCTGAGTTCCCTACTGGGTCTGGACTGACTGTAGATACAGCGGATGCTGGTGGCTTACCTCCTGAGATTAGTGGGTTGTGGACTTATGGTGGGCCTGTTGGTTACCCTGTTATTACAACTAGAGCAGCAGGCGCAAGTATTCATAATATATTTCTGACATCATGTGGGGTGGGGATACAAGTTGAAGGTGGTGATGTACGAGTTAGCCATATCCAGATTGACCAAGCTCAGACTGGAATACTCGTAGGAGGTCGTTCTATCCAGATTACAAATGTACTTATATATGTAGCAAACATAGGTATAGCAACTATAAATTCTGGGGATTTAGGTAAGTATCTTAATGATACTACTACAACAATTGGCTGCTCTGACATTACATTCTCTGACATTCAGATATTTGCTACTAAATTCTACTCTATACAATTCAGGGCTTCTGGTACATTTGACATTGGGGCATTAGGAGAGGATGTAGTTATTCCTATCAAACACAGTAATATCTTCTTTAATAATGTTGTGTGTCAACAGAATATATACAGTTACGGAGGATGGGAAAACTTTGTTGGTTTTGTGTTGATACAAAGTAATGAGGCCAGAAATGTAGTATTCAATAACTGCTCATTTAACAACATGAACGGTCCTGCTATAAATCATCAACTAGGTATAAGTAACGAGTTTAGATTTAACAATTGTACATTTGATGGACGTAAGACTGTAGATGATTACAATCAGGCCCTTACTCCTTATGCATGTAAAAACTTAAATGACCGAATGGAGTTTAATAATTGTACATTTAAAAACTTACGAGACCTTAATAACAATGTGACATTAACTGCCGATGGCTCTTATGTTGGCTGGTGGGACTCTTACTCTGCTCGTATTAATACCGATAGCGGTAAGATACTTTTTGATGCAGGTATTCATACGATAACTTGGACAGGCAATCCCGAACACACTGCTATATTTACTAATGCTAGTGTTTCTTTAACAGAAACAATAATTAGAGGATGTACTGTAACAAACTGCTTAACACCTACAGCTACTGAGCCTTTTTTTGCTAGGATAAGTACAGGCGACAGCGATTCAGGAGTCTCTTCTATAACTGAAGAAGATGTTTTGTACTCTGACCAGTCCATGACTTTATGTAATTTACCCACTGTCAAAAATTGGTTCGTCCAAAGCGACAGATACTTTCCACTAATAGGGGTGGGTGTTGTACCAGATTTTGTGAAGGTAGGTGGTAGAAGGTCTAAGTATAAGGTAGATACAACAAATGACCTTGCTACAATATCATTACCCCGCACAGATAATTTGAATAGATTTAGACCTAAAAATGGGGATGTAATTACTTTTGTAGATGCTAAGAATACTTGGGCTACTAATCCTGTTACATTTCTTGCTGCGGATAACACAATAGATAATGGGTTTGGTAATTTTATAGTTGATATTGATGGCGCAGAAGTTTACTTTATTTACGAGTCTGACCCTGACTTGGCCGCAGTAGTCCCAAGGGGTAATTGGATAAGTAGAATTATAAGAAAGACTACACCGCCATCTCAACTAGATTTTGGTAGAACATCTGAATATCCACTAACAAGTTACGATTATGGTTTAATTACTGAAGTCGTCACAAGAGCAATAGATTACGGGAGCGTATAAGAATGAGCACACAAGTTAAATTAAGAAGAGGTAGTAGAGGGGAATTGGCTACATTCACTCCAGCGTTTGCAGAAATGGTTATTGATACTGATAACTACTCTGCACACGTAGGAGATGGCAGCACAGTAGGGGGTCTTCCTTTAGCTGGTAGATTTGAACATGTAGCTGATATGAAAACTCGTGCTCTTCCTTTAGGGTTTAGAGTATCTTGTGACAGATATTTTGACGCAGGGGAAGAATTAACAGGACTAGTTTATGTTATGACCAATGAAGTTGCTGATGGTTATATAAACCATACAATGGCTAATGGTCTTACGGCTACACTTATCATAGATAAAGCCGTTAGCATCAAACATGCAGGTGTTATTGGTACTAAAGGTGCTGTACAGCCTAATATAGATGAATCTGTACGGTTTAAAGCTGCACTTGATTCTGGTTACCCTGTTTATGTCCCTACAGGTAATTATCTTATTAACTGTAATATTGAGCAAAAAGTTATTATATTTGGTGATGGGGCTTTAAACAGCAGACTTAAACCTACTGCTTCTAATACAGCAGCATTAACCTACGCTTATGCTGCAATGACTTCTAGAGGTAATACAGCAGTATCTTTTTGGGATTATACATCGGAAGTAAGAGACATAGGGTTTTATGGAGATAACCAAGAAGGTGTTGGATTTACTTTTGCTAAGGTTAACCCAGCATTATTTGTAGACAACGACCAGTTTGCTGGTAATGTTAAGTTTTACGGATGTCATTTCTATAACCTATTCCAAGGCGTACAGTTTCCTTTTGGTAACATCGGTACTGAATTTTACTCGTGTGGATTCCGCTTTAATAAGTATGGTATTTATACTCTTAATAGTAAGTACGGCCCACTTATGCACGCTGGTAACAAGCATTTTTATGGTGGAGAGTTTAGCTCAAACTCTGTAGCTATGTACTGTCACAATGGAGATGGTATTGGGTTAGCTGATATATCATTTAAAGATACTATTATAGAGAATAACCTTATCGCTCTGTATCTTTACAACGATACTATAGTAACCGCTGGGCCTGCTATTAAATGTGATGGTGTATGGTTTGAGAAGAACGGATTCCAAGCTGGGGTAAACGATGGTTCAACCACTGTGGATATTGACGCTTGGACTGGAACAACAAAAAGCGTACAAACTGTAGATATTACTTCTCAGATTTATGATGGTAGTGGCTACATGGTTGTTATAACCAAGTCTGGTATAGTAAATGGAATACAATTAAGAGGCTCAGAAATAACCATTAAGGTTGATGGCAGTTTTGTTGCTCAAGATGAGGGTAATATCAGTCAGCCTAATATAGTAACCGACCCTTTCACTTCTGTAATTAGACAGATAGATTGTTTTGGCTCTATTAACTCGCAACCACCAAGTTCAGTAGGTAATGAGATTGAAGGGCGATACGCTAAAAGACTATTTGATGTGGCTTCTGGTGCTAATTCTAATAGTAGTTGGTGGAGAGCACCGCTAATACGTAAATCATCAATTGAAACTCCTGATAGCTTATTATTATCTATGAAAGGAGATTCGCTACCTGTATGGGAAATTGGCGGTGGTACTTTCTCAATAGATGCTATTGTTGTTGCTGATGATGGCGTTGCTCATACTTCTTGTATGGAGTTTACAAGAACTGACTTCCTTGTCGGAGAGCTAGCTTTCTTGTTTGCTCCAGTTAACACAGACGTATTGTTACTTGCTGGATACCATGTCTTAACATTCTCTGTTAAGTGTACATCTGGAAGTATTGGCTTCTCTTGGTGGGATAGGAATACTAGGCAAGCAGCGGTAGGCATGGAATGTAGTGCTGGCGAAGGATGGACAACTTTTGTTAGTGTTGTTAAGGTTGAAACTCCAGCACAGATATACCTTGAGTGTAATGGCCGAGATACATCAAGTACTGGGCTTGAAACTACTTGGAGAATGGCTGATGTACAGATTCATTCCTTTAATAAATACACAGAAGCACAAGCCTTTGCTGCTGAAGGTGTTTTTTATGCCTCTGGAGATGAAGGAGCTAGTCAAATTCTAAAAATTGGGGATTTCGGTCTAGCAGCCGAAGCAAGTGTATTAACCTTAGACCCTAGAACAATAACTAAGCAAGGGTCTTATTATTGGACTAACTCAACAACTAATCTTCCTGATGGAGCGAACGCTTTTGGGGGAACTATAACGCATGTTCCAAGAGACGAGTCTTTTGGTAGCCTACGTGCTACTCAAACCGCTGTAGATGCTACTGGTAGAATTTGGACTACTTTTAATACTAACGGAGCTTGGAATACTTGGCAGGAAACTTTTACATCACTTAATACTAATTTTAATGTAGTGGGCGGTGTAGGTATAGGTATAGATGCTTATTTAGCAGATGGTCATGCGTTTAGTACAACAGGTGCACTTTTTACTGTACCTATTAATGAGATAGGTGTGCCCGCTGCTATGTCTATTTTAAATATTGCTGGTGGAAACCCTGTTGATAGTGAGTTTAATGTTACAGATGCTCTGGAAGCTAATAAGAACGCAGCAGGTATAACTGTATTGACTTATGATTCAGGCGACTCGTCAAACAGGCAGTTGGTTTTCACAGTAGCAGGATTGACTGGTCTAACAGTTGGTGAACCTTTAAAGTTAAGGTCACGAATAGCTTCCGCTGGGTTTACTTATGGGTAAGTAAATTAATCAGTATTAATCATTAGTATGTCCTAATGATTAATACCAACTAATTAAAAGTAGGAAAAGATATGGCGATTAAAATAGCACCTTGGATAAAAGAGACATGTATAACTAGTGGCACTGGGCCATTAGTACTTACTGGCTCGCCTAGTTCTTTTATCCGTTTTAATGAGACTATAGGAAGTGGGGATACTGTTTACTACGCCATACTAGACTCTAATGGCAATAGAGAAAGTGGTATTGGTACTTTTGATGGTATAGCAACCGTTACTAGAACCACAGTAACAGCTACTCTAATTGGTTTAATATATAATGATATTAACCCTACTGCATTAAATCTTACTGGAAGTTCGGTAGTAATCTGTAGCTTCACAGAAGCTGCTTATAACAATCTACCAAAGATTGGTGACTTTGGTATTGGTATGGATGGTTTATATTCTAATGTAGCTTCTTTAGATGCATTAAGAGCAATAGGAATTTATTCTTATGCAGGTACTGACCCTAGTTCCCCTACTGTTAGTGGTGGCTCAGTAATTGTAACTAGACACTTAGATTTATATTTACATCAATTTATATTTGTAGGTCAAAACGCTACTACTTATATTAGACACTCAGCAGATAACGGAGATACTTGGTCAGACTGGGAGTATAACTACACAACTGCTAACATTGAATTTAATAAAATTGGAGGCCCAGCAGCATTCGCAGGAGGTCATGGTACATTAGTTAATGGTTATTTAATGAGTGGTTATGCATACTCAACATCTGCTGTAACTCTTATGAAGCCTATTAGCTTAGTTAATAGACCTACCTTCTTTGAAGAAGTAAGTGACGCTGATGAGTTTAGAATTTATGGTGCTGATGGGACCGTACATGGTGCTGATATAGTAACTCCGTTTAGTAACGTACTTTTCAGTACAGGTACATCTAGCAATGGTATGTTGATTGTGAATATAACAGGCTTGGGTGCAGGATTAACTATAGGGGAGCCAGTTACCTTAAGAGCACTCACAGCAGGTGCTGGATTTATTTACTCTTAAGTGAACTATAACGGCTATTGGCTCATACTAATGGCTAATAACAACTAATTTAAAGAGCTGTATAGTTGTGATAATATTAACAACAAATCAGGTCGTAATAATGTCTAGTATAAGGGTTAGATTAATGAGTGTAATGAGAATAATAAGTGATTCTGGGAACCCACTTGTCAGTAAAATAATTACATATCTTGGGGTAGGGGGAATAGGAGGAGGAAGTGTTCAAGTTTTGGCTCAAACACAGCTAGCTAAAAATAATGAACAAATATCTGACATAATTGATGTATGTGCTTCTGCTACACCAGATTGGTTGATTTATGTCCCCGCTGTTGGTGTTGCATCACTACTATTAAAAAATATTAGTGATGTTATTTTTAGACATATTGAGCATAAAAAAATAATGAATGAAAAATCAACAGATAGAGATAATATTTGCTAGAAAACCTCGTGGGGTTAGTAAACGAATACAAAGTAAAACCTGGTCTAGATGGTCACATGTTGCAATAATTGATGGTGATTATGTTATCCAAGCGATAGGTATTCCCCCTGTTAAATTAGCTTTAGTTTTATTGGGAATTATAAATAACTCTACTAAGTTAGGGGGTGTTAAAAAGACTCCACTAAAAGAGTTTTTAAATAGTTATAAAGAAACACGCAGAGCCTATATTTATGGAGATATAGAGATAGCACGTCAGATGATTGATGTTGTTATGTATGATGCTTGGGGTATCGTTGGGCTGTTTCTAAACAGACGTATAGATTGTGATGAAAAAATGACGTGTGCAAAGATGATTTGGTTATGTCACAGCAGTACTAGAGATTCATTTGCACATAGAGCTACACCTCAACGTATTTTAGAAATTAGTAGCGATGTAAGACATGAGGAAGTAATTAATTATGTTTAAGTTTCTAGGTGGTATTTTAGGTAAAGCATTTGGTACAGATGAATCAGTAAAAACTGGTCTTGGTATGTTAGAAAAAGCAGGTGATGCTTTATTCTACACTGACGAAGAGAAAGCTGCTGACAGTATGATTAGAGCACAGCAAGTTAGAGACTTCATGACACAATGGATGGAGTCAACTAAAGGCCAGAACGTAGCACGTAGAATGCTTGCATTGATGCTGGCCAGTATCTGGGCTAGTATGTTCTTGTTAAGTACATTTGGTGATATGGCAGCCCCATTTTTAGCTTTATATACTGACCCTATTTTTATGAATGCATGGAGAGAATCATCAGAAGCTATCGACAGTAGGTCTGACCAAATGTCAGGAGCGATGATGTTAATATTGGGCTTTTATTTTGCAGCTCCCCATCTTGATAAGATAGTTGGAGGAGCATTAGAAAAATTTGGTGGTTCTAAGTCTTAAGTATGTTTTAAGTTAGTTAATAAGAATTATTTGAGGACAAAGTATGAGTTTTGCAGAATTTGGGTTTAGTGAAACTACATTCGCTGGTAATAACACCAATGGAGGGTTTGTAGCTCTTTCTGTTGACTTTATAATAACTCATGATGTATTAGCAGAAAATTCACAAGAATTTATAATAAATTATGCTGTTAAGAATGGAACAGAGCAAGAATTTATTTTAAATCATGACGTGGTTGGTATCCTTTTAGTAGACACTATCATATCTTATGAAGTAGTTGCAGGTACTCAACAAGAATTTATAATAGGCTATCAAATAGATGGTAGTTTATATGCTGATTTTACTATTAATTCTCAAATATTAAACGATGTTTCACAAGATTACATAATACGAAATAATGTATCAAACAGAGATGATGCAATAATTATTAATAATAAAATTTGTCCTAGTAAACGTTCTAGAACTTTAAAAATAAGAGGATAGTAAAATGCCAGTATTAGCTAGTGAGATTAAACTGTTCCAGTCCACTAATCGTTTGGGTGGGCTTATTACACCAACTCAATTAGTATCAAATATATTAAACAATTTATTTGATACTGTTAGTGCTACTGAATCTAGAGATGGAAGCGTAGAATATCGTTGTTTTTATGTAAAAAACACTAATTTAGATACTACCCTTGAAAATGCACGTATTGAAATAGTTTCTAATACCCCAAACACAGGAACCTCTATAGGTTTTGGTATAGATGTAGCAATAGTAGGAGCCACAGCACAAACAATTGTTGTTGAGGGAGCAGCTCCAATTGGGGTCTCATTCCAAGAAGCTATAGGAAATAGTAAAAGCTTAGGAGACCTTCCACCAAACTCATTTAGAGCTGTTTGGCTTAGACGTGCAGTTGTTGCGGGAGCAGTTGCATCAGCAAATGACCCAATTACACTGCGCGTTACTGGTGATACTACAGCATAAGGATAAAATTATGGTTGGTGTAGTTAAAAAATACGCTTATAACGATGTAGCTGGTCAACATTTTCCAGATGCTAATGTCGGTGACAATGCTTACTATGCGATTGATTTAACTTGTTTAAAAGCAAACGAGGGTGAAACCGTCGAATCAGTTGTTTGGATGCTACCTGATGGAACTAGTGGCACAGATACAAGTATAAATAGTGATGGGACTGAAGCTCACATTAAAATTAATACACCAAAAGCAGGTATTTACCAATTAAAAGCTGATGTAGTTAGTACTGACCTTGGTAAAACATCTTCAAATCGTTTAAGTATAATGATAAGAGTCATTTGAGGTCTAATATGGAAGAGCAAAATAATACAGCAGAGCAAACTAGCGAAACAGGTATCGCTATAGACGCTCTTGGGCTTGAAAAAGAGTTTGATAATGGGTGGGAAAATCCACCTACAGTACTTCAACTTAAACAAGAAATGGAAGACGCTCTTCCTAATCATGGCTTTCACGTACAAAGAATTGATGAATGGGTAGAAAACCTTAATGCTAAAAAGGTTGCTAATGAAAAGAACGCTAATAAAAAAGCGAAAACCCGTTCTGAATACAAACCAAGACTTATACGTAAACAAGCTGAGTGGCGTTATCCATCATTAACTGAACCTTTCTTAAATACTCCAGATATGTTTGAGGTTAGTCCTCAAGGTCATCAAGACAAAGAAGGTGCAGTGCAAGCTGGATTAATGATTAATCATCAGTTTAATAACAAAATTAATAAAGTAGATTTTATTGATGAATTAGTTAGAGCATTAGTTGATGAAGGTACTGCAATAGTACGCACTGGCTGGAACTATCAAACAAGAACTGAGACTAGAGAAGTCCCAGAAATCGTATATGAGATTACAGACGATATTGCATATGCTCAACGTATTGGTCAACTGATTCAGGCTAGTCAACAAAACCCAGAATTACTTAATGACCTTCCTGAAGAACAAATTACTGCAATAGAACTTAGTATTGAACAGAACGAACCAGTAATAGCTATTAATACTGGGGAGACTATCACTGAAGACTATCAAGTTGTAATAGCTGATGAACCAGAGTTAGAGGTATGTGATTACAAGTCAGTAATCATTGACCCTACCTGTGAAGGTAACATTGATAAAGCTAACTTCATAATATACAAGTTTGAGACCTCTAAGAGTGAACTACAAGCTACTGGTATGTACAGTAACCTAGACAATATTAGTCTTGATGACTCCAGCATACTAAAAGAGACTGATGACATTATTGATGAAGGAAGCATAAATAGTTTTAACTTCAGAGATGAGCCTCGTAAGCGTATCGTTGCTTATGAGTATTGGGGTTTTTGGGATACTAAAGGGGATGGGATTGCTCGACCTATTGTAGCTACATTTGTTGGTTCAGTAATGATTAGGGCTGAAAACAATCCATTTAGTCATGGGAAATTACCGTTTGATATAGCTCGACTAATGCCAAAACGTAAAGAAATTTATGGTGAGCCAGATGGTGAGTTAATTGAAGATAATCAGAAAGTTGTTGGGGCCTTGTCTAGAGGTATGATTGACTTGATGGCTAAGTCAGCTAATGGACAGATAGCCTATGCTAAAGGGTTTTTAGACCCTCTAAACCGTAAGCGTATGGTTAACCAAGAAAACTACGAGTTTAATCCTACTGCTCCACCAGA
>Ga0070747_1000714_pt1 | contig 16078 bp, 19 predicted proteins | sample VirMetDEL_Mar_31_FD_77321 | JGI IMG/M metagenome (GOLD analysis project Ga0070747, IMG submission 77321) | Aqueous microbial communities from the Delaware River and Bay under freshwater to marine salinity gradient to study organic matter... | ecosystem: Environmental > Aquatic > Marine > Coastal... | reverse complement strand
TTTAGCAATGCAAAAAATATGGACAAATGGAGCTTTAGTATCTGAAAAAATAAGTGAAGATGTTTCAAGCATTATTTATTCTGAAAGTGATGTAATGATGTTATCTGATAAAGCAACAGCCAAAGGTTCGTACAAGTGGGAAACTAACTCAGGGCAGTTAACAAATATGAATAAACATGGAAGCACTGGTAACACTAACGCCAGCAAAGAAGTGATTAAATCATCGGTGTTAACAGTGCGCTGCTACCCACACGAAAAAGCAGCTTGGGTTAACGCTGCTAAAGGCCAGAAGCTGGCTGAATGGGTAACAAGCACACTAAATAAATCTGCAAAAAAAGACCACGAATAGTGGTCAAAGGTAGAGCCCTGGGGAATTACTTAGACACGCCTTTAATTTTTTCTGCTGTTCGCAATCCAGCTAGTCCTAACATTGCTAAAGTTAACTCTAACATAGCGTCTAGCGGCAATTCTGGTGCGCCTAGATGCGGTGCTAACCATTGCAAAATTGGGTTAATCACAAAGGCAAATAAGAAGCCTAGACCACAGACCCACATTAAGAATGGTCTAGCCCCTGCGACAAATGTTGACCTGTGCTGTGCCTGGACCTTGTTTATCTCAGCCTGTGCCATTTGAGGCTGCTGTGCCAGCTTAGACTTTAATAGGTCTGCTGCTGCCCTTTCTTCATCTGTGGTAATTAGGTTGTCTAGCACCGAACCAATGGCTGCTATAGGCTCTACAACGCTTCCACCAACCAAACTTGATAACCAACCCATTATTCCACCAACTCTACATGAGGCATGTCTTTAAAGGATTTAAATAATCCACCCCAGCGTATTTCGTAGCCCTCGCCCAGCTGTATAGATGCAGTCAAAAACGCTGCAGCAACCACGGCTAGATCCTCTTCTTTCCAGGAGGCCTTTCCATCTTTAAAGGCGTAGAAGTCCAAAGCATTGCCCTCTTGATGCCTGGAGCGGTGCTTAATACCGTCTGCCATGCTCAATTTAGAGTCAAACAGTGCTTTTTGTTCTGACGCTGTTCTTGATCCGGACAAGGGTCCATGACCAAAATCCACAGTGCTTATCGTCAGGGCTAAATTAGATATTTCAATTAATTTAGGATTAACGGAGGATCTATTCTTTTTACTGTTTTCAGATAGTGTATAGCTCACTTTGGTATGCCCTCCTGTAGAAAAACTAGAATTGCAGCAGCTACTGCGGCAGCTAACCAAGCTCCCTTCTTAATGACGGATCGACCTACGGCTTGATGAAATGCAGCCATAGATTTTTTAGAAGCCAGTTCAGCAATTTTGTCTAGTTGTGCGTCACTTAATTCAATGTCTTTCATTTATGGTCTCATGTAATAAACTGCAATTCCGAACAAAAGTCCCATTGCTATGATCATGCAAATGCCTATATTGATGGCTAACGAAACATCCTTTTGAAGTTTGTTGTTTCTTCTAATACGAGCGTTTATTTTCTCCTTCTCTTCTTCTTTTCGCTGCCTGTGCCATTCGGCCTCAAACTTTACAAAGTCACTCCACCCATTTAGTCGGCTCTTTTTCAAGTGGAACTCAAGCTGAGAACGCCTAATTCGCTCTTGCTCTGCAAATTGGTAAGCTTCTAGGGCTGTGCCACGGCTGTTGGCATCGCCAGCTTTCTCTTTTACTTTTTGCGTTGCTGACAGGTACTCACTAACTTGACCGGATACCTCGTAGAGCTGCTTGCCGTTCTTTAAGGCAGTCGATAACGTCTTCCATATGGCATTCGCAATTGCGATTTCCGCGAGCATCAGGCAATCCAGTGTAGAGTGCTATACGCAGGCAGTACGTATGGCTTGCTAATTGGCTGTACGCGCATATAATCCTGCTCCCGTATTACTTGCGGCTCAACTACATGAGCCATGCCTTGTACCGCTATGGTGGGCGACACATGAACTGGATAAAGCTGTAACGGGCTTGACCACACTAATAGGTCTTATCCCAAACGCGCAGCTTGTCAAAATCACCGGATAACATTTTGCGCTTTACGACTTCAGCTTTTGCGTGATGATCATCCCACGCCACGCCAGCTTCTTTTAACCATTCACCCAACAGGGCTGCATCAATAACGCCAATTAATTTAGACTCACCAAATGATTCGTTACCGTGTTCTCGCAACGCTTTGGCATATTCAAGAGATGGGTTCCAATCGTGCGTTTTCTTATGGATGATTTTGTCACCATCATCAATCCACTCTTCAGATATTTTAGCCATTAAAATCGTCCTTAAAAAAAAGGGGCATGATCTGCCCCTTTGGTATTGCCTTTATGCAGTACAGTCTGCAACCAGACCCAAGCTTTTTTCATTACGAACCACCAAAGTGGCCTCGCAGAGAACTTGTCTTGTGACATTATCTCCTTGTTTTGCTAACGGCTCGTTCTTCATTGGACGTAATGAGGCTAATGCCAACATATCGCTCTGTAAGATGAACACTGAACGGCTTTCCTGATGACGCGATGGGGTAAACGTAACGCTGCCCCAGGGTGTCATGTAGATGGAAAGCAGCTGACTGACTTTTCCATTTTGAGCCGTGGCGCGTTCATTATTATTGCCGGTAAATCCTAATGCCCTCTGGAGTTGAGCACTGGTTAAATAGACCGTATCGGGTGTACCGCCAGAATCCCAAACTTGCTGCATACAAGTATCAAACTTAGTTTGGTTAAACACAGTCAATGCCCCGTTTGTACGAGCGGTTGCGCCTGGCACAGTACCCGTTGGGTTAGCACCGCCACCACCCGTGATGTTAGTCACGTTAGTTTTGATGTAACTGGTTAAACCACCCAACTGACGAGCAGTTCCTGCTGCACCAGCAACAAATGGAAGGTTGGCAAAGATGCTTGACTCCATGTCCATCTTTTGCTCTTTCGCTACTTTTAAGATTTCATGCGCCATCTGCTTGCCGTAGCCAACATTGGTCACACTCTGGTCAGTGCCAGAAATTGTCACAGCGTTTTTAAATATCTGCGTGAAATTGTGGATACGAGCAACTGAAGTGCGAGCCTCAGCTGTAGTTACATCGCCCTCAATGTGCTTGTTACTTGAAACCGCTGAACGAAGTGTGTCCGTTTGCCATTGATGCAACGTGTTTGATGCGGAGGTTTTTGCCATCGAACTAAGCAAAGGGACTTCGGAAGGATCTACCGAATAAATTACGGAGGAGATGTCTTCCTTCAGAGCGTTTGAGTCATATGTGTCGAACGTGTTGGTAGGTTGTGCCATGATAATTCCTTAAAAATCAAAAAGTTAACTATTAAACAACAAGGCAGCAGCGTCATTGATGCTGCCAGATTTTTTCAATTTAGACATGAGCTTCTTTTCAACACTTTTAACAGATTCGCCAGTTTTCTTAACGCCAGACTTCATCAGCGGACGGGCTTTTTTCAGCTTTGCTTGCACATCACTTTTGCCCTCCAATGATTGCCGCCAAAGCATACTTTCGTGAAGAGTTCTCATGGTTCTTGCGTCTACGACTGAACGAAGTTCAACCTCAGTAAACCCAAGTGTTCCCCCATGCCGAATTAAATTATCTTTCAGTTTTGTTGCTTTTTTAGCATCTGCAAAATCTGGAATTAATCGTTTAAGCTCTTCCTGCTGGTATTGCAAGTTGGCCTGGTAAGTTTCTGCCTGGGCTTCTTGCATTGCTTTATGATTGTGCGCTAATTGGTTTTGATCGGCTTGATACAACTCCATGTCCTCTGAGTACTTAAGGTTCGCGTCCATATAACCGAGTGGGTCATCAGTAAACAAAGCTCTAGTAGGGGCAATGGGTTTAGAAACCAATCCATTTTGACTGACCTGTTGTGAGTATTGATCAAGCTGCGCTCGTTGCTGAATTAGGCCGTTATATGCCTGTTCAGCCTGTTTTTTAAGCTCAGATGCTTTTTGCATGCCTTGATTAATGTAACGCTGTCCAGAGTAGCTTTTGATTAGATCCTGCAGAGTCGCTTCAACGTCTACACCGTCTACTTTCACAGTGTATGTTTCGGAACCTACAGAGTCGTCTTGCTCATCGGAATCTGCCTCACCTTCGTCACCTTCGTATTCATCTTCATCGTCATCGTCTGCATCGTCTGCATCGTCATCATCTGAATCTTCAACTTCGGTGTCTTCAACCTCGGCCTCTTCTACTTCTTCCGTTTCGGTATCGGTAGTTTCAACTTCGGCTGTTTCTGGCTCTTGAGCCAATAACGCTTCAACTGCATTGTCCATGCTCATTTCGGTAGTCGCTTCCACGGTGCTTCCTTTTATTTGATGCGTTTATCTCGAAAGTCTTGATCCGTTATTGCACGGTTCAAAACATTCTCAATTTCGTTTAAAGCCCTTAATAATGCGTGGGCCTCTTCTCTTACTTCAATGTCATCCTTACCAGAATGTAAGAACTTGTTACATTGAGATGTTCGTATACTAACAAAAATAGCCAAAAAAGTCTCGTCTGCCAATAGCTTTTGGGCTTGATTCTTTAAAATCATTGCACATTACCGAGCCTGGGAGCGGCCTGCAGAGCCCTTACACGCTCAACATCCACCGCTGTTCCGTACTGTCCCAGTATTTTTGCGGCCTCAACTAACAAATCTTGGTTCATTTTGTCACGGTTTAGGTCATCATTGGATTGCAGCTCTCGGTATTTAAGTTGTAAATCAGCCAGTTCTTTACCCTGTGCGCTTTGCATTTGAGCCGCCTTAACTTGCATTTCTGCCTGGAGCTTAATCTGGTCTCCTTGCATCTTGCCCTGCATTCGCATCTGATCGCCCTGCATCTTCGCCTGAGCCTTGATCTGTTCACTGGTGATCATTGCATCAGCCACTGGATCGCCCTGCTCACCGGACTGTGCTGCCGCCTGTGCAGCCTGTTCAGCCATCTGAGCCATTAACTGAGCTTCACTTTCTGGGCTCATAGGAGCGTAATAACGATCAGCATTCTTAATGCCGCTTAAGGCCAAAGTATCTGCTAAGGTATTACGCATCATGGTCATGGTAACTAAGCCGTTAGTAGGACCGTAGGTTTGCCATATCTGCTGCTGCGTCTGGAAGGTCTGCATTAAAGCGGCTGCTTTAACATCTTCTTGGCCTGTGCCTAACCCGACATTAATTTGCATGTCCATAGAACTATTCCACACCTGTGGATCAACGCTCACAAACTCCCCGTTCAAGCGCATCATTTGCTCGTCTGGGCTGTTTTTAATGGAAACGTGTAGCATAAGTTGAAATAACCGTTTCATGCCCTCAGCAAGGTTTCTCGCCATGACTTCCACATGGCCTGCTGAGGCCTGTTGAGTTATAGCAGCTGCAGTGGCAGTGGTGTTTTGCAAAGCGTCTGCGTTAAGCCCCATACTCATCTTAGAGATGCCTGTTTTCTCCTCTACAAGCATGTCTAGGTACTGAAGGGCTGGTAGGGTGGACCCTGCTACAAATGGCACTACAAGGGGGTTAACTGACCCGATTTGCTCACTGCGAATTACGGCTCCAATTTCGTTATTTAAAACGTCATCCATGATAACCAGGTCTTCGTTGACTTCTAGGCGTGGGGTGTTTACTAAGGCCACGTTGTCTAGAATGCCACGCAGTACACTAGTCGTAGTGTCCTGATCATTCATGACCAGTTCAGCCAGGCTTCTGCCGTAAAATGCATGGGGCTCTGGGTCCACATGAAAATCAGCAAAGGGTGCTTTGTCCCAGGGCTCCTGTTCTAAAATTTCATAATTAGTGCCACCGCACAAAAACTTGTGCAAAGTGGGTACGCCATCCCCCTCAATGTCTATTTTTAAATAGGCTTCTGTGACAATGATTGCTCGCATCGATGGGTCATTAACCGCCTCATCAGTGGAGTCTACGTTCTCACCAAAGCGTAATAATTTTTCTTCTCCTTCATTATTAGAGTCATCATCTTCGCCAACCAGACCGTCAATCACATCTTGATCAAAGCCCATTGCAATCAAGTCGCCTGCACGTTTCTCAGACTTGTGGCAGACAATGTAAGCGTCATCAATCGATTTAGCCGACCCATCGATGAAAAACTCTTCCGGAGGGATACCTTCGATGACCATCTCACCCTCTTCGTATTTGTGAGAAATTAACATAGAGTGGACGTTTCTAGACACCTCAATGCCCATCTCATCCATTTCCATTGTTAACTCTTGCGAGTGTTCAATAACCTCAACCTCATCATCTGAAGTCAGCATTTCAACTTCTTCATCTGACAAATTTTCGTAAGTGTGAGATTCAGCAACGGTGGCGTTATTCCACCACACTTTCACAATGCCGACTTTCTTCACTAATGAGTCATGTATCGCATTACTTAATACGTTGTAGCCGCCAACTTTATCAAACACCCAATGTGTGTATGCCGTGGCCTGCTCTGCATTAGCCACATCTTCGCTACTCTTTGGAATAAACTCGACAAACTTATCGTTATTTAAGAACACGCGCATGAGGCCAGGCTTTGCCCCTCGCACAACATCCCTAACTTTAGTCGAGACAACCTTTGATCGGCCCTCTTCGTGGCTCAGGTCTACAGCCCCATCAAAATACTTCTGAGCGCGCTCCCGATCTTCTCTTATGTCAGTATCAACGTAATCAATTGCGGCTTCTATGGCGGCTTTAACTGCCCCCTGGATCTCGTCTTCCTTCATCTGTGTCATTACCGCTCCTCTCTACTGAATAAACTTTCTGACATGTTACCGCCAGCATTACCAGCAAGTACGACTGCAGGAGCTTGTGTCCCTGCATAAGCCGATTGTCTTAATGTGGCTTTTAATCCAGTGGCAAGGGAGGCCAAGGCCGACTCATCAACTAAGGCTTTTCTTACCTCATCAGGATCGGTTGACAGTAATACTTGAACTACCTTTGCCTTGTCTTTTTCGCTAAGGCCTATGCCCATCTTTTGCATCAACACAGCGGCTATCCTAGCAGCTGCTGCAGGGTTGCCATTTCCTAAGCTAATGACATCCTCTGCCATGCCCGTACCCATTCTGCCTGCTGCTGCATCAACAGACTGAGTTGAAGAGCCCGTAGATGTATAGCTTTCAATGTTTTTAGCTCCCTGAGCAATCTCTAACTTATTGACTAAACTATCCAGTGAGTCTTCTGGGAACAATTGTTCAACCAGGTCTTTTAATTTAGCGTCCTCTTTTAATATCTTTCTGATTGCCGCAGACTTGCCGCCTGCTTTAGACACATCGTTTTTAATGGAAGCCATCACACCAGATCGAAGTGCAGCAAGCACACTTGGGTCCACACTTTCATTCATCATTCTCTGGATCAAAATATTGGCCTGTTCTGGCGATTTATTGATTAAAGTTAAACCAGCGTCAAACGCATCCTCTTTAGAAAAAGTTAATGCTGATATGGCCCTAATTTCTTTCATTCCTTCGACAGATTCATCGATTTGCTTACGGAGCGAGTTCTGGACCCCAAACGCTGATGGGGCTAACCCCTTAGTCATTGTCTTCTCAGAAAACGATTGAGCAATTCGACCTGAGTGAGCCATAATTGCTTCAGCTTGAGCCGCTGTTGGAATCGTATTAAACACCACCTCGCCAGCTTCGTTAATTTTATAAAATGGTGTGGCTCCGGTTGTTTGCTGCATTTCTTGTGCGGCTAGTTGTGCTGCTTTTGGCATCCGCTTAATAATGCTTCTTAGCTCAGTTAACAACTCACCACTGACTTTTTGTGTGTTATAGGGGGCTCTTGCGCCTGCTTCAATAACGCGCTCGGCATCAATAATTTCACCCATGCCTTGTGTGATGTTTGGGTTATCAATATCAGTCATGCCAGCCCGAAGCTCATCAAAAGCTGCAGCTTCAGTTTGTTTAGTCCTTTCTGGAAAGCTGGCTTTTAGTCTTGCGGAACTAGGTCCACCATCTGCAACCATTGCCTTTACAGCTTCACGAAGCGTGACATTTTCAACCATAAGTTTGCCACTAGCTACATCAGCAACAATCTCATCAACAGTTTTACCGGACTCACTAGCCAAGCGTTGTATCTCGGTTTCAACGGCCTTACTGCCCCTGTTGCCAAACATGCGCCTGGCTTTGTCAATGACAGCAGAACCAAAACCTGTCACTAAATCACCCACTCCCTTGCCAGCACCGCCTGTCACGGCTCCAGTTAAGGCTCCACCAGGGACTCTTGAAACGCGGTCACTAAGATCACCCTCACCCGTATTAAAGGCGTAGATACCACCCTCAGTCATGCCTATCTTAGCGGCCTGCCATAAACGTGGAAAGAGCCTTGCACCTGTGGCTGCTGTGGCTGAACCGCCTGTAAAAAACCCAGCTACAATGGCTGGTATTGCAGCCCCTGCAGTTTCGTACATGATCGAACCTAGCGCGTCACTGTCTTGGTAGTCTGAGAGTTTTTTACGGACTTCGGTTAACGCATCATCGTAACTAACGTCACTAAATATCGACTCATAAAAGGCCTCTGCCTCGTCAGCACTGCCAAAAGTTAACCCTTGAAACAAAGCCCTGACTCGCTCTGTTTTTTCTTCTATGTCATTGGTATTACTTACCTGACTAGCATTTAGCTCTGCCATTAATTCTTGTGTTGTAGCCATTATTTCGCCCCAGGTTTGAGTGAATCCATAAACTCTACCTTTTTCTTATAAGGTAAGTTTTTCCATTGCTTTTGAGTCATGCCTATGCCTGCAGCAGAAAGTGCTGGAGGCATAATCCAAGGTGGTATTGACATGGTTGAAGCAACTGGAGAGCCCATATAAATATTGCCCTCTGGAATGCCACCCTTCACACCTATAGCGTCATATTTATCAATGGAGTTAATCGCCTCAACAGACCTTTCCTCGTATAACGCACTAGCGGCTGTAGCGATGTCGTAACGCATTTTTGGGTCCATTGCACCCGTTCCTAATACTGCGTTTTTAAACGCGGCTTGGAACGCTGGCACTTTTGCGCCTGCATTAGTGATAGCTCTAACCTCGCCCTCACGGGCCACAGAACCTGGGTCAAGAACCTTGGCAAACGCCACCGCCATTGCGTAGTCAGTCACCTGGTTAGGGTCTTGAAAGAAGGTCATGATGTTTTTGTAGCCCTGCTTAATAATGTTGAACTGCCCAAGCTCTTTATTTAAATCATCTCTAAGCGCGTTAATGTTGCCCAAGGTTTCTTTATCAAATACTTGAGTGGCATTGGGGTCAACTGAAAACGCAGGCTTACCGTCATCCAAATAACGCAATACACCAAACTTATCTTTGGCTGTTTTTCGCTCAGTGGGCTTGTCACCTAACTGTATAAATTTTCCAGTAGAGCTTTGTTGCCATTGTCCTGCTGGCAGTGTTTTTAATATCTCAGGATCAGTGATCATTGAAAAAGTCTCAGCAGTCTTTTCACTGGATTTCTTTAATGCGTCCGTACCGGACATAGCCCCACTGTACACAGCTTTAGCCAGTTCAATATGCCCGTTTCTTTCCAGCCATGCGGCAGTAGCGTTTTCTTTTTTAGTTAAAAGGTCCGCAGCATTTTTGGTCTTTCGATCCTCTCTTAGCGCAGCCTGATCTGCGTATATACCTTGCTGAATAGAGCTTGTGTTGGGGTTACCGCTCATGCCAGCAAACCCAGAGGCTAGGTTAAGTGCTAGGTTTTTCTTGTCATAAAGATCCATGTTTGAAAATTTAGTGCCAATACTGTCAAATAAACTCATTAAATTAACCTCCGAAATTTGAGCCAGAAGCCGCTTTAGCACCAAGCGTTAAATAATCAAATAAGCCTGGGCTATAACTTTCAGTTTGTGTTCCTACATTAGGTGCGCCACCAACTGCTTGAAGTAAATACTGCAACGACTGCGCTGGTGCGCCAGTAAACCCTTGGTACTGCCCTTTAGCTTCGTTAATCAACTGCTGGTTTAATGCCTGCTGTGCTAAACCTTGCTGGTCCATTCGATCTTGGATTTGTTGTCCCATGCCAAATCCTAAATTAGACATAGAGCCCAATTGGTTGGCTGCGTTTAAACGCTGTGATGATCCTGCTAGACCAGCCTGCTGATTAGTCATGCTTGCCTGTCGAGCCATGTTCTGCGCGTTCTGGTATCCAGTTTGACGCAATCCTGATGCCATTCTGGATGCCTGGTCTGCATAACCTCGGTTAGTTTCAGCTTCTGCTATACCGTGCCTTGAACCACCAAATGCATTGGCGGCATTTGCCTGAGCTCCACCCACATTTTGAGCCATTAGCCGACTTCGTTCTAAATCAGCCAGTGATTGATTAACCACCTGATTTTCATACGGGTTGGTGTACTGTGCTAAGTTTGCTTGAGTAGGCGCGCCAATGGGCATAGGCCGATAACCAAGCTCTGAGCCCGTTGTCATGCCTGCCTGTTGAATGCCTTGTGCTGCTGCCTGGTTGACGTTGAAACCACCGCCTTGTGCGTTGCCTGCCATAATCTTATCCTTTATAAACCGAAGCCGAAGCCGCTTTTAGCATTACCTTGTCCCAATGAACTGGATGAACTGCCACCACCACCACCGCCTTGGAATCCAGTATTGTTGTTATTGCCGCCACCACCATTGCCACCATTATTACCACCGCCATAGCCACCGCCACTATTGCGTTGAACGGCTGCTGCTCTGGCTGCTGCGGCTTTTTCTGCGGCTAGAAGTGTTGCCCTTGTGTTAGCCTCCGCTATTGCGGCCTGTCTATTTGATTCAATTTGCCGCTCTCTTTCTATCTGCAGGCGAATAGCGCGTTCACGCTCAATTTGATCGTTTTCAATTCTTTCAGCTTGCTTTTGTTGTTCAATTATTTGCTGTTGAACAATGGCTTCTTGTATTGCCGCTTGTTGCGCTTGCTGTTGTTGTGCATTAATTTGATCTTGCATGGCCCTAGCTTCTTGCAACCCTGGGTCCACTTGCCCTTGCCCATAATCCAACAAGCCGCCAAACTCATCTGCACCTCGCATGTAGGGTGATGTTTCCATTGGCCCAGACATCGTGGCTGGCGTAGCTTGAATGCCACCAAGGTTATTAGGCACTCCATCCATTCCTTGAACACCACCAAAATTATCATCAATATACATGCCACCTAATCCATCACTTCTCGTATTAGGTCTGGTCCGGTCCATTGTGTTGATGTCAGTCACAGGGACACCACGCGAATTAAACATGGGATCTCCAGTGGCGCGCTCATAAAGAGAGCCTATTAATCCACCGCCTATGTAATTTTGAACAATGTTACCAAACGCATCAACACTGCTTTGAAGCTGGTTGCCAGAGTTGGGTGGTATCGAATTAGCCAGGCCACGATCCACTTGTCCATCACCATAACCCACGGTGTAGTAATTCCCATCGTCACCACTAAAGGTTTCACCGCCCGTCATGTCGCCCGAAAAATTCTGGCGATAAATAGAGTCATAGGCATTATTTTGATTTGCTGACATGCGATTTAAATGGTCAATGTTCGCGTCATTTCCATATGGGCTCCGACCATTATCACCACCACCCATATTGCTAACTGTTGGGGTGTATGAAGTGCGCGGTCCAGAAGAGCCAGAGAACGGGTCCATGAACTGAGAGCTTAAAGCGTTATACTGGGCAGGCGCGTTGTCATACAACTCATCCAATGCCTGGTTGTAAAGGGGTGCGCTGGAATAACCTTGCACCCCTCCAGTAAACGTCTGCTGCTGTGGCAGGCCCGACATGGCGTTAAAGCCCTGTGGTGCTAGGCCAAACGCGCTTGCGGCATTTCCTGTGGATTGCATTGACTGTTGCTGCATAGGCGAAAATGCAGCCACATCTGGACCATAATATGGCACATAGCCAATATCACTAACGCCCTTGGCTTTGTTAATGTTTTCAATTGCAGCACTTTCTAACCAGGCTGGAATTTCTGTAGAACCGCTTGTAGTGCCGCCTTTTGACATTTTAAAACCTCTTTTCTAATAAAACTAGCTGTGACTTCCAGCCGATGTCTGCTAACGCTTTTGACCAGCCCTTCCGACCACTCATCGTCAAACTTTCACACTCTTGGGCTTTTGCCCAAGCGATTAAATCCGGCTGCATGCCTTTGATTTCTTCTAAATTCCCACCACCTAAAAAGACATGCAAAACCTTTTTTCTTGGGTACTTCGTAATCTCTGTAACAAGGCAAGAATTAGCTGCAGGCCATAGCTGTGATTTGCCTTCGATTATACCACGTTTAACATCCTCAAATGTGTGTGTACCCCCCGAAAACACTAGGGCATCCTCAATCCATTTCTTGCATCTGTCTAGCTCATTCATCCGACAATCCAGGCTGTTGCATTTCTAAAAACAGGGATAACAACTGCACCACCACCTGAGACTGCTGCGCCAAAACTGGGTGAAGCCGCATCAGTCACATAAGCCCGTTGTCCCACGATGCCTGCTGGCAATGTAGACACGGTGTAACCAGCATTTAACGACACACCAACAAACGTACCGTCTAAAGATGCCACTGGGTATTTGGCAACTGGGTCCCATAGGATGACACCGTTTTCTGCTGCCGACTCATCCGTGCCTTTGTGACGCAGTTGTGAGCGCACCTGGACCAAGTAAGTACCAAGTCGCTGTGACCAGTTTATTAGATTGCCTCCAATCGGCTTGGGCGGTATATGCTGAAGACTCAACGCCTGCCCCCTGTGACAATTTCGACTCGGTTGATACCCACGCGCCAATCACCAGGTACAAAGGTGTCAATGCGTAATCTAACTTGCCTACCCGTTAATCGTAATGACACGGGGTTAGACATGGTAAAAGGTCCATAAGAACGCTCGACATCGTTGGGATAAAACCGCGTCTTTAACGTGGCCTTAACGTCACCTTGGTTGCGTTCATCCGGTACAAGTTGCGTAATGCTAACCACGTTGTCACCAGAGCCCACCATGATTGGACCCGTTTCCGCAAATGGGTTTAGCCCGTCATAGTTGTAGCCAACCTCATGCTCATAAATCTTCTTGTCAGTCGGGTTGGCATAAATGGGATAGCGATAAACACCAGCGTCTGCAGCAGCAGTTCTAGCAACCTGACCTATGGTCCAAGTATTTTCCTGGTAGTTAAACGACACATAACGATCATTTTCTACCCCTTCATTAGACGGGTAAAACCAGCGTATCTCGCTATACTTGGCATTAGACACCGCAACCACTTTAGCCATTTGAGCCACGTTAATATCGCTGTACACATAGTCAGCCACATCTGAATTTAATTCTTGAACAGTGCCGCCAGAGTAAATAAAGAACGACTCCTTGCCCATCCAGATTGCGCCTGTATCAACCACAGCCACCCCTTGCTTGCTAACAATGCCGCAGGATGTGCCGACCCGTTCTATGCCATAGACATAGGGCGGTCCAGAGTAAGTTGCTGTGTGAGCGTCTGTGGTGGTTAGAATCAATGATTGGTTCTGGACTCTCACTCCACATTGAATGCGTCCACTTGTTTGAAGCTCCAAGTAGCCAGCCTCATTAGTCGCTGCAGCAGACCAAACGGTGTTGTTTTCCCGATCACACCAACTGACCTTGCGTGGATTGCCACCAGAGCCCAGTGCAAATATAAACCGCTCGTCAGTAACAAGTAGTCCGGTATTGCCCACAGGCGCATTGGTGATAGGTGCAGCAACCGTATTAGTGGCTAATTGCCATTCGTATAATTTGCCATCAGCATCAGAACACGCGACCAAATGATCGCCCCAGGTATCTAATGACCAGGTTGTTGCTGACACGCCTAGTGATGTTTCCGGTCTAGGCTCTCCGTACCCATCGTCACCGTATGAGCCACCACCATACGAAGTTGAGTCAATTGATGTCGGTGATCCAGCCGTTAGGTTCGCTGGTGTAATGTCAAACTGCGCTGAGTCATCGTCATAAACGTAGAGCTTGCGGTAAGTGCCTGCGGCAATCCATCGATTGTTTGAGTTATCAATCCACACTTTAAGTGAACGAGTAACGTCAGCAGTGGCTGTGTCAGATCGTGTACGCCACCCCTGGATAGGCTGCATTGTACCGTCATGCCATCGCACTAAATTAGAATCACGCCACCTACCTTGGGACTGCAGATCAGTACCATTTCGGTAAACGCCTGGCGGTAAGTCGAGCGGTACAAGTGCCATTCTTATTTAACCTTTCTTTTCTTTGCTGTCTTAGCAGCTTGCTTAAAATCATTAGCTGTTGGCCTGCCCTTCATGCCTGCTTTTTTCATGGTTTCATTAGAGCCAGCTTTAATGCGTTTCTTCTTTTTGTTGATATTTTCGTATAAGCTCAAACGCTATTCTCCTAGTGCTGAGGCTTCTACATGAGCAGAGTAAGCAGCCACAACAGCATCACTATGCACTGCCGCACAGATAACTTGCACCTCTGCACTCTCGGCTGAGTAGTCGTCCCCTGCGGATACAACGTGCCTGTGGAAGCCAGAGGATAGTTCCACACCATCTTCTAGGACTGCTGTTTTTGTGCGAACTTGAACGTGCTTAAACTCGCCTACAACTTCTATTTTGTCTTGTGATACGTGCTTAGTTAGTGCCATGTTATTTATTCCTGTCTGTGCCTACCTCTGGTAAGCGTATGGTTTATTTATGAGTTTGTTCTATAGGTAAAGCTAAAGCCGCCCTGTCCTGCGTTATAGCCAAAACCCATCTCACTGGCTTGTAAATAATTGCTAGTCGCATCAGTGATATACGCCTCAGTCGAACCGTTGTATACAGTCACATTAGTTTGATCAGTAGGGAATTGATAACCACCAAATGCGCCTCCAGTGCCAGCTACGCCAAGTCCACCAGTGCCATTAGCAGTAAAAGGAAGACCCGTTAACTTTACAGTTCCGCTGGGTGAAGATGCCCCGTTACATGATAAAGAAAACTCCATAAACACAAGCTGTCCTATTTTGACGTATCTCGCTGTGTTGTAAAACATGGTGATGGAGCCACTTGCAGGGGTGTAGGAAATTGTTGCAGTACCCTCTTCATAATCGTCAAGCGTATTTGCATCAACATTAGTTGTTGCACCTAGAACAATTCCTTTACCAGCAGTACCAAAGACTAAGTCACCAGCAAATATCTTAGTATCTCCGCTGTCGTATATAGTAAATAAGTTTGCAGCGTCACTAGCACTATTAAATCTATATCCGTGTGTAGCGTTACCTTTGAAGTAGGCATTGTTGTTGTTCAAATCGACTACACCAGTCAATGATCCACCAGCTTTAGGCAGTGCAGCGTTGGCTGTGGTAGTCGTAGTTGTTAAGACTCCATCTCTAGTTGCTATATCGACTCCATCGAAGGTACTGTTGGTAGTAATAGCACCCGTTAAAGCCCCTCCGGCTTTAGGCAATGCAGCATTAGCAGTAGCGGTTACTGTGTCTATCGTGCGGATGTCTTCTACTGCATCTCTTGACTTGCTCATCCTGCGATCTCCATTAGGGTTATTGTTGATGTAGCATTAGTTTGATTTACATAAGCTACTACGGAGTTAAACGCCAAGTATTGAGTTTTATATGTTATTGCAGAAGTTGTTGATGGGGAGTCTAAATAATTTGCACTTGAGCCTCCCGTTCTTAATGCGTTAGTAGACCCTGTATAAACGATATTATTACCTAAAGCTGCTAGATACGAAGAACCTCTTACAAGTTTTATGTAAACGCCACCATTTCCTGCCTCCTTTCCTATACCTACTTGGCTAACAAGAACTAATATTTTACTGGTAGTTGACGTTGGGGTAATTGTTGCAGTTAATCCAGTGTCAATATAAGACCCACTTGATGTTGAAACCTCAGTTGATGTTGAAGCGTTAACAACTTGCAACACTGAGCCAGTAGGTAACTTAGCTACTGTGATGGCATCATCGGTTATCTGATTGACACCCGTAGCACCCGTAATAGTTGTAGTCATAACTTACCCCTTTGGGTTAGCGGCTTTCACGGCTGTACGCAATGCTTGTAGGTCAGTCAAGGTGTCACCACCATCAAGCAAGGCGTGAATGCAGTCTTGTATGGATGGGTAGGCTGCTTCACGACTACGGGCATACGCTGCTGCGTCATAGGCTGCTTGGAGTTCAACAATCTTAGCTGCGATTGCAGAGTCTGTTGGTTGAG
>Ga0070747_1000713_pt1 | contig 16083 bp, 19 predicted proteins | sample VirMetDEL_Mar_31_FD_77321 | JGI IMG/M metagenome (GOLD analysis project Ga0070747, IMG submission 77321) | Aqueous microbial communities from the Delaware River and Bay under freshwater to marine salinity gradient to study organic matter... | ecosystem: Environmental > Aquatic > Marine > Coastal... | reverse complement strand
TGAGCTGGATTAGATTTTACTCTAAGCATTTGCCCTTCACCATTTACGTCATTTACCCAAAGATAACCATTTGCATATTGATTAAGAGTTATATCAGTACCACCTGTTTCTACAGATATTGCAGTTTCACCTGCTGCTACGGCTGCTGTTGCAGTCATATTAGCATGATCAGAAACTACTGCTGGTTGTTGTAAAAGCTTACCTGCTGTTACCGCAGTTCCACCAATACCAACATAACGATATACATTATTACCGTAAATTAGTTTAGCCCCTAGTGGGAATAGTTGTGTTGCACTTTCAGCATAAGGGTTAGCTGTAGCATATTGACTACCGCCTTTACCTATTACTAAATCAGCAGGTCCAAAACCTGTTGCTGCTGCATATTGAATATGTGCACCATCATCAGTAAAGATATTACCGTCTGCGTTGATTACCAACCCATCAGTAATTACACCTGTTGTTGAATTTGTATCAATGGTTTTAAAACCATTTTCGGACCTGACTGGTCCATTGAAAGTTGAATTTGCCATAATTAAGTCTCCTTAATAAATTTATCGTCTTGGCGAGTCTGCTAGGTCAGTCGATAAAAAAAATAAAAACCCTAGATTTTATATAGAAAAAAGGGCGATAGAATTAACTATCGCCCGTTTTATCTTAGCTACTACCCGGTGATCCGTAGATTCCCATGTAGTCACTTACTCCAAATGAGTAACGCTCTCTAGCTTTATAACGAACATTTCCGGTGTCAAAGTCACCGTCCATAGAAGTTTCTAAAGCAGTCCTTTGGAAGTGTTTCATTCCATTAGGTACATCAGTAATAATGAAGAAAGCATTAGTATCTGTTAAATAGTGATTAACAAAATAACCTTCTGGTATTGCTCCATTATTATTAAGTGCGTTGATATCATTATCAGAAGTTCCAACTCTGCCTGTAGTCTCTAAGAGTCTAGTAGCAGTAAATTGTAACGCTGAAGGAATAATCAAGCGTCTTGGTTTAGCAGCAACTAAAAGTCCACGTTCATCTTTAAATCCAGCAATATCAATTACTGCGTTTTCTAATGAAGTTTCGTTTAAGTCGGTTGCCGTAGCTGGACGGTTATTATTTTTACCGCCATCTACCAATGGATGTCCATCACCACCAGTAACACCATCACCGGAAGCAGTAAATAAATTTACTCCATCTCCAGTTTGGAAAGCATTAGTAAAACCATTGTTTAATGGATTTACTGCTTTTACTTGCTTAGTGTAAGACATTGCTCTAGCAAGTGCTTTTGTGTATCTAGCAGAAAGAGAGTCATAGAGGTTATCCTCCATTGCTTCTTCTGTAATACTAAAGCCCATTGCTATAGTTTCGTGATTATAACGAGCAGTGTAAGTTTCTTGTGCTGTATCATAACTGATAGCAGAACCTTCATTCTTAACTGGAGCTGCGTCAAATCCACTTAACTTTACTTCTTCCTCGAAAGATCGATCAGAATTTTCAGTTTCGTAGATTGCTGCGTGCTCATCGTCATAAGACGTATATTCATCCCCAAAGAGTGCATTCAATCCCGGAAGCAGCTCTTTGAGCATTTGTGCTCTTGAAATAGCCATATTTTATACTCCCTTAAATACCTGTGGTATTTAAATATTGATGCCCTGCATTGAATTTAACAATAACATCTGTGAATGAATCACCAACAGAACTATCCGGACCATCAACAAAGTCGATGATGCGAAGAGGAAGAGTAGCTGTAGTCGCTGCAATAGTTGAACTATCGACTGCGTTTTTGCTACGTCCAATATCTGTTGAACCTGCGTTTTGAACTATTGAAACATTATTACCTATAGCTGTTTGAGCTAAAGAAGCGTCACCTTGCATTTTCATAAGAACATGAGGATCATCTAATACATAAGCTTTAATATCACTAGCTACCGTTGAAGCTGGATAAGTTTGTGAATATGTAGGTTGTTTAGTAGTCGGGTCGGTATAAGAACAGCCCATAAAAACACCTGTAGGTGTTAATGCAGTTGTTCCTGTATCTTTTTCTATAGTTCCACCAGCGACTGTTTTTACAAAGTCACCATAGAATATAGCGGTGCCATAGTTACTAGCTATACTTAAGTGTCTAACTTTTCCTGTAAAGGAACCGCTAGAACTTAAAGTGCCAATAGGTTCTGCACCTGTAGGAGTTGCCGTTGCTGACATATCTTTTTCTCCGATTAAATTAAATTAAGCATAATTAAAAATTAATTATTGCCACCAAATTTAACCTTCGTATTTCTTTCGGGTCTTAATAAAGGCATACGAGGGTCATTTTCTCGTAGATAATTTCTATCAACACCTTCCATCTGCTGTTGAGCCATATTTTCGTAATATTTTGCTCTTGCTTTCATTGTTTGTGCTGGTGCTTTACATAAAAGTAAACCACCGATTTCAATGTTACCTTTCTTAGCAAACTCTGAACCATAGTCAGATTGAATTTTTAATTCAGGATGATCTTCAGCTAATACCGGTTCCCAACCTTCACGAAAACGTGTTGAAACGTTTATGTTATCGGAAGCTCCGAGTATTTGTGTTCTCACCCATCTAAAAACCCAACCGTCTTGCGGTATTGGAGTTGGTAAAAGGGATTGAGGAATAAAAGCATCAGATGGACGATAATCGTCTTTTCTTTCATCTACTTCTCTAGGTGCACGCTCTTCGACTACAGATTCGTCTGTGTCGTTTTCATATATATCAGACATTAAATTTTCTCCTTAATGAGTTCTTTAGCATATCTTTCTGGACTAATCCCAAGCCTCTTTGCGAGAGAAACTTGAGTTGAAGTTAACTGTACTTTGCGGGGTTTGCTACCGTTGTTTCGAGTAGATGGAGCTACCACCGATTGTGTATTTCTGGGTGTCACAGTTTCAGCAACTAAGTTACTGTCTTCGTTAGAGTTTTCCACCCCGAAATAATCAGGAAAACGAACTCGCATACGCTTATCCACTTCCTGATAATATTGATCTGACTGTGGAGATACACCTTCTTTAGTAACTAAAGTTTCATGTATTCCATAAGCCAGAGCCGTCATTTCTTTTTGGTCGTCAGAACCAAACCATGAATTAACCTTTAACCAAGCTACAGCTTTTGGGTCTATAGTTTGTGGTTGTTGTTGTGGTATTGGTTGTTGTTGCTGTTGAAAATTTTGTTGCTGTGGTGCTTGTTGTTCTTGCACCCTTTGTCTAACAAAATGATCATCTGCGACCTTTAATTCTTGTTGAGCTTTAAGCATTTCCTGCGTAGCGTCTGTAATTTGATCAGTATCTCCTGTTTCATAAGCTTTCTTATGAGACTCTTTTGCTGATGCTAATTGTGCTTCTGCTTTAGCTTTTACCTGTTGCATTAAAGCACTCTCGCCACGTTGGACTAGAGCTTGTAATCTTCTGTTTTCTTCTGCTTGTTGTTTAGCATAATTAACAGATTCATCTCTTATCTTCTCTGCTGCTTCTTTAGCCCTTCTTTCTTCGTGCCATTCGTATTTAAGTTTACCTATACGTTTTTTTACACGTTCATCTACATCATCGATTTCTTTTTCTAAATCAGATTGATCTGATTCTCTTTGTTCTTCTGAACGAGGTATCTTACGATCTTGTTCAGGTCTATCATCAATGATCTCTACATCAAAATCTACAGCTTCTTCATTAGAAACAACTGTATTTTTAATGCCTAAGAACTTATCTTCTTGTGAAGAAGGTTCTTCTTGAACAATTTCATTTTCGGGTTCTTGATATTGTTCTTCTGCGTACTCTTCGTTTGTACTCATGCTTTTACTACTCCTCTTGGGTCTTCAACAACGGCTTCAACGCTGTCATCGTTTATTAATCTGAATTCTTTTCCATGTACTAAAAATCTAGTACCTGTATAAGAACGCATTATTATCCAATCGCCTTCTTTGCAATAAGAACCATTTGGAAAACGTTTCTTATCTTGGTAAGCGTCTGGACCTAATTTCATTACAAATCCACATATTGATCCAACAGATTCTCTTTCTACGTAGGCAGCAGCTTTTATAATACCGCCTTCTGTTGTTTCTTCTGCTTCAGGTAATGCTATTAATATCCGATAACCAGAGGGTTCTGGTAATTGTTTTGCAGTTGATTCTTCTTTTTCTGTTGCTTCAGAATCTTCTACTTCTATATCTTTAACGGCTTTCATAGTTTCCTTTTATTGCACAGGTTAAGGACCTGAGACCTTTGCATCGTTATGATGTTAGTCTTCTCCTCTCTCTATTAGATCAAGAAGATTACGTTCTGCTAAAGCTAAACCAGCAATGACTCCTGTCATATACCTGTATTCGCCAAAGTCTTTGCAGCTTCCCCCAACTAAAGCATCTGAATGATCATTCATTTGCTCTCTAAGCATTTTTCGTAATGCGTCAGGAAAATTTTCTGTAATTAGTTCGTTCATTTATCTTTGTGTAATATATCTTGTGCAATCTCTTTTCCTATTTTTGCACCTTCTATTTTCTCTTTACTGCTTATATCTGCTTCATCTGTAGCTAGTTTTGCAGCTATGTTAGCACTTGTAATTCTTTCTTGTGAAGCTAAACGTTCTAGTTCTGTTCCGGCAGTAATAGTTGATTTTTGTAAATCAGCAGCAATTTTCTCTGCGTCAGCTTTCATTTTAGCTTGTACTTGTGCTTCTCTTATATCTAATTCACGATCACGTTGCTGTATAACAGGGTCTTTAAGTTTTTGCTGAAGTTCTTTTTGTCTTTCTTCTGCAACATCTTTATGAAGAACTCGCTGTGCAGCTTCCGAAACTAACTGCGACAATCGTAATTCAATATCTTCAGGTAGTGGCTCATCGGGTGGTGGTAACGGCACACCGAGCTGTTCTTCTATTTCCTTTCTGTATTGGAAAGCAATGTGTTCTGTAACGTGTTCAGAGAAAGCTCCTAATATAGCGTTAGCATTAGGACTTTGACCAATCATTTTCCTAATCTTAGGATCATCAGCCATAGCCATGTGAGTCATAATATGAGCTTCATGGTCTTGATACATGAATGATTTAACAGGTTTCTCATTAAGCATATTCATATTTTCAGATACAGGGTTTGTAGGCTCTATATCTTCATCAAGAGGTACTATGCTTTCTGGATCACGTATTCCTAGTGTCTCAAGCATCTGTCTATGTAATTCAGGCATATTGTACATTTGCGGTGCTTGTTGAGCGAGTTGTAATGCTGCTTGATACTGCATGATTCTTTGTGCAGTAGTAGAAGCATTTGGATCAGAGATAGGTATTACATCAACTGCATCATCAAAGTCTTCAGGTAGTAGTTCTTGACCCTCTGTAGCGTATGGATATTCAGTTGGACCAAAATCTCTTATGATTCCTGAAAGAATATGCAGTTCTTTCTTCATAGAAGCATGGATTCTAGCTTGAACAGACCCCATAACCTTCATAGAACGCTCTAAAATAGCTAATGTAGTGCCTACAGGAGCTTGATTGTTCATATCTGCTACTTTCATGTCCGCTACGGAAGCAAATCTACGTCCTTCTTCTACTAAATTGTCTAATAATTGATATAAAACACCTGAAGGCTCTTTATATGGTAAAAAAGTTATATTATCTCGTATAGCACCACCCGGAACGTCCACATCTCTGAACTCACCCGGCATAATAGGGGTATCATCACCTTTAATTCTAAGCCCTCTGGACTTTAAACCGCCCGGAAGGTTAGATAAAGTACCTGCATCCACTAATTGTCTTAATAAACTCGTAGCTGACTTAGCAATACCACCTATAAGGTGTATTAATCCAAAACCATAGAAGCCTAATCCCGGCAAATACTGATAATGGACAAAATGTTGTCGAGACATTTTCTGTTCGTCTTCTTCATACCAATTTCTTCTTATAGAAAGAATCTTACGAGATGATAAATCAACTGTAACTATGTATGGTAAAGCAATTCCTGTGGGTTCACCGTCTTTTAAATCAGGAAAATCTTCTAAATCAAGGTCTACCATCATTTCTAACAGAGTATGTCTCTGATCGTAGTCGTAATTTGTGCTATCACCTGTTAACTGATTGTATTTTTCTTTAATATCACTTAAATCAGCAGTAGGAGTATCTAGTTCTATGTCTCTATAAAAGCCATTTACCTGTAACTTTCTAACTTCATTAGAAGTTTTCTTCATAATGTGCGTAGCACGTTCGCAAGTTGTTAGATCAGAAGCTCCATAACTTACTACAAAGTCTTCAGCAGGTACAAACATAGAGCACGGTCTGTTCATGTTTGGATCAAAGTACACTTTTCTAAAAGCAGAGCCGGCTAGAGGTAGATTAAACAGTAGTTTTTCTGTTTCACTACGATACTCAGTCATTTTATCTGTTAACAGATAGTTTAAATAGTCTTTAACACGACTAGCTTGTTGTTCTTTTTCGCTTGTAATAGTGCCTACTACTTGAGTTCTTACAGGTCCTTTAGGTGGAAACACTTCTGTAATAGCTTGAGCCTGAAATCTTATAACAGCTTCAGTTAATAATGGGTGAAACACCCCACAAGCACCATCCCACGGTTGAGTTCTTTCTTCAATTTTAAGACCTAGTTGATCTAAACCTTTAATGTAAGTCTCTTCCCAATCTGATCTTGATTCTCTATCGCTTGAATAACTAGAAACTAACTCAGATGCTAGTGCATCTAACTCAGAGTCTTCCATAAACTCAGCTAAGTTGTCATTGAAGTTATCTGTAAAATCTACAGCATCAGGATCGAAGTCTATTAGTAGACCTCCATCTTCTGTTCCTATGGCTATTTCTTCAGGATTAGTAACCAATATCTCTAATGGACTATTCTCTACGATAGCTTCAGGTGTTTGTAACGGTTTTTCTGCCATTTATTTACCTAGATTTTTTTCTTCTAATAACTTTGGGTTTTGTTTTACTTGGCTTCTTTGGTGCTTTACCACCAACCCAAGCTTCATTAACTTCTTCTGTAGATTCATCGTCTGCAACAAATTGACCTGTTTTAGTCCTAGCCCTTGCAGGTTTTTTATTCTTTGTCTCTCTTGCTTTAATTGCCTCTTTACTTTCATTTAAAAGTTTCTCTATAGCTTTTGCTTCTTTGTTAACTTTATCAGTTATGCTTTCAGCTTTTTCTACAGTTTTCTTTTCAAAGAAAGAAGATAATTTTTCCCAAAAACTCATACTTGCTCCTTAATAATAATCTGCTCTTGTTCCTACAAACTCTTCATCTTCTTCATCCGAGTATAACGGAACAAACCCACCTTGACGAAATCTTAGTAATGCTTGCGTTGAAGCATCTACTAAATCATCATGCTCTCCACTAGGGAAAGCTGCGAATTCTTCTATAACCTCTTCAGAGAATCTCTTCTCTGGTGCCCATACTATACCTGATGCAAATAAATCTGCTACTGCGTTAACTCTAGCTATCTTATCGTTACCACGACTAGGGGTGTATTCTGACACAGGTATACCCATTGATCTTAGTTCAAAGATTAAAGGCATTCCTGCTGCCTTACCCTCAACAATAAATGCGTCAGGTTGCCATTCTTTCCAATGATCAAAGGCTTTTCTTTTTAATTCAGGAAACTCCATACGCTCTTTAAAAGCATCTAGTAAAATTATATTAGGTTGTACTATTCCAGTTCCTTCGTCTTCTTTGTAAAAAACTCCCCAAGTAGTACAGGCTGAATAGTCAGCACGTTGAGTCTTTAAGAAAGCCGTGTCCCAAGATTGAATAATAAACTCACATTGAGGTGGGCTTTCGTATTCCCAATCTTGCCACCATTCTCTTTTAACAATAGCTCCTTCTTCTGAAGTAGGGTCTTGTTGATACTGTGCAGACCATTTAGCTACCGGTAGTTCTGCTTTTAACTTTTCTAATTCTTTTATATCCCAGAACTCTTGCCATAAACTTTTACCTGAAGGCAATATAGCTGGAAACTCTATGACTTCCCAATCGTCTACACCTGCTCTGTTTTCTTGAGCTTTAATTATTTGACCGGTTAAATCTCTTTTGTGCCAACGTGTCATTACAATCACAATAGAACCGCCCGGTTGTAAACGCTGTCTAGGACCTGATGTATAGTATTCGTACACTCTATCAAACACAGAAGGGTCTCCGCTCTGTCCTTCTTGCTCTGAATGGGGATCGTCTATTATTAAAACATCCGCACCTTTACCTGTAACCGCACCACCTACACCTATCGCAAAGTATTCACCGCCTTTGTTTGTATTCCAACGTCCGGCAGCTTTAGAGTCTGACTGCAACGCTACGTCAGGAAACACACTCTTAAAGTCTTCTGACCCTACTAAGTTTCTAACCTTACGTCCAAAGCCTACTGCTAGTTCAGCCGTATGTGCGATCTGAATGATTTTCTTTTCAGGGTACTTACCTAAGTACCATGCAGGTAGTAAGTAGGATGCAAACTCCGATTTAGTATGTCGGGGTGGCATATTAATTATTAACCTTTTTAAATCTCCTTTGGCAACACGATCAAAGGCATCAGCCATCTTAGTATGATGATAGCCCTCTATGAAAGCAGACCATATATGTTTTACAAAGGGTAGGAAGTTATCACCGCATTCTTTTCTGTTCTTAGATTGTTCGTACTCTTCTAACAATGATAAGAAACGTTTCTGTTCGCTAACAGGTAATTGTTTTATTTTATCAAGATACGGATTAGACAAGTTAGCCCCCACAACATATATAGATTTTTACAGCCACTGGAGAGCAATCTTCGGTGGAGTTGTCATAGGGGCTAGGTAATTCCTTCTCTAGTATATAACTAACTATATAAACTATTAGTTTATAACTAGCTAGTATTAAACTGTTGAGAGCAAAGCTCTCCAAGATTTTACACATATTAATGATCTTCTCATGTACGTCAAGTGTTTTTGTTCTAAATATCAAAACTTTTTTTCGCTTCTTCCATCTCCCGCAGCCACTCCTTTTTCTTATCTGCTAAAGATAAATCCTCGCTCGCGATTTTTTTTTCCACAACTATGTTCGGTTTTTGTTCAGGTGCCACAGTCTTATGTATCACTACGGGTTTAACCAGCTCTGGTTTTTCTTCTACGGGTTCTTTCTTTTCAAACATAGGAGAGTTCCTAGTTGACATCATAGTACGCCATCTCTTTGGCTGCATAGTAATCCAACCGTCCTCATGTAAGCGTTTTACAATAGAATGAACAGTAGACCTAGAGGAGACCCCTACTTTACCCGCTATCGCTTCTAATGACGGTCCACAATGCTCCTCAGACCAATACTCTTCAATCGCTTCTAATACTAATAGTTGTCTTGGTGTCATAAATATATATACCCCCTATAGGGTTCCTTGAACGTTTCCCATACATTATACGAAAATATATAGTATATATGCAAGCCTATCGAAAAAAAGAAGGGGGGGGTGTTTATTATGAAAAATTATGAAAATAATTGAGCAAAATAGTGTACTAGGCAGGCTGTCGAAAAAATGTCAAAACAGGGGGGTCGGGAGGGGTCGGGGTCGCTCTGAAACCCTTATATGATAGTATTTCAGAGGCATTGTATAAAAATTGATCAATAGGCAACACCCGGAATAAAAGAAATAGTCATTGCGGATATGTGGCTATTAACTATTGAACGTTCAATGTTTGTTCTACTATAGATAGGCTTTATTGATTCTGTCCGGATGTGGCAAGTATCTCTTCTAGCTTTGTCTCAATCTCATTGGCTACCTCTTCCGGTGTCCTGTCTTTGGTAGTTGTCTCTATCCTCTCTACGAATAGTCCAACGTCTGAAGTCTTGCCCAACAATTCAAGCGCACGTATTCGTGCTGACTCGTTATTAGTAGGATTCAATGCTTCCTTCTGTAGCTGTTCCAACACAAGATGCCTAAGAGAGAGCGCGCTAGTCTGTGCATACTCCTCTTTTCGCTTATATCCCGCCTTTAACCTTTGGGCTATCTTAGGGTTAGATTTTAATTTGCTTGCTTCTACGTGTATTGCAGATGCCTTCATTCCTTTCGAATTATAAGCAGTCCTATATGAGTCACTTGCTGAGTTGCCTTTGAGCAACTCTGCTATGAATCTTTCCTGTTTACTAGTCAATGGATGTATTTGTTTTATCTTGTCTTTACTCATGCCACAGATTGTAGCTGTACTGCGTACAGTTTTAAATACACCGGCTAGAACATAGGCGATACGTTCACAAAATATTTCTTGTAAATAAACGTTGCATTCTGTGTGACATTCTATAATATGCACTTTGTCAGCGAGAACTGTACCTCAAACAAAGGTCACGAGTTGTTCAAAATTTGATCAATTGCGCAGTTACTACCCTCCCTGATGATCTCTTGATCTAAACCTTGATTGGTAAATACAAGAAATCAAAAGTCCGAAAGACATTGGTAGCGTGGGACAAGTACTGCCACCCACGTTAAAGAAGGGAACTTCAGACAAGTGGCTTACATATCTAGGTCGAGGATATAGAGCGTAGGAAAGAACGAAACATTCAGAACTACCGGAGCAATTAAAATACGAGACATACATTTTAGGTCAGCAGTTGAAACACTGATTCAGTTATAGGGAATTTCAAGTACAAGAAGAGAGACACAATAGCCAACGTTGTTGGCAGTCACGGTGCGGTGTGACGTGATACGGTTTGGAAAGAAAAGAAACGAAGCATTACTGATAGGTTGAGTAGACGAGGGGCAAGTTTGTGTGTAGCAAGCGAGAGAGAAGACGGGCTTATAACGAGTCCGTTTCTTTATGGGTACTTTAATTGGTATTCATAAAGAAGCGAAGGGCTTCAATTTAATTATTTAGGAGAAATCAATATGAGAAAAGAAAAAGTAGTTGTTACGAGAATTTCGGATTACGGGAAAGTACTTGGAAATAAATTCAAAGATGCTCTTGGTAACTGTAAAGAAAAAGAAATTGAAATTTGCAGAGCAGAGATTCGTACCTACAACAAAATGGTGCATTTACTACAAGGTAATGGATTAACAAGATACGACATGAGACCGGACAGTTATTTTGTTTCCGCTACGGTGGAAGACTTAAAACCTATAGATGCTATCTTGTTGGTTGATGCTGTCGCAAAGTCGAAAGAAGATCATAAAAGAACAATGGCATTCTTTGATGCTATGAATGAGGGGGTGAAGTAATGAGAATTACAAAACAAAATATCGAGTCAGCATTAGTTAGATTGAACGGGCTATTAAATGTTCCGGAAGCTTACGAGAAGGACAATCAAGGAAACATTTTAAGATGTGCGGACGGTTACATGGTTCAATGTGAAGGGCACTATTACCTACAAAGTTGCTATGGCAAATTCAAGATTGAAAGAATGTGCAGATATGGTTCAGCAGATGCCACACAGCTTGGCACTAAGTCTGAAGCCTATTATCAAGTAAAGGCAATGATCGAAGGTATTGCAAGTTACAAGCATTCCGTATCAACAAGGGTAGGTGATGTGAAAGTAATTGATAGGTATAGGAGGTGAAGTAATGTCTACAAGATGTTTAATAGCGTATCAAAAAGAGTCCGGTGAAGTTGAGTCTGTTTATTGTCACTTTGACGGTTACATTTCCGGTGTTGGTAAAATGCTCGTTGAGTATTACGGTGACGAAAGTAAGATACAGAAATTAGTAAGTGGTGGAGACTTCAGAAGTCTACAAGAAAATATTTCCGATATTGAATACTATGATGATGTCTCTACTGTAAACAGTAATGAATACTGCTTTGTTAGTGATGCAGACCCACAGTATCACGAATATTTATACAAGTTTGTTTCTAACAATAGCAAGTTTAGAAACTCCGGCTATTGGCAAGTATCACAAGCAAAGAGAGTAGAAGTCGAAGACGGATATAAAGAGTTTGCTTATTACTATTCTGAGTTTGAAAAGGTTCAGACTTTGGTTACACAAATAGAACAAGCTAACGAAACAAGAAGAGGTGCAGACAATGGCAGAGTTTGAACACTTATATGAACTCTTGGATGTTTTGTTTGTAGAGTTAGAGAGTCTAAGACTTTCCGGAATTATAAATATGAACGGTGCTCCTCGTTGGCTTGAGAAGACTTATGGCTTAAGTAGTGCGGAAGCTAAGTTTGTATTTATGGCATGGGTTGAATTTAAAAGAGAGGAACATGAAAAAATTTGTAGCTAAAAAAATATATCCGGAAGGATATTTGTACAGGGATTATGTGATAGAGAGAAGGCAAGAAAACTATGTGTTTTATAGTATAGGCGAGACTGTGGATGCTTTAGGCAATTATAGAGTGCCTACTCAATCATCACATTATCACAGTGTGGAATGGCACGATTCAACAGATACTTTGCGAGATGCCAAATATCTTATTGATACTGTGTATTACAAAGGAGATGAGAAATTATATTAAAACTACTGATGTGCTAGTGAGATTCTAGCGAAACGAATTAAATAGATTCATAGTCTAGCCCGTATGGGTTTCGTCTAGTTGTTGGACGTTTGTATATTGAACGTTCAATATTTGTATTACATAGGAGAGCAATTATGCAAACATATATAAAACCTTCAGAGTTGAAGAGTAAGTTGGAAACGTTGATATCAATTAACAAGCCGGCTTTTATTTGGGGGGCTTCCGGTATCGGTAAGTCAGAGATTATTTCTAAGGTAGCGGAGAAGCTAGACTACAACTTGATTGATGTCAGAGTTTCTTTGTTAGACCCTGTAGACCTGAGAGGTGTACCTAGTGTCGAGAACGGTGTTACTAAATGGAATCCACCGATATTTTTACCACAGGAAAACGACAAGCAATCAATCTTGTTCTTGGACGAATTACAACACGGTAGTCCGAGTGTTAAGAATGCTTTGTTTCAGTTGATCAGAGACAGAAGAATAGGTGAGTACAAGCTACCGGATTCTACTATCATATTGGCGGCAGGCAACAGAGTGTCAGACAGAGTTGGTGCTAACAAGATCAATGGTGCATTGGCTAACAGGTTTTCGCACTTACACCTTGAAGCAGACGTGAACGATTGGGTTAAGTGGGGCATGAGCGAAGGGAGTATAGACCCTAACGTTATTGCTTTTATCAGATACAGACCTGAGTTGCTTTTTGATTTCGACAAAGATTCAGTTGCGTGGGCTAGTCCTAGAACATGGGAATCTGTTTCGGATATTGTGAAAGCAGATAGCAAAGGTATGGTTGTTAACTCGCAAGATCAATCACTAATTGGCGGTACGGTTGGCGATAGTGTCGCAATAGAGTTTTGTGCATTCATGGGCATGGTCAATACCTTACCGGATGTTTCAGCGATCATAAAAAATCCTGAGACTTACGAAATATCAGACGACCCTTCGGTTCTGTATGCACTAACCGGTGCACTAGCTAGAAGATCAGATGCCACGAACTTTGATGCAATCATTACCTATATGACTAGGGATGAGATGAGCAATGAGTTTGCGGTTCTTTGTATCAATGATGCAATCACAGTCAATCCTAAATTAGCGAAGACGAAAGCCTACGTTGATTTCATGGGTAAATATCAACACATAATGTCATAAGGAGTAACTATGTTATTAAATGAAAAAGCAGTACTTGTCAGTCCGGTTATTAGGAAATGGAATCCTAGAAAGGTTGATAAGAGATTAGTTGAAGAGGTAGCTACCAATTACGGTATTAACTCTAAGGTTGTAAGTGCTTCTAAGAAATTAGTTGCACTTAACGAGGATGTGTTTAAGAGAATAGAAACGTGCGATAAGAAGATTAGGAATCACGTTTTCTATTCGGTTGGTCAAGGTTGCACCGGTTTCTGTGTGCCTTATGATCACAAGGGCAAACACTTGTTACCAACAGAACTTGAAAAATCTTTTTGGGATAGGTTCAACGAACTAGCAGACAACAGAGAGAGACTTGTAAAACAAGTCGTAGATTCTTGGGAGCAGATTGTTGAGAGTGCAGAAGAAGAACTCAAAGGTTTGTTTGATGCTAATGATTATCCTAGCAAAGAAGAGATTGCTAGTAAGTATGAATGCAGAGTGATTAGAGAATCACTTCCGGATGAAGCTTACATTGGCAAGAATGATTATCAAGTTGACGACCCTAGATATGGTGTTTCACAGTCGGATGTTGTAGAGGTTGAGAGCAGAACTAAATCACAAGTTGAGCAGTCTACAGAACAGGCTACTACAAACATCAATGTCTTATTGACTCACTTAACAGACTGTCTCAAGAATGATAAAACTTTCAGAGACAATTCTTTTGATAAGGTCAAGAATGCTATTGATTGTTTCGGTGCGTGGAACTTCAACAACAATCCTGATCTAGCAGAAGCCAATACTATTCTTGTAGATGCAGTCAGCAAGATAAACGGTGCAGATGATCTTAGAAAAGACTCTACAAAGGTTGATGAATTTGTAGAAGCTTCAGACAAGGCTTCTGAAATTTTAAATAACTTGGACGGTGTAATATGAAAACAACAAAAGCTTCAGAGATAATGACGAAAGCAAGAATCAGACTTGTTAGTACTCATCCTTTCTTTGGTAATGCTTCAATGAAGTTGAAGCTTATCGAAGACCCTAACATTGAGACTATGTGTACTAATGGCAAGGAGATAAGATACTCACCGGCATTTGTAGAAGACAATATCATGCTTCACAATGTCGGGGTGCTTGCTCACGAAGTTATGCACGTTACTAATGGGCATTGCCTTAGAAGGGGTGATAAGAACGCTAAGCTGTTCAATGTGGCTTGTGACTATGCTATCAATCCTATTCTTGTAAACGGTGGCTTTGAATTACCGGAAGGTGCACTTCTTGATGATGCTTATAACGGTATGAGTGCAGAAGAGATTTACAACTCATTACTTGATGATTACGAGCAAGAAGAAGGCGAGTCCGGTGGTGGTGGTGACGGTGACGGTGAGACTACAGACGAGTCCGGTAGCGGTGACGGTGACGGTATTGGTGACGGTAGCGGTGACGGTGAGTCGGGTGAGTCGGGTGAGTCGAGTGAGTCCGGTGATTCCGGTGACTCATTGGATGATTGGGTACAAGATACTTTTGGTGATCAAGCCGGAGAGTTTGAAGATCAAAAGAATGCAGACGGTTCTAGTATGGACGAATCAGAGAAGCAACAAGAACTTTCAGACTTGACTATATCTAATTCTCAATCAGAGATGAGGGCTAAGTCGCATGGCAAAGGCGGTGGCGGTTTTGCTTCTGAGTTGAAGGGTGCTACTAAGAGTGCTATTGCATGGGATGATGTACTGTTACCTATATGTCAAGATGCTTTATCAGACGAGCAGACATTCAACAGACCTAACAGACGATACATTGCTCAAGACTTGTATATGCCTAGCAATGACAAGTCAGACATTAGATGTGCGGTCATTGGGCTTGATACTTCTTATTCTGTAGATGATCACTACTTGAGATTGTTCAAGGGTGGTGCACAAAGAATCTTTGAGGATGTCGGTTTTGATAAGATTTACGTTGTAGATTTTACTGATAGAGTTGAGAGAGTCACAGAGTACAACAGAGGTGACGAATTCAATATGTCAGATAGATTTCATGGCGGTACGCATTTCTCTTCTGTTACTGATTGGATAGAAGATGAAGGTATCAATCCTTCTATTCTTCTTTACATGACAGACGGGTTAGGTCGTGCACCTCTTGAGCCTGATTATCCGGTGGTGTGGTGTCTACCTGAGAAATGTGCTGATGATCACACTTTGCGATATAGCGGTATTGATCAATATGGCACTGTGATTCCTATGCAAAAAGTATGTTAGCGCAGAAATGCATAGATATTTATTTACCTAGTCGTTTCGGATATGTGACGAACTAGGTAGGTAAATATTGAACGTTCAATATTTAAATAATGATAGTAGTTGATGAGACTACACAAAACAAAACAAGGAAAAAAAATGATAAGTAATGAAACAGAATGGTTGGTTATAAAAACCAATAAAGATATGACTATATTTACACAAGTCGTTGAAGCAAGTGAACTCAATGATGCTTTGAACCTAGCAGAAGAAACTTTTGAATGGGAAAGACAAGCTGACATTTTTGCTACTTGCCGAGATAATTATTACGAAATTTTAAATAAATTTGGGTTA
>Ga0070747_1000708_pt1 | contig 16166 bp, 24 predicted proteins | sample VirMetDEL_Mar_31_FD_77321 | JGI IMG/M metagenome (GOLD analysis project Ga0070747, IMG submission 77321) | Aqueous microbial communities from the Delaware River and Bay under freshwater to marine salinity gradient to study organic matter... | ecosystem: Environmental > Aquatic > Marine > Coastal... | reverse complement strand
GCCTGTTCAAAGTTTGGTAGAGCGACAGATACAAGTTAAGGCTTGTGTACATGCCGATGAAATATTGGTGTACGAATCTGAAAAAGATGTCATGGATATTCTACAAGGACTCCGATGGGATGTGCGTATTATCGGTGAGGAGTATAGGCACAAACAATTCACTGGTCGCGACGAGACTCTTGACAAATGTTACTTTAATAAACGCAGTCACAAATTCTCTAGTAGTGAACTTCGGGAACGGTCTAAAAATTAATTCACATTTTTTAATAAAACTCCTTTACTTTGTTGTAGAATCCCGTAGAATGATTCTCATAGTTAATTAAGAAAGGAGAAAATAATGACTAAATTTAACGACGAAAACTACAAAGAAGAGAACTTTGACTACTGCCTATCTGGCACTCAAGCTAGGAAAATTGTACAAGGTTTAAAAAATAACCCTGCCAAATATGGCAAAGTAAACCTGTATGTGCGTACTGCTGTCTATCATCAGATTAGAACAGAAGTTGGCAATAGTGGTTCGTTCGAAGACGATACTTACAGCGACACTTATTTTCCATACAGTGCTGCTGGTTCAGTACCTCTTCCTTGGAAAAACTTCCTAGAAACTTGTAAAGAGGCAGACGAGGTTTCTGCTTTAAAACAGAAAGGTTTCGCAGAAAAAGGCGAGGCAAAAAACACTAGTGAGCACGGCACTGGTATCAATGTTAGATACCGCACTAGCGATTACGGTTTTACTAATGTCTTTATCGGCTAAAGTTTACCCACTAATAAATGGCTCCTCTGGGAGCCATTTTTTTGCTCGAGAAAAAAGTCATTTATTTTTATTAAACTCCTTTACTTTGTTGCAGATTCCTATAGAATGAATTGTACATAAATAAGAAAGGAGATAAATATGTACAAAGTAATCGACGAAAACCAAAGAACTTACGCCACTATAGAGAATCTTAATAAGGCTCTTGTTAAATTTGGCTTAGAAGACTGTAAGCCTATTATAGTTGGTGTTCCTGGTACAACTAGAGTAACCGCAATCTTCCAACTAGAATGGGTTACAAGAGCTAACCGCACTATTCTAAATGTTGCTGGTAATGGTTTCTTGCTAGTCTAATTCTAGCCACCCCACTAGCCGAGTTTTATACTCGGCTTTCGTGGTATAACTAATCGATATTTAAGAAAGGAGATAATTATGAAAAAGAGAGATTTAATTAACGCAGTCAGCGAACTAATAGTCAAAAAGAAAAATGCAGACGAAGTGGTTTGTTTTACTGACAGCAATATAACAATCTATTGGCACGACGACGACCAAGAGTTTTGTCTCGAGGGTTTCAGAGCCAATAATTTTGTTGATGGCTTCTGGGATTATTGCTCGTGTAGAAATTTAAAGCATTGGATTGCTGATCTTACAAGGATTGAGCTTGAAGAGTATCTAGACTGCCCACAAAAGTTTCATGTAGTTCTATAGATAATAATAAGTATCTTCCTCAATAGATGGCTCCACTCGGAGCCATTTTCATATTGGTTATTGGCTTATTCATGAGGAGTGGATTTGTTGAAGTGTGTTCACGAAAAGTTTCTTATTGGGTAATAGTCTAATAGGATCTTGCCAAATGACTCTTGTAGAAGAGAATACAGCGTATTAGACAAGGTTATTAGAAGGTTATTAGATGTGAAGAGTAATATGGACTATATATGGGAAACCTTTACGATAGCAAGAGTTTAGGTATAGAATATGGAAAACACGCTCTCCATTGACCTTATATAGAGCAGTGCATGACGGAGGAACTGTGGAACATAGACCCAAGGAAAAGAAGTTGACACCAAAACAAGAAAAGTTTGCCCAAGCAGTTGCATCGGGAACTAGCTTAAAGGAGGCTGCCGTCCTTGCTGGTTATTCACACAAGAATGCATCTAGAGCTGGAGCCTTCTTGGCGAACAACGAACCTTTAGTACAACGCAGGATCCAAGAGTTGCAGAACAGAGGTGCTGCGAAAGCCACATTAACATTGGTCAATCACCTCGAGAACCTGGAAAAACTGAGAGACCAAGCAGTCTCGAACAATGCATTTGGTGCAGCTGTAACTGCTGAAATAAATCGAGGCAAAGCAGCAGGATTATATGTCGATCGCAAGGAGTTAACAGTCAATAAGACATCGGACATGACAAAGTTGCAGATTATCGAGCGTATTAAGGAACTTCACGAACAGTCAGGAGGCATTCTACCATCGACTCCTTACACTGTACAAGGCGAGAAGGTTGATGATGAAGTTCCAGAACAACAAGAGTCAAATGACTAGGATTCTTTTCCTGGAGAACTCAAGGTATATTGCCTCAGAGCATCGTGACCCCCCCTGCATGTGTGACCTTTATATAAAAACTTCGCGTTGGTTCCCAGTCCTTGTTCCACAAAAAATTTTGCAACAAAAATTTAAATGAATGACGATAGCCTAAAGCATATTCCCGAAGAACTCTTGACCGAGCACCTCGAACTATCGGAACGATTGGCGGAGCTCCAGAAAAAAGAAACCATACAAACTAATTTTTTACCTTTTGTCAAAACCATGTGGTCGGACTTTATAGAAGGTGAGCATCATCGCATCATGGCGAGGGCATTTGACCGTATTGCCTCTGGCGAACTTAAACGGTTAATTATTAATATGCCACCACGTCATACCAAAAGTGAGTTTGCCTCTTACATGTTCCCAGCGTACCTCGTTGGCAAACGACCAGGACTCAAGATTATACAGGCAACACACACCGCAGACTTGGCAGTTAGGTTTGGTCGTAAGATTCGTGACCTTGTCGACAGCAAAGAGTATCAAGATGTTTTCCCGAATGTCGAACTGAATCCTGAAAGTAAAGCAGCAGGTCGATGGGAAACAAGAACGAAAGACGGAACAATGAACGGTGAGTACTTTGCCTCTGGTGTCGGAGGTGCATTGGCAGGAAGGGGTGCGGATCTATTTATTATTGACGACCCACACTCGGAACAAGATGCCATGAGTGCTAACGCACTTGACGATGCCTATGAGTGGTACATGACAGGACCTCGGCAAAGGTTACAGCCTGGAGGTGCGATTGTTATGGTTATGACACGGTGGTCTAAAAAAGATTTGACTGGTCGTGTTGTGAAAAAGATGATGGAATCTGACGAGACCGATCAGTGGGAGATTATTGAACTCCCTGCCATTCTGCCTTCAGGTAAATCTCTTTGGCCAGGATATTGGCCACTTCCCGAACTAGAAAAGATTAAGGCATCTATCTCTCCGAGTAAGTGGGCAGCAGAATACATGCAAAATCCAACAGGCGAAGGGGCAAGTATTATTAATCGAGAGTGGTTTAAAATTTGGGATCGAGACCACGCTCCGAATGTCGAATATATAATACAAAGTTACGACACGGCTTTTTTGAAAACTGAAAGAGCCGACTTTTCTGCGATAACTACATGGGGTGTCTTCTATCCTGAAGGGATGATAGGCGAAGAACACTACACAGGCAAAGAAGCACATATCATACTTTTGAACTCAGTTCGCGAGAGGCTTTCTTTCCCTGAACTCAAGGCGAAAGCGTTACAACAATATAAAGATTGGGATCCCGAAAGTGTCATTATCGAAGGCAAGGCATCAGGTATGCCTCTTACCCAAGAACTCAGAGCTATTGGTATCCCTGTACAAACATTTACGCCAAGTCGTGGGCAAGATAAGATTGCTAGATTGAATGCATGTACTCCATTGTTTAGTGGTGGGTATGTTTGGGTGCCAGAAAACAACTGGGCGGAACAATTAATGGACGAAGTTTCTGATTTTCCTAACGGTGAACATGACGATTTAGTCGACAGTACAACTCAAGCACTGATGAGATTTAGGCAAGGTGGATTCGTGAGACTAGATACAGACTACGAGGAAGAACCGACCTATCGTAGAAAACGAGTTTACTATTGATGACTTTATACCGTATGATTTGAAAATATAATGGCAGTAGAAAAAACAATTTTAGATTCCATGCTACAAGGCGAGGGCACAGAAGTAGAAGTGCCTGAACAAATAGAAGACATCCTGCCTGAAAACATTGTGATCGAAGGTGAAGAAGAGGAATCTATGATTGACATAGTTCCTGACCCTCTTGAAGACTTCAATCAGAATTTAGCAGAAGTTATAAACGAAACCGACCTTAACACACTTTCTATAAATTTAATCTCAGACTTTGAAGAAGACGAAGAGTCAAGACGCGAATGGTTAGAAACATTTACTAAAGGTCTAGACTTACTAGGTATAAAAACTGAAGATAGAACTGAACCCTTCGCAGGAGCTAGTGGTGTACATCACCCTCTACTTTCCGAATCTGTAGCACAGTTTCAAGCACAAGCCTATAGAGAACTGTTACCTGCCGATGGACCTGTAAAATCACAGATTCTAGGTGTTGCTGACGCAGAAAAAGAAGCACAATGCCAAAGAGTCAAAGAGTTTATGAACTATCAGATAACTTACAACATGGAAGAGTACGATCCAGAACTAGATCAACTACTTTTCTACCTACCTTTATCTGGTTCTGCGTTTAAAAAAGTTTATTATGATCCCTCTAAAGCTAGAGCAGTTAGTAATTTCATTATGGCGGAAGACTTTATTGTTTCTTATGCCACTACAGACCTATTGGACTGCCCTAGAGCTACCCATGTTATACAGATGTCGGAAAACCATATCCGAAAAATGCAACAAGCAGGTGTATATAGGGATATAGAGATTGGACAACCAAGTATTGGCTCAGCTGAAGACTTCGCAGGAGTCAAACAGAAGATAGACGACATCACTGGAGTCTCTAAACCAGCTAGTCCTGAGACATTTACCGTCCTCGAGATGCATGTTGATGCAAATTTAGAAGGTTTTGAAGACACAATTGACGGTGAAGAGACTGGAATCGCTCTACCTTATATCATAACGATCATAAAAGAGAGTAATCAAGTCCTTTCTATCCGTAGAAACTTCAATCCAGATGACCCTTTGAAGAAGAAAATAGAGTACTTTGTTCACTATAAGTTCCTTCCAGGACTCGGTTTTTACGGTTTTGGGCTTATTCACATGATTGGAGGACTAAGTAAGTCAGCAACTGCTATATTAAGACAGCTTGTTGACGCAGGTACTTTAAGCAACCTACCAGCTGGGTTTAAGGCTAGAGGTATGCGAATCCGTGACGATGATACTCCTATAGAACCAGGAGAATGGCGTGATGTCGATGTTCCAGGTGGAACTATAAGAGACGCACTTATGCCACTACCTTATAAAGAACCAAGTGGTGTGCTTGCACAATTATTAGGTGTGATTGTTGAGAGTGGTCAGCGTTTTGCTAATATTGCAGACATGAAGATTGGTGACATGGGACAAGAAGCTCCTGTTGGTACAACGATTGCGATGTTAGAGCGTGGCAGTAAAATTATGTCAGCCATACACAAGCGTTTACATTTTGCACAGAAGATGGAATTTAAAATTCTTGCTAGAGTTTTCTCAGAATCTCTTCCCGCAGAATATCCATACGATGTTGTTGGTGGTTCTCGTACAATTTACGCAAAAGATTTTGACGGACAAGTAGACATCATACCAGTAAGTGACCCAAACATTTTTAGTATGAGCCAAAGAGTTGTTCTAGCACAGACACAGTTACAACTAGCTCAAAGTGCACCACAACTACACGACATGAGAGAGGCTTACTATAAAATGTATTCAGCTTTAGGTGTACAAAACATTGATGAAATTTTAATGCCTCTCGATGAAGCACAACCTAAAGATCCAATACAAGAAAACCAAGATGCCATGATGGGCATGTCTTTGAAAGCATTTATAGAACAAAACCACGATGCTCATATACAAGCACATATGGCATTTATGCAGAATCCAGCAGTACAACAAAACCCTGCTGCCGTTGCTGCACTACAAGCACATATACAAGAACATCAAGCTCTTAAATACAGATTACAAGTACAAGAACTGTTAGCACAACAAGGTATAGAACTTCCACCAGAAGGACAACCTGTGCCGATGGAAGTACAGAACCAGATTGCTATGATGGCAGCACAAGCTACACAAGAAATTACTGGACAGGAACAAGCCTTAATAGAAGCACAAAGAATCGCACAGCAACAACCAGAAATAGATCTAGCTAACAAACAACTAGAACTACAAGGTATGGAAATACAAAGAAAACAAACAGCTGATCAACTTCGTGCACAAACAGAGCTAACTAAGGCAGAGATCGACGCACAAGTTGCGTTAGCTAAAGCAGATAAAAACGAAGACATAGCTCAACAGAAAATTGCAGCTGCAAGAGAAAAAGATGCAGTTGACGCAGAGTTAAAAGCACAGAAATCTTATGGTGAAATTTTAAAACAAGTTAAAGATGCTGAGGAGGCAAGTGAATAATGGGTAAAGATACACATGTAACTAAAGATGGTAGAACTGTTAAGAAAGGTCTCTACTACAACATCAATAAGAAGAAAGCTGAAGGCAGAAAACCTAGAGCCAAAGGTGCTAAAGGTGCTCCTTCCGCAAAAGATTTCAAAGACGCAGCAAAAACTGCTAAGATGAAAGATGGTGGTATATACAACATGGCTGGTGGCGGATTAAAAAACGGAATGCCAGGAGGTACAATGCTGAAAATGGAAGACGGAGGTTTATTCGTACAGAGTAAAGGCTGTGGTGCAGTCGATAACAAACGCAGAAAACCAACAAAACTCGCATAGGAGAAAATTATGCCAAAAGGTAAATACGGAAAATATTCTAAAAAACAAAAGAAGATAGCAGCAATGGCTGGTGATCCTAAAGTTTTAGAAGGTGAAGATTTCGCAAAACTTAGAAAAATGAAAGATGGTGGTGTGTACAAAGAGATGGGTGACGGTGGTTCTTACAAAGAAGAAAAGCTAGGTCACGGTGGTATGCCATCAGGTAAAAAGATTGTTAAAACTAGAGGAACAGGAGCAGCCACAAAAGGTTTAAATTTCCACAGTTCTGATTAATGGATTATATAAAAGTTGTTGAGTATCTACTCAAGAAGTACAGAGATCGTATTTCTAGTTTAGAAGAAACTCTATCCTCAGGGAGTGTTGCTAATTATGAGCAATACCAACGCGTCGTCGGAGAGATATCAGGTCTTCGCTCTGCCGAACAAGAAATAATAGACCTGCGTAAAAACATGGAGAAAGAAATTGACGACTAAGAAAAGTAGCATACCAGACCAAGTTCTAAACTTTGATAAAAAATTAGAACAAGAAGTACCAAAAGAAAAAACTGTAGAAGAAGTAGCTTCACAAGTTGATGTTCTACCACAACCTACAGGGTACAGAGTACTTATACTACCTAGAGGTAGATCAGCAGTAACAGATGGTGGAATACAATTAGTTAAAAACACTATAGAACAAGACACAGTATCCTCAGTTGTAGGATATGTTATCTCTCTCGGACCAGACGCATATAAGGATTCTGTAAAGTTTCCTGAAGGTGCTTGGTGTGAGAAAGGCGAATGGGTGCTTTTCGGCAGATATGCTGGAGCTAGATTTAAAATAGACGGAGGAGAACTTCGTTTATTAAATGACGATGAGATTCTAGCCAGAATACCTGACCCAGAAGCAGTCGATTATTAACCACCATGGAGGAAACCATGCAACAAGAAGAAAATCTTGCCATAGAAAAAGAAGAGGAAGGTTCAGTAGAAGTTGAACTTCCTATTGAAGAGAAAGAAGAAAAAGACGGTTTAAGTGTTGTTGAAGAAAAGGAAACTGTAGAAGCTTCCGATGAAAAATCTGAACAGGAAGAGTATAGTGACTCAGTTCAGAAAAGAATCAACAAACTGACATATAAGCTCAGGGAAACTGAGAGACAAAACGAAGAAGCACTAACTTGGGCGAAAAAAGTTCAAGACGAGAACGCTAAACTTAAGAAAAAAGCAGACACTGCTAACAATGCAATGTTTACTGAGTATGACAGCAGAGTCAAAACAGAACTAGAAACTGCTAAAGCTGAGTATAAAGATGCATATGAAAGAGGTGATGCAGATCAAATGATTGCCGCCAATGAGAAACTTTCTCGTCTTTCTGTAGAGTCTGAAAGTTTGCGTCGTGTTTCTGAAAAAAGAAAACAAGCAGCTGAGAATGGTGAAGAGGTTCCTGTAAATGAAACAGTAATCCCACCTACACCTGCTGCCCCACCTGAACCTGATCCAAAGGCACAAGAATGGGCAAAAAATAATTCTTGGTTCGGACAAGACCAAGCATTAACTTTTGCAGCTTTTGGTATCCATCGTGAATTAATGGATGAAGGTTATGATGGAGCAACAGATGACTATTATAAGGAATTGGACAACAGACTTTCCAATTTTGGAAATAGGAACTATACTGATTCCAATGAACAAGTTTCAGACTCTCCCGTGCAGAGAGTCGCTAGTCCTACAAGACAAGCAAGAACGAATAAGGCACGCAGTAATAAGATAAAACTCACACAGAGTCAAGTAGCAATAGCGAAAAAACTAGGTGTGCCTCTTGAAGAGTATGCAAAGTATGTTAAACAATAGGAGTAAACTATGACAGAAAAAAATACAACTAACGAAGTAGAGCAATCTGTTGGTACAGATCGGTCTCCTAGATCTGCTCAATCTCGAGATAAAACATCTCGCAGAACACCATGGAAACAACCTTCTGCATTAGATGCACCTCCAGCCCCTTCTGGTTTCAAGCATCGATGGATTAGAGAATCTATACTAGGTCAGGACGATAAGACTAATATGTCTAAGCGTTTACGTGAAGGCTTTGAGCCTGTTCGTGCTGAAGAGTATCCAGATTTCGAAGCTCCAACGATACAAGACGGAAGACATGCAGGTGTAATCGGAGTAGGTGGGTTAATCCTGGCAAGGATTCCTGAGGAAACAGTAAATGAACGGAAAGATTATTTCGATGGTCTTACCGCAGACGCGATGCGTGCTGTTGACACAGATTTGATGAGAGAAAGCGATCCTTCTATGCCAATTAGTAGACCTAATAGGCAAAGTAAAGTGACTTTCGGAAAAGGTTCTTAGGTAAAACTAAGATTTTTAACAACATATTTTATAGGTAAAATAACATGGCAAATGTAAATGACCCAGACGGTTTTACTCCTGCATATCATATGTCTGGTGGAACAATCAGACCATCTGAGTTTGCAATAGCAAGTGCTACTAACGCTTCGATTTTTTCAGGCGATGTAGTAAATCTCTCAAGTGGATTGGTTATTCAAGGTACTGCGACAGGTACTCCATTAGGTGTATTTGCAGGTGTGGAATATACAGCAACAACAGGAGAAATCGTCTTTTCAAAGATGTGGACTGCTGATACTGCTACTTTAGGTTCTGCAAATGCGAAAGCGTATGTTTATGTTGATCCAGATATTGTTTACGAGGCTCAGTCTACTGGTACTCCTACTCAAGCATCTATCGGAACAACTAATACGATTTCGACAACTGCAGGTGATTCTTCAACAGGTCGATCAAAAGAAGGTGTGACAACTACAACTTCTAGTGGTATTGCGACAGTAGTAGGCTTCCCAGATAAGCCATCTAATTCTATTGGACAATACGCTAGAGTGTATGTGACATTCCCAGCTTCTGTGTTCGGCAATAGCTAAAAGGTGATTAATAATGGCAATTAATAGAGCACAACTAGTCCAAGAACTAGAACCAGGATTGAACGCACTTTTTGGTCTTGAGTATAGCAGATACGAGAACGAGCATACTGAAATCTTTGATACAGAGAATTCAGACAGAGCGTTTGAAGAGGAAGTTATGCTTTCAGGCTTTGGTGAAGCACCAGTGAAAGGTGAGGGTGCAGCAGTCACATATGACTATGCGCAAGAAACTTTCACTGCTAGGTACTCACACGAGACTGTAGCATTGGCTTTCGCTTTAACAGAAGAAGCTATAGAAGACAATCTGTACGATAGTATATCTGCTAGATATACTAAAGCATTGGCTCGTTCAATGAGTCAAACTAAGCAAGTAAAAGCTGCGAATGTACTTAATAACGGTTTCTCTACTTCCTTCCCAGGAGGAGATGGAAAACCTCTCATGACAACTGATCACCCTACCTTAACGGCAGGCGATCAAGCGAATGAGCCAAGTACTGCTGCTGATTTGAATGAAACTTCTCTAGAGAATGCAATGATAGATATCTCTGCGTTTAAAGATGAGCGTGGTTTAAAAACCAATGTTCAAGCTAGAAAGTTAATCGTTCCACCAGCACTTCAGTTTGTTGCTGACAGATTGATAAACACTCCTAACAGAGTAGGCACATCTGATAACGATATTAACGCTCTTAGAAATATGAGCATGCTTCCTGACGGTTATGTGGTAAACCACTTCTTAACCGACACTGATGCGTTTTTCATTAAGACTGACGCACCAAATGGATTAAAGCATTTCGTTAGAAGTCCAATGTCAACTGGTATGGAAGGTGACTTCGAGACTGGAAACATGCGTTACAAAGCTAGAGAAAGATATTCTTTCGGCTTTAGTGACTGGCGTGGTATTTACGGATCCCCTGGAGCGTAAATAATCCATTTCTTTGTAAAGGGGAGCTATATGCTCCCCTTTCTTTTTTTGCAGAATTGATATAGACTAAGGGTCTAGGGTTTATTAATTTTGTTCTACAGACTGACCTAGCAGACAAGCCAAGACAGTAGAACTTTTTTCCTAGGAGGAAATTATGGCAAATTCAACTTTTAGCGGACCAGTCCGCTCCAAAAATGGTTTTCAAACTATCTCAGAAAATTCAACTACTGGTGCAATCACTGTAACTAGCGGTACTAAAATGTCAGCTGAAGCTGTAGGAAGTGCTGGTATTGAAGGTACAGCAGCAGTATATATCACTCAGGTTGATAGACTAAAAAGTGATGTTGATACTAATGTTAACATTGTAAAATCTACTATTATGATTGACCTTACTGGGTTAAAAGATGGTGGAACTGCAGGTGATATTATTGGTAAAGATGGTTCAGGTGTTGCTTATATAGCACAGGTTACAACAGCTAATCAAGGTGTTGTTTTTGGTGTGACAATGACATGTGTAGAAACTCCAGCTGGTGGAAGCACAGACATTGATCTATACTCAGCTACTGAAGGCACAGGTGTAAACGATACAGCTATTGGAGATTTAACAGAAACTCAAATCATCAACGCTGGTGCTGCATCTGCAGGTACTATGGTTGCTGGTGGAGATATTACTGCTGACCAATACTTATATCTAGTAAGTCAAGGCACAGGCGATGCTACTTACACTGCTGGTCGTTTTATGATTGAGATAATCGGCTACGACGTAGCTTCTTAAGGAGTAACATATGGCAGACGCAGTAACTTCAACCACTCTGTCAGATAGTGATAGGTCAGTTGTTATTCAGCTGACCAACACATCTGATGGTACAGGTGAGTCAGCAGTAAATAAAGTTGATGTAAGTGGTTTAGCAACTAGAACTAGTGATGGTAAAGCATGCACAGGAGTTAGGTTAGCTAAAATCGTTTATTCAACTTTTGGTATGAGTGTCAAACTTTTGTGGGATGCTACTACTAATACTATCTGTTGGGATCTTAATGCAGACTACACAACTGCTGAAGATTTTTCAGAGTTCGGTGGGATTAGGAACACCTCAGGTAGTGGAAAAACAGGAGATATACTACTAACAACTACAGGTCACACAAGTGGTGATTCGTATGTTATTGTACTAACTTTATTTAAAGAGTTTTAGATAAATGGCTACTTCTGATTCTAAGGTATTTAGCCTCAACACAGCTGAGGTTATAGAAGAGGCTTTTGAATTAGCAGGACTTGAAATGCGTACAGGCTACGATGCTGCAACCGCAAGAAGATCCCTCAATATAATGTTTTCCGATTGGGCGAACAGAGGTATCAATCTGTGGACAGTAGAACAAGTCACACTAGACTTAACTTCAGGTACATCAACATACACATTAAACTCGTATGATGTAGATGTACTTGAAGCAGTTGTCAGAGTATTTGACAGTACAACTAGCTCATCTTACAGCGACATATCGATAGATAGGATAAGTAGATCGGAGTATCTAAGTTTACCAGACAAAACAATTACAGGAAGACCTTCTCAATATTTTGTAGATAGAAAAGAAACTCCAGTTTTATATCTTTATCCTACACCAGACAACACAACCACATATAAATTTATAAGTTACCGAATACAAAGAATAGACGATGTAACAGCTTCAGCACAAGATCAAGAAGTACCTAGTCGTTTTATACAATGTATGACACTGGGTTTAGCTTATCAACTTTGTCTAAAAAGAAACCCACAAAAAGCAGGTCTTTTAAAAATAGACTATGAAGAAAGTTTTAACAGGGCTGCAGATGAAGATAGAGACAGAGCTAGTGTACACCTTACACCGAGGATAAGATACTAATGGCATACTCAAGTGGTAAAAATGCATATGGTATCTGTGACATAAGTGGGTTTAGATACAAATTAAACGACATGAAAAAAACATGGAACGGTCTATTAGTTGGACCAGACATGTATGATCCTAAACACCCACAACTTATAACAACTAGAAAAACTGTAGACCCAGAAGCACTACGAAACCCCAGACCTGATGTTAAATCAACAATAAATTTAGGTGTTGTTAGAGTAAGCAACCCCAAAGACTCTAATGGGGTAAGTTCACCCATCATGTATGCAGTGAACAGTGACACGATAGGTTCTACATACAGTTTACCAGAATCGACTGGTGCTGTAGGCAATGTAACGGTGTCAGTATGAGTTATACATATACAACTTTAAAAACAGCAATACAAGACTATCTAGATAGTACTGAGACCAGTTTTGTAACGAACCTACCCACTTTTATAACAACAACAGAAGAACGCATATTTAAAAATGTACAGTTAGATGACTTTAGAAAAAATCAAGTTGGAAACTTTACAGCTTCTGGACCTTATCTTCAATGTCCTACAGATTATTTAGCACCATTTAGTATGGCTGTCATAGACAGCAGCAGTAACTACAACTATCTATTACTAAAACAAGTTTCTTTCATTAGGGATTATAGTCCTAATGCGTCCACAACAGGACTTCCTAAGTATTACGCAGAGTTTGACAATAATACTTTTATGGTTGCACCAGCACCAGATTCAGCTTATGAAGTTGAACTGCATTACTACTACAGACCAGCATCACTTACCACAACTACAGGAAGTGAAACAACATGGTTGTCTGAGAATGCTCCAAATGCTATGCTGTATGGCAGTTTAGTTGAAGCATGCACGTATCTCAAAAATTATGAAGCAATACCAGTATACGAATCTAAGTTTCAAGAAGCTCTACTAGGAATTAAAAATCTTGGTGAGGGTAAATCAACTAGAGATCAGTACAGATATGATGAGATACGAAGACCACCACAAGCATGAGGATAGATAAACTCGAAGGCAAGAATATTGCCATTGTTGCTATGGGCGAGAGTCAATTAGACTATCACCTTAGTTTAGTGCATTCAAAAACCTATGACGAAGTCTGGGGGATAAACTGCATGGGAGCTATTACAAAATGTGATAGAGTGTTTATGTTAGATCCAGTTAGTAGGTTTATGGATACTGATGACGCAGGAAGTCAGACAGATATTATGAGACGGTGGTTGCCTGTAGCTGATACACCTATCTATACTTGTGAACTAGATGAGAGATGCCCTTCTGCAGTTCTTTACCCTTTACAAGAAGTTGTACAAGATGCAGATTGTGCATATCTAAATAACACAGTTCCTTTTGCATTCGCTTTTGCTTTATATAACAAAGTTGGTAGTATAAATTTGTTTGGTATAGACTTTAGTTATAGAGGTAATCTACATTTTGCTGAAGCAGGAAAAGCATGCTGTGAGTTTTGGTTATCCAAATGTATAGAAAGAGGAATGACTGTAAATGTCGCAGCTAGATCAGGTTTACTTGACACGGACTGTCCTATAGAAAAAAGAGTTTATGGTTATCACAGACTTGATGATCCTGATATTTTAATTCTTGATAATAACAAAACTTACCATCAAGTAAAACTTTCTGAGTATAATAAAATAATGCAGGAAGAAAAATTAAAAAACATCACAGAAATCAGAACTGTGTTGGACACACCACCCGAAGCTAAGAGGTATTAAATGATAGAAGTAGACACAGAACTTAAATTAGGTCAATTAGGTGTAGTCACCTCAGAAAACAGAGGACATCCACCAGAGTTTTGGGCAGAAAGATGTACAGCTAGAATTTGTGGTATTTCAGAAAATGCTGATGGACACATACGACAACAAGCTGAAGCTTTTAGACTAGCTATTTATTCTGCAATACTTTACCATATAAAAGAGGCAATTAATAGTGAACGCTGTACAATGCGAAATCTATTAAATGCACAAGGTCACGAAGACCTAGCTAAAATATTAAAGGAACTTTAACATGGCAATTACATCTACACTAACAACTAGTTTTAAGAAAGAACTATTAGAAGCTAAACATAATTTTCTAGCGTCTGGTGGTAATTCTTTTAAACTAGCTCTGTATACTTCATCAGCAACTTTAGGAGCTACCACAACTGCTTTTACTACTACAGGTCAAGCCAGTGGCACCAATTACACTTCAGGTGGGTCAGCTTTAACTAATATTAATCCTACAAGTTCAGGAACTACTGGCTTTACTGACTTCGCTGATTTAACATTTGGTACAGCTACTATCACTGCTAGAGGATGTATGATCTACAACGATACTAACGCTGATAGATCTGTTGCGACCATTGATTTTGGTGGCGATAAAACTTCTACTGCTGGGGATTTTACTATAGTATTTCCTGCTGCAGCTGCATCTACAGCGATTATAAGAATCGCCTAGCCTTAAATGGCTTTTCTTAACGGTTGGGGTCGAGGCACTTGGGGTCAACTCGAGTGGGGTCAAGGATCTATACCAGTTACACTTACTGGACTATCAGCAACATCAGCCTTAACAGCACCTGGAGTAAACGGACAAGCTGTTGCAGCAGTAGCTGGCATTACAGCAACACTAGGCGCAGTTTCAGTCACAATCAACGCAGATGCTAATGCTACTCCATCAGGATTATCAAGCACTTCAGCATTAGGAACCATAGCCAGTGTAACTGGTAAAGCCAACATCACTCCAGCTAGTCAGGTTGGAACCTCTGCTTTAGGTACAGTAACACCTGAAGCAGGTGCAAAAGTTTCTTTAACTGGGGCAAGTGCTACTTTAGGCAATGTTTCAGTATTGGTTGATGCGGAAGCTACTATTATTATTACAACAGGTGTAGCAGCAACAGGTGCAATTGGTACAATTACAACAAGATCATCTAACGCAGTTACTTTACTTGCACCTAATGTAGCGGTTGGAATCCTTGGGTCAATTACAACCGATGCAGAGGCAACCGTTACCTTAACAGGATTTTCTGTCACAGCAAGTGTAAGCACACTTAATGTGTGGTCACCAGTTATAGACAGTCAAACACCTAATTGGAGAAATATAGCAGCATAGGGTATACACTTTGAGTTTTTTGGTTTAATATATAGAATGTAGGAACAAATTATGGCAGCTTATACAAACGATTTAAGACTAAAAGAAATTGCAACAGGTGACGAAAGCGGAACTTGGGGTGATTCTACTAACACCAATTTAGAACTCATTGGTGATGCTTTTGGTTATGGAACAGAAGCCATAACAACTAACGCAGACACTCATACCACAACAATAGCAGACGGATCAGCAGACGCAGGTCGAGCTATGTTTTTAAAGTATACTGGAACTTTAGATTCAACTTGTACGATTACAATTGGACCAAATACAGTTTCAAAAGTATGGATTATAGAAAATGCTACCAGTGGTTCTCAAAGTATTATCATTAAACAAGGTTCAGGAGCTACAGTTACCATTCCAACTGGGATGACCTCTGTAGTTTATTCTGACGGAGCAGGTTCAGGCGGAGCTATGATTGACGCTTTAACAGATTTAAATGTTGCATCTTCACTTAATATAGGTGGGTCAGGTGCGGCAACAACAGGTAAAGCTATAGCAATGGCTTTGGTTTTCGGGTAAAATTAGGACAATATTATGGCAAATCCAAATTTAGTAAATGTAACTTCGATATACGCTAATAGTATAAATGGAG
>Ga0070747_1000707_pt1 | contig 16180 bp, 12 predicted proteins | sample VirMetDEL_Mar_31_FD_77321 | JGI IMG/M metagenome (GOLD analysis project Ga0070747, IMG submission 77321) | Aqueous microbial communities from the Delaware River and Bay under freshwater to marine salinity gradient to study organic matter... | ecosystem: Environmental > Aquatic > Marine > Coastal... | reverse complement strand
TGGCCACTGGACACCCTTCAGCCATCCCATGATATCTATCCGGGAGACTGTGCCGATCTTCGTAGCCCGACAACGGTTCAAGCACATGATTGGTTTCACCTACAATGAGGTCAGCCGCCGGTATGTGGATGATACCCCTGAGTTCTTTAGACCAGAAGTCTGGCGTAGTCGCCCGGATGCCAGCATCAAACAAGGCAGCGGGACCAATAAAATTACCCATCTAACTTCTGGGGATGGTTCCTGTTTTATTGAAGAAGAGTACTCTGACTTAATGGCAGACTGCCAAACAATGTATGACCGGATGTTAGAGTCTGGGGTTGCCCCCGAACAAGCTCGGATGGTATTACCCCAATCCATGTTCACCAGTTACTACGTCACTGGCTCACTTGCAGCCTGGGCTAGAGCCTACAAGCAACGTAGTGATCCCCATGCTCAACAGGAGATCCAAGACCTGGCTAAGCAGTGGGATGACATTATCCAACCCCTATTCCCTGTGAGCTGGGAGGCTTTAACATCATGAAATACCGAGCAATGGTACGCGAAGAAATTACTTACCTGGTCGATGTTGATTTTGGGGATGATCCCCACACAGAAGATGATGTGGGTGATGCCATCATGGAAGCCTTCAAGGCTGGTGAGGGTAGTGAGTCTGATAGCTCAGAACCCTGGATAGTCAGCATTACACCCCTCCCGGAGGCTTTAACATGAGAAATCATCAAAGACAGCACTGTGCTTATTTCAACGCCAGGGCCCACGGATGGGACAGAGGTATTTACGTCAGGGCTAACCACTGCGATAAATGTGGGGCCACCATGGATAGCTACACAGCCCATAGAATTGACCCTTGCCCATATTGTGCAGGCAACCTTAAACAAGTATCCGCACGCTGGGTAAAGGCACCTATTAACCTATGGCGCAAACTTACCTACTTTTGGGGCAACCTGGATAGTCGTGACGGGTATTGGGAGATTCCAAGATGAAGTAGGGAAATCCCTACTATAGGGTTCTCCCCCTATTGACTCCCTCACCTGCTCCGTAGACTAGCCACACTTCAAATTATCTGGGACCTCCGGTCCCTCTGTAGTGTTTATGTCAGAAGCAAATCGATGTAGTAGTTTGGTTAAAAAGGCCACATACTTGGCAGATACCGGTATGACGGAGGGAGAGTTCCGTGGCAAGTGCCAGAGGAACATACTCACCCGCGGACTCCACTACTTCGTCATCGATCGAGCTACCTGGGTAGACGTTGAGGCAATGGAAAAGTGGATAAAATCAAAGGCTTACGTCCAAAAAACGGAGGCATTGAAATCCGTGCCGACTATAACAAGGTCCAGTACTCGTGGTTCCTCAACAAACCGTGGAATCGCACCAATTGTGCTGAAGCCAGTCGAGTAAGGCGCCAGAAGATAGAGGAGCTCAAGCAAACCAGCAGCTCTGATCACCTCCGCCGAGAGAACCCCTTGTTCCAAACAGTGGCTCAGGATTACTTGAATGCTATTAAGGTCCGCTGCACCCAGTCCTATATCAATCTGGCCAGGCGGGACATCAATAACATCTGGCTCCCAGAGCTGGGGTTAATACCCATAAAGAATATAAGGGTTAGGGATGTTCGATTAGCAGATCAAGCTTTCACCTGGTCGAGTGCCAAGCGGCAGCAGAATGCCCGGTCAGTACTCCGGGGGATATTCGACACCGCCATTATGGATGAGTTGATCGATACCAACCCAGCACAGAAGCTGCTGAAGGTATCCCACCAGAACCCTGATATTGACCCCTTCACCTCTGAAGAGAAGGAAATTCTACTGGACTTGTTCAGTGGACAAGTCCGCTTGTATTTCCTTTTGGCTTTCGAGACTGGTATGCGTACCGCGGAGTTGATGGGACTCAGGGCTGAGGATTTCAGGGGTAAGCGTCTTCACCTGGAACGCACTATGGTGCTTAGGCAGTACAAGCCTATGAAGATCAAACAAACCCGAACCATTATCATGAGTCAACGATTACAGGATGCCTTAAGAGAAGCACCCCGTCATATCAGTGGGCACATGTGGATCAATAGCCTGGGACAATTACTTAAGGACCCTAAGGTATTTAATAAAGCGTGGCGTGTAGCACTTAGTACTACAGGTATCCGATACCGCCGAGCTTACAACTGCCGGCACACCCGAGCTTCACTCGGGCTATCTGCCGGCCAGACTCCAGCTTGGTTGGCTAAACAACTGGGACATGATCTCAGGACCTTCTTTGCTCGTTATGCCGACTATATAGACAGTAATAGTGACGACGCTGAGATGGCTAAGCTCGTGCCCAGTAAAAACACTAAACTGGGAAAGAACTGGGACATTAGCCAATAATCTAACCTAAGTCATTGATTTATATGGCGGAAGAGGTAGGAGTCGAACCAACCACCCTATGTCCGCCAGTGATCACAGGTGATCACGAACCCCCGTAATATCTACCTTCTTAGTCTTTTGTGTTCACCAGCACACCCCCTCATTCCCAGAAAACTGGGACATGAAACTGGGACAACCCCAAAGTGCCCTCCGGGCACTCGTCCCTATACCTCTGAGTAAATAACTCAGAAAACCAGAATCGACTTCTCTAGTCTCCTTTCCCCCATCAACGATAAGGAGCTGCGATGCAGACCTTTACAAATCAGACAAAGATCCCTTTGTCTATGGCCGTATACCTGGCCACTGATCATTACGATCATATCCCCGGCACCATTTCAGCTACCAAACTCATGAGACCAGTACGCCAGCTCGTACTATCTGAACGTGTACCCCAACAACTTAACTTTACCGACATACTTAGTTTAGTTAAGTCTCGCGTAGGTACATCGATTCATGATGGTGTTGAGAAGTCTTGGAAAGAAGGTCACTACAAGCAAGCCATGCTACGGCTAGGCTACCCTGCATCTATCGTTGACCGGATCGTTGTTAACCCAGAAGACTCTGAACTCAAACCAGACTCGATCCCTGTCTATATGGAACAACGTATGTTCCGGGACTTCATGGGTGAGCGAATCTCAGGTAAGTATGACTTCCTGGCTGAAGGTAGGCTTGAAGATATAAAAACAACAGGTGCTTACACCTGGAAGCTCGATAGCAAAGTTGAAGACTATCAACTTCAAGGTTCCATTTACCGCTGGCTTGATGCTGCCCTTCCCATACCCAGAATTACCCAGGACCACATGGCTATCCAGTTTGTCTTCAATGACTGGGCCGGCTACAAGGTTAAGTCAGAGGATGGTTACCCACCCAGGCAAGTAGAGCAAAAGCTCATCCCCTTGATGTCGGTGCAAGACACTGAAGATTACATAACCAACAAAATTACTCAGCTCCGTCTTTATAAAAATTCGGATGAAACACTGGTACCTCAGTGTACTGATAAAGAGTTATGGCGGAAGGAGACTGTTTATAAGTACTACCGTAAACCTGACTCTTATGCTGCAGGTAAGCGCAGTACTGCAAACTTTAATACTTCAGCAGAAGCCTTTGCCCGTTTCACCAAAGACGGTGGTACTGGGCTGGTCATTGAGAAACTTGGGCAAGTTATAGCCTGCAAATTTTGTCCGGCCTTTGCTGTATGTACCCAGAAAGATGGGTACCTGGCCGACGGCACCCTCACTTTAGATTAGGAGAAACAATGAAATCTTACGATGATATGGCTTTTCACACAGACTCAGAACACCTGGTGAAAATCCTATGTGAACGTACACAAAATGATGACCCATTATTCTTTCGGGTACTTGTAGGCTACTACTTCTCTGTTGTGGCTTCCATGATGCGGGCAAATGTAACTTCACCTACCATTGGGGAGATCCCCATCAATATGTACGCATTCAACCTCTCTGTCTCAGGAGCAGGTAAAGGCAAGTCTGTGAACTTGATGGAAGACATGGTTATAGAGCAGTTTCGCTATAACTTTCTCGAGAACACCATGCCTGCCATGGCTGCACAGAATATACCTATGCTGGCTGCACAACGTGCTGCACGCAAGGCTTCAGATCCCGACCTCGAACGTACATCTCTCGAGGGAGAATATGAAAACCTAGGACCTCTCCTGTTTTCTTTTGATGCTGCTACAGGCCCTGCCCTAAAGGAACAAAGACACAAGCTTCTTATGTCTGATGCTGGTGCTTTGAATATGCAAGTCGATGAGATTGGTATCAATCTTACCAGTGTAGCAGAAGCCCTGAGTCCCTACCTTGAGCTTTACGACGTAGGCAAGATCAAGCAGAAGCTGGTTAAGAACACTGCTGAGAACAAACGGAAGGAAGAAATTCCTGGACGTACTCCAGCAAACTTGATGGCCTTCGGTACACCAACCCGTTTGTTCGATGGTGGTAAAACAGAAGAGGAGATGTATACGCTTCTGGATACAGGCTATGCCCGACGCTGCTTCTTTGGTTATTCCAAAAACCATACTAAGAAGGAAGGGATACTGCCTGAGGATATCTACACTCAACGCCTTAACAGTAGCACTGATACCTTTTTGGACAGTATGTCTGACCAACTCGCTGACCTCTCTGATGTGGCTTTTGCCCACCGGAAGATTAGCATCCCTAAGGATGTAGAGATGCTCCTTATTGAGTATGAGCAGGATGGCGTACGTCGAGCAAACCTACTGGGTGAGCATGATGAGCTGCGTAAAGCTGAGCTCTTCCACAGACACTTCAAGACTATGAAGTTAGCCGGCGCCTATGCCTTTATTGACGGTGCGCCTGAAGTAACGCTAACTCATGTTGAAGCTGCTATTAAGCTTTGTGAGCAATCAGGGGAAGCTTTCAACCAACTCCTGACTCGAGACAAGGTTCACGTAAAACTGGCCAAGTATATTGCTGAAGTAGGCATTCCTTTAACCCAAGCAGATCTGTTACAGGATCTACCGTTCTACAGAGGTTCCACCTCTATACGACAGGATATGCTCCAGGTTGCTATAGCCTGGGGTTACCGCAACAGCATCATCATAAAGAAAGCCTTCAATGATGGCGTAGAGTTTATCTCAGGAGAAACCTTGAAAAAAACCAACCTAAATGATGTCGTCTTTAGTTACAGCACAAAGCTGGCTGAGGATTATGTAATCGAAGAGAAGAAAATACCCTTCGCTGATTTCTTCAACTTAACCCAAGCCCAAGGGCTGCACTGGTGTAACCATGCTTTCATGGATGGCCGCCGCATTGAGGACAACGCTGTACCTGGTTTCAATATGATTGTGTTGGACGTAGACCATGGTATCGATATTGCTACCGCTAAGTCTCTCCTGTCTGACTACACAGCACTGTTCTACACAACCAAACGGCACCAGGAGTTAGATGCTAAAGGTTTGCCTGGTGATGATCGCTTCAGAATTGTCATGCCTATCAACTACACCCTAGAGCTTGATGCCAAAGAGTACAAAGAGTTCATGGTGAACATCTTTGATTGGCTGCCCTTTGATGTTGACAGGGCAACTGGACAACGTGCTCGTAAGTGGCTGTCACACAAAGGCAGTTATGAATACGTTACCGGTGAAGTATTGGACATCTTACCCTTCATACCTAAAACCAGTAAGAACGAAGAGTTCCGCTCTCGCCTGCTGGATCAACAGGGTATGGATAATCTCGAGCGTTGGGTTATTAACAACACTGGGGACGGTAACCGTAACAACATGTTACTCCGTTACGGGATGATCTTTGTAGAGGCTGGCTTCGACTTTGACGGTGTCAGACAACGGGTATACGCCCTTAATGAAAAGCTACCCAGCAAACTGGAGGAGTCCGAAATATTGGGCACCATCATGGTAAGTGTGGGTAAAGCTATTGCTAAACAGTAATGGCCCGCGGAAGGAGGATAGGAACATTGGCTAATACTATAACCGTGTATACGGAAACATTAGATCAAAGTATGCAGTGGAGTGCTGACATGGCTCACTCATACTTGATGGCGTCTGCGCCAGGTAACCAAGATTGGCCGGAAATGGCAGTGGCCTACGATGATCGCAACCCAGCGTTATTCGGTGTTTTGTCTATGGGTGTAGGAATGAGTTACCCCTTCTCATTCGTGGGTAGGGATTTCCCTACCAATGCTTCAAAGGAAGTTACCCAGCTGTATCTTCATGCAGATGCCCCACACAACCCCAGCTTCTTAACCAAAGACGATTTGGAAGGGAAGCTAGGGGAACTCATGATAATCCCAGACCAGAAGGCACTAGCCTGTAGGGCACATGTGCAAGAGATTTTGCGAAGCTTCCCTACCAGGGATGTACCTTCTGAGCATCAACGCATTGTGTTCTGGTTTGGTATCTGACTGGCTGGTTATATCGGCTCTGAGGTTCTCAGGCCGGATATCCTAGGAATAATCACAACAACAGGAGTTGTCTAATGACACAAACAATTAACGATCACCTCATTCTAGTAGGTGGCAAATCCGCCTCAGGTAAATCAGCCTCACTCATGAATTTGGAGAATCCTCAGGGAGTCTTCTACTTCAACTGTGAGTCAGGTAAGCGATTACCTTTCCGTAGCGAATTCAACGAGGCAGTCATCACAGATCCTTACCAGGTCTACGAAGGGCTGGACATGATGGAGACTCGCCCAGATATCCACACTGTGGTGATCGACTCCAGTACGTATCTCATGGATATGTTCGAGTCACTTCATGTAATCCCCTCGACGAATACCATGCAGGCCTGGGGCCAATATGCCCAGTACTGGAAGAATCTGATGCAAGTCTATGTGGCACGTTCTACAAAGAACGTAATCATCTTGGCTCACACGATGGATGTCCTCGACGAGAATGAAGGGGTAATGGAAACCAAGGTACCTGTAAAAGGTGCGTTGAAAAACCAGGGTATTGAGTCTTACTTTTCTGCCGTTATCGGCGCCAAGAAGATGAAGCTCAAAGCCTTGGAACCTTATCAATCAGATCTGTTGAATATCACAGCTGAAGAGGAGGCCCTGGGATACAAGTATGTCTTCCAGACTCGCCTCACCAAAGCCACTGTTAACGAACGCCTGCGAGGACCTATGGGCATGTTCAGTGTTGCTGAGACTTTCATCGATAACGACATGCAGTTGGTATTGAACCGTCTGCATGAATACTACGGAGGCGCTGCAGTCGCAGCGTAACCGTTTAACCGAACCTTGCCATTAAGGGGGTCCCGGCCTGCATATTGTGGGACCCCTGGCGAGTGTCAACTGAAGGAGAAAGTATGGAAGTAACTCACCCCGAAATGGTCCAAACCTTAGCCAAACCTGGGAAAGAACTTGTTGATGAAATGACCCGCGCAAAATGGGCAGTTCTCGCTAAGGCCATATCCCAAGTCTTGGCTGCTAGTGACTATTTGGATTCTGCAAAGAAACAGGTTGTGTATAACAAGCCTGGCATCTTAGCAGCACCCTTACCTCGTATCATGCCGGAGCTTAGTGCAGAACAAGCACACCTGCTCCACATGGCTATTGGTATTTGTGGTGAAGCCGGTGAACTGTTAGAAGCAGTTTACAACTCTATTACCAAGGATGAACCTTTGGATATGGAGAATGTTGTGGAAGAACTCGGTGACGTTGAGTTCTACATGGAAGGCTTCCGCCAAGGCACTGGGACAACCCGAGTAGAGTCAACTGAGGGCAACATTAATAAGCTCAGTGAACGCTACGAAGGTTTTCATTATTCGGACCAACAAGCGCAGGATCGTGCTGACAAAGTGGGATTTGAAACTCCATTTTCACAAGAGCTAAGCTCAGATCCTATCCCCGAAAGCACTGTCCCCTCCGGGGACTCTGTAGCCAACATCAACGATGATGGTGGTGCTTTAATTCACTTGCAATAATCCACGCACAATAAGGAGACATATTTATGTCTGGTTTTAATCTGAACACTGCTGAAGTAGAAGCAGAAGTTGATACAGTAGGCCGTAGTTACGGTCCCCGTGACTCCGGTCTGGGTGACTATAAAGTAGCCATGGCTTATCAAAGGAATGCCGACTCCGGCGCCATAGGTATTGTCCTGCATCTGGACGATACTAATGGTGCAGAGTTACGCCAAACGCTCTGGATCCAATCCGGCAATGCTAAGGGCAACAAGACCTATTACACAAAGGATGGTAAGAACCACAGCCTTCCTGGGTTTGCTTTGTTCAACAGCTTGGCTGTTATGACTACTGGTAAGAAGGCACAAGAGCTGGACACCGAAGAGAAGATCATCAAGCTTTGGTCCTCGGAAGCGAGAGCAGAAGTACCTACTACTGTTACCGTGTTCCCGGAACTGTTGAATCAAGAGATCCTCGCTGGTGTCATCAAGCAGCTGGTAGATAAAACTGCTCTGGGTGATGACAATAAGTACCACCCTACTGGTGAAACCAAGGAAGAGAACGAGATCGACAAGTTCTTCCACAAGGGCACTCGTATGACCATCACTGAAGCCGATGCTGGTAAAACTGCAGGCGAGTTCATTGATGTCTGGGCAGCCAAATGGGAAGGCCAGGTAAAGGACAAGACTACTAAAGTAGCAAACGCACCTGGCCCAACAGCAGCCTCTCCTGCTTTTGCCGCCGCAGGTGCTGCACCAGCAGCAGCTAAGCCTGGAAGTAGCATCTTCACGCAGTCTGCTGCTTAATGGCCTCTGTCGCAGTCCCAAGTAAAAAGCTTGCAGTTATGGGCATTGACCCTGGGACTGCGGGAGCTCTGTGTTTGCTGATTCCTGAAACCAAACAGATCTTATTTAAGAAGACCACAGACAACGCTTTTGAGTTGTATGAGTGGCTACGTCAAATAGACTTTGAATTCAATTTCTCAGTTTGTATGATCGAAGAAGTATCTGCTATTCAGGGATCGGCAGCTAAGGCGACCTTCAAGTTTGGGGCCAATGTCGAACGAGTCAACGTTATCCCCGAGATCGCCCAGATCTCAGTTGACAAAATCCGCCCTAAAGCATGGCAAAAGCAAATTGGTCTGGTGATTCCCACGAATCTCTCTGGGCCTACCAATGCCGCTAAGCGAAAACTTTTTATCAAAAAAGAAATCGCTGCCATTGCCACACGCCTCTACCCCAAAGCAGAGTTATATGGCCCAAAAGGGGGTTTGCTTGATGGTCGGTCTGATGCACTGATGATCGCCCATTATGCTGCCCAAAACATTTCATTTATATAGGAGTCTGCTATGCAGATCACAATTGATCAGGACGAACTCGAAGCCGCTGTACGCGACTACGTTAAAAACCAAGGCTTATCCCAACCTGTGGGTTCTATTGACTTTACTGTTACCCGCGGCCAAGGCTCAGGTAATAAAGTCATTACTGAAATTCACCTGGGAGAAGTAGAGCTTGCAGTTAAAACGGCCCCAGCTATTAAAGCTGTTGACACTACGGAGAGCGAACCGGGGCCAAGTGAAGAGGTACCCGCGGGCACTCTCTTTGGTGGTGCTAGCGCAAGCTAGATGATGAAAATCATCGGTGACTTTATCTACGGAGCAGGTTCACTAATACTGTCGATCTTAGCGATCACAGGTATTATTACCTGCGTAGTATTTGGAAGCCTGATTGTATCGATTCTTCTAACAATAGGCGGTACCGTTGCTCTCGTGGTTTTTCTAGCCACGGGGATATATTCAGGTCTCCGATCGTAAGACCGCCCCTCGAAAGAGGGGCAATTATTACAACGGTGTCAGGACTTTCAATGTGATGATCTCATCGATCGCACCAGGTAAAGCTAAGGCACCTATCCCCAAATTACCGGGCCACTTCTGAGCCATACTGGAATCCAGTATGTCAGCAAAGTCCCATAAATAATCCAGACCCATCAGGGCGGCTGCTCTTGCAGGGTTCTCACGAACCAAGGCAACGATCACCATCTGGATTCTTAAGTAGTACTTAGTAAACCAAAGCAAGCCAGTGTCATTCAAATACTGTAACGCTTTATGCGTCGGCACATCATAGTTCACAAAGGCTGCTCTAGCTCTCTGAAGCGATTCAGCCTGACTCAGTGGATTACTAGCCCGTGTCGTCAGATGACGGTGCAATACATACCTCGAAGTAAAATCCGACATAATTGTAGCCTGGTTCATAAACCGGTAGGCTGCTGTATCGTGAGTCATCAATAGAGTCTTTCCTACACCACGAGCAATTTTCACTGCCTTGTTGTTAGACTCAGCTCCCGTAAAACGATCCACCTGCCGGGTCATTCTGCTCTTATAAGAGTACGGATCCTCCTCATGTGCAATGTCCTCTACCAGGGTTTGAAACATCCCTGCGTCAACCAATTCTCTTACAGGGTTCCTGTGTAGTGAATCTTCCAACTTGAGCATTTCTTGTTCGGCTTCCTGCAACTCCTTCTGTCCCAAGATCTTTAAATCAACCATCCGCTGCAAATCACTCAAACGTCTGCGCTCAGCTTGATACTGCAATGTTGCCTTATAGGCCAATGCCTTCTGTTGGAAGATGTCCTTTAGCGGCACGCCATACAACATCAGTATTGATAAGTTACTACTCTCGTTACCCATCAAGGTAAAGAAGTTCTTAATAACCCAGATGTCCTTAATCTCTTTAACCAGTTCCTGCCAAATATTCTCTACACGCAAAATGCGTAATGCAGCTTTCTCTCCTAATATCGTACCAAAGAAAGATACAAACGCTTGCTCAAAGTGATTCCTGTAATCATCACTTTCATGTATCAGTCCCTTGTACTCTCGACTCTTCTTATCGAACATATCAGCCAGGCTATACTTCCGGTACCCGAACATAATGTTGTAAGTATCCTTCTTCACCATCATAGTATCGTGACCCCAGACCCTACGGATATCCCGCTTAGTCTCTTCAGGTAACAATCTATACCGTTCAGCCATAACCTTGTCTGCACTGTCAGGACCAAACTCCAGATAAGCCTCCGGGTTTCTCAAGTAGTCAGCATCGTATTGGGCTTTCAACGTTTCGACACCCAACTTGTTCAAAGCCGGTGTGACTTGCTTATCCAGCATACTTCCAGCCATATTCCCAAAGACTTTATCGGCCCTATTATCTCTCTTAAGCAACTTGTCTTTGGTAGTCTCCTCCATCAAGTACCGGTAGTTAACCACCTCTCCATTCGTGTTAAATATCGGTGCTAACAAATTCACATTGGGTTCCTTTGCAGGGTCCCAATTACGGCCATTCTTTTCCATAGCCTCTATCCCAGCCTGCTTAGCAGCTTCGATCTGGGCTATGACTTTAGCATTGCCACGGTGCACCTCACCCTGCGGGGTGTTGGCGCCACTGTTTAAGCTAGTACCTTTGGCTTTCCGTCCCGTGTTGGAATAAACGCCTGTGATTGTTCCTGTTAAACCACGATCAGCTACCACATATAGGAACCGCGGCTCATTAGATGGGTCCGCATAATCCTGTTCCAGGGCATCTTCCGTCACTTTAACGTAGCCGGCTCTCCGAAGCTCAATGCCCTCTTCTGCAGTGCCTGAAATGACCTCTGTATGTGGGTCAAAGATATCCTTGGTGTACCCCTTCATAAAGTGGGTGCCATTATTTTCAAACAACAGCTCGAGCGCATCATCCTGCATGGATTGGTGCAGCTTCATGGTTAAGTCAAAACCGTTGCCTCCATCTGCTCGGTTGGCTTCATTCCGGGCTACCTCTACCACCGCATTTTTGTGGACATCGCTACTTGCCTTCAGGGCATATAATGTGACCAAGGTATCAATAATGGGTTGTGCTGCTGCGGCGGCTGTTGCCTCAGGGCCTTGCGTGCGAATAACCCCGCGGGTGCCGGCACGGAAAGCGATGTTACGGGCATTAAAGACCAGGTTACGAACACGGGTTTCACCGGTCGCCATATAGTGACCCAAGCCTCGAGAAGCAGCCAGATAGTAGTCCTTGTTAGTGGGGCTAAGCTGTTCTTCTACACCAGCGATAGTCTCACTTAGTTTAGTAGAGTCAGCCATCAACTCTACTATTTGATCCAGTGAGTAGCCTGCCCTAACAAGTGCAGCTAAGTCCGTACGTAATACTGTACGTGTAATAGCCTCTAGCTCTTTCTTACTGGGTGCAGTACCAAAGCTGTTCTTGTAGAAGGCAGCCGTATCCGACATAGCCCGCTTACGATCCTGCTCATTCTTATTGGCTTCAATCAGCAATTGGTGTGCCCAGGCATTTACATCCCGTTCACCACGCATTTCATTGATCAACTCACCAGGCAAACCCAAACGGGTCTTGGACCTGCCATCCCTCTGTCTACGGATAACGTCCATAAGGAGACCAACACGATCACCGGCAACATTAGAGGTGATGTTACCAATGGCTTGGATACCTTCACTTTTACTCTTCTGGAAGAAGTCAGATTCACCAATCTTAGCAACCTTCTTCCTGAGGTTCTCACCACCCGCTTTGGCTTGAGCTTCTATCCATGTCTCAGGCCGATCTCTGTCTCTCTGGAGCTTGTTCTCCCGCTTCTGTCGAATACCAACCATAACCTCCGCCAGCCGTTCTACAGAGACCTGAGCTGTGCTGTCTCTCGAGGTTCCTGTGATAAAACGACTGATCAGATTCAGCAAACGATCCTTAACAAGCTTAATGATCTCCGCCCAGGTGTTCTGTGCCCACAGGTCAGATCCTTTGGGTAAATACTGGCGTAGGTCTTGGGGACTTTCCAAACGCCCCATAGCGTCATACAGAGGCTTGTAAGCCAACGCTGCTGCCAGGAATTGACTCAGATAATCAATACTACCGTCTGCATTACGCTCCACCGTGAATATGACTGCCCAATCGGCTTCGATAGACTTCTGTTCTGTCTCAGTGAGGGCAGACCAATCACCGTCATACAGATCCTCTGGCTTGATCTTTTCAGCTGCATGGTCAAACAGGACCCGTACTTCTTCTTGGGCAAACCTGGAAGCATCCATAGCTACACGCATAGACGCTTCGACAGATTCAGCAACAAAGGCTTCTTGCTCTGTCATGTTAATGACTGCAGTAAGCTTGGAAGCAAAAGGTGCCTCACCACGAGCAAGTGCATTAAGGTATACATCTTCAGCCGTAGCCGGTGCGGAGCGCCGAGCTGAGGCTTCTAACGAACCAAACGGTCCATAGGCCTTCTCAACAACACTACCCAACAATGCTTGTAGGTGCCGATCGAAGAACAGATCTGTAACCTTCTCTGTACCAAGACGGTTAGCCAAGCCTTGGTAGATCTGAGCAGTAGACCAGCTTTGAGGGCTGTCTTCTGCCATCTGCTTGTGGATCTCTGCTTGTTGAGGGTTGTTGTCTTGGGCTGACTCAAAGAGCAGCCCTGTATTAACAATCAGTATTCCCAAACCAGATTGATACTTGGAGTGGGCCTTATCACCGAACAGGATCTTCAGCAGTCCGCGGACAAAGTTGCCCATACCAGACTTAGCGATATTCTGGGGACCCTTAGTCTTCATCTCGATCTGGGCCAACACTCCTTCTTGGAACTTGATATTAGTCATACCCCAAGACACTAGCTCGTCCACATCCTTAACGGCTTCGTCGAAACCAGTCAGATTATGGGTAGCAATATACTTCTCGGCTTCCACCCGGAGAGCTTCCAACTCAGCCAGGCCGGCTAAAGCAACCTTGTCTTCTTTGGTTGTCTTACCGTTGGTCAGGCGATGAATGGTTTGAGCCAAGGCAGCGTGAGTCATCTCGTGCAATAAGAGCTCTGCTGTCAAACCAGAGTTAGCAAAGTCAGGACTCTTGACGTTGATGGTTTCGCCCTTGTTATCCAGACTGTACCAACCGCGGGCTGAATCAACATTCATGTTCAGGCTGGAGCTATCCGAATCTGGGGTAATGTAATTAATCTCAGTATCGAGATTCATGGTCAGCCGGATTTGCTTCAACAGGGCACTACGGAACTGACTGATTTGAGGGTTAGGCGCCGTCGCTTTGATCTGCTCAGATAATGTCTTGAGGATCTTACGTGCTGTTGTCTTAGGTTCCTGTTCCAACTCCTGCACCAAGATAGGATCACTCTCTACGGTGGCTCTACCGATGGGTCCCCAAGGGGTACTTTGAGGTATTAAACGTGAGTAACTGACTGTTCTTGTTCCAAACTCAGGGAGGGGACCAACAAAGTCTTGTGCATATAAACCGAGAGAAGCTTTCTTCCGGTTAACCAGGGCACGTTGGTGATCTGTCACTTCGTGGTTAGCACCTTCTTGTGCATACTGATCTACAACTTCCAGTTGGCTTAGAAACTCCAACTTGCGGTACTCAGCATTTACAGCCGTGGTGCGTAAGGCGATACGTAACTTGTTGTTAACACTTTCAACTTTTTTACCTTTACCCACCTCGACAGTGTTCAGAACTTCAGCAAGACCAGGGTGCTGTTCGACCACAGCTGCTTCACCCGCAAACGATCTATCCAGAGCTTCAGATATCTCAAGGGGTAACGAGTAGCCGGCTAAAAGGTTAAAGGTGTTTTTGTTCAGTGCCTGGCCACCGGCCAATACTTGGCCTACGCCCAGGCCCAGAGCATCGTGGATGTTGAGAGAATCAATGCTGTTATAACTGTAGGAAGCAATGGCTGAATCCAAAGCATGGACCAACATGATCACGGCTCTTACGCCGGGATCCACAGAGACTTCTACCTGTCCCCGGGCTGTCAGTTTATTCTGCTGAGGGCTTCTCCCTTGAGGAGTAGGGATAGCAGCACCCAACTTAACTTCAGCTGTATAGGCGATGTTACCTTGACGAGCAATAGTGGTATCTACTTTGGAGATATCGATACCAGCTTCCAGATCTCCACTAGCTTTAGACAATGCCGTGTGTACTACGGGCAACAACGGCTTCAGTACTTCACGGATTTCATCAATGTGCTCTTGGCTTAAATCCTGATAAGGGATCTTCTTGTCTGGGTTTTTCTTGCGGCGCTGTTTGCCCCGCTTATCAAGGACTGGTTCCCCTTTCCCATTCAGAATAGGGTCTGTACCAATACCATGAGGTAGTTGGTCATCTCCAAACAGTTCTTTACGTTTCTCTTCTTTCAGGTATTCAAAGGCAGCGTTATACCGGCCCCATAAGGCTTGAGCACCTTTGTTCAGTTCAGAGCGAGTCTCCATGAAATCAGCGAAGTCTTGTTCGAGAGCTTCTTTAACCGCTTCACCTACATAACGACCAAAGTACTCTTGGGCTTGCTTACGTTGTTTCCAGGTAAGTGTTATTGCCATGGCCTCTTCTAATGTTTGAGGCGCTTCTATCTGATCTGTATTGCGGAGCATTGAATTGAAACCACGTACAGAATTCTGTACAGCACCAAGGCCATCTTTGTTGGCCTCTTCTTGGATCTACATGTAGAAAGAATCTACGAAGTCTTCACCCATGGTTTCAATAGCTTTATCAACACCGGCACCAAAGACCATAGAGGTCAGGGGCTGCTTAACAAGCGTCCGCCCTTTACCCAGGACATTTCCATCCTTATCATAGAGGTCACCAGTGAAATGATAGATTGGTTTTAGATCATCATAACTGGAAGTCCTGCCCATGATTTCCTGTACTGTGGAAGCCAGAGTCTCATAAAGATCCTTACTGCCGTTCTCACGATACTCTGCGGAACTACGGGGATCACCTTCTTTGTAGAAACCAAACAAACGACCAAGCTTCTCAAGGTTGGCGCCCAACAGTACGTGGGCTAGTGCAGGACCATTAGTCAGGCCATCCACTTCATACATGATGTCAGTTTCAAAAGAGGTGCCATCTTCCAGGGCTTTAAAATATTGAGCCAGGTTCATGAGAGCATCCAGTGAATGGAACTTCTCCCCTGCTTCCTCTACCGCCTCAGCAATAGCACCAAGTTGGTCATCACTAAATACATCACCTTCTTGCATCTCATCCAAAGCAGACAATGCTTGGACGGCGTCCATAATAATGTTGTTATCCAATAGAGCAGTGAAGGCTTCCATTGCAGCTGTTAAACGTTCCTTATCTACGGGGTAGTCTAAACCTTGTAGTACAGCCAACTTAAAGTACTTAACGTTATCGCTGTTGGGGTCCAGAGGATCTACTGTAGTGCGCCAAGCTTCTTTAGCTATGTTGTGACGTTGGAACTTACTAGTCTGGGGGTTAACCAGATTAGCTAAGAGGCCAGCACGCTGCTGTGACCAGATCTTGGGAATGAAGTAAAACCAGGTATCCTGGAGCCCATTCTCAAATTCTTCCAGACGATCGATATCCCGACGTATCTCTTCGTTACTTGAGTTCTG
>Ga0070747_1000704_pt1 | contig 16209 bp, 26 predicted proteins | sample VirMetDEL_Mar_31_FD_77321 | JGI IMG/M metagenome (GOLD analysis project Ga0070747, IMG submission 77321) | Aqueous microbial communities from the Delaware River and Bay under freshwater to marine salinity gradient to study organic matter... | ecosystem: Environmental > Aquatic > Marine > Coastal... | reverse complement strand
TGACTACGTTGGTAGCTCGGTCTTGGTCCACGTCATAGGCCGTGGTCATTGCCACGTGTGGTAGCGTGGTCTTGAACTTTTGTGTAAATTTCATTGTGGTTCGATTTGGTCAGCAAGGAATACGAGTTCGTCGATGATGGCACTAACGTGCTCTGCATTCGATTCAACCTCATGGGTTGACATCATACTAACGATGGAGGCAAAGCCCTTGACATCCTTGGGTACAAGTCTGGCCGCTCGGTTGAGCTTGTCCAAGTTCGCACCGAAGTGGAAGTCGTTGAGGAAAAGGACTGCCGCACCGACAGGCCGTGAGAAGAAATTGTCTTTTACCATTGTGTTGTATTTAGCTGAGGATTGTGAGGATTGTGAGTAGTGTACCCATCCATGCAAGGAACGCAAGGAACGGGAGGTTCAAGTTTTGCTTTAATCGTTTGCCCATAACTTATTGATTTTCAGTTCGTTTGACTCTGTGGATTCTCCAGTACCCGTCCCCATCATATGGGTTCGAGGCGTGTGCTGTTTTGAGTGCGGCATCCAAGCTCGGAGCTTCAAATGTCCACTCGCGCCAATCGTCGCGGTCATATCCGTATGTGTATGTGGCGGTGTATGTGCTCATAGGTAGATGGATTCAGAGTTGGCAAAATCGTAGATGGCTTTCTCACCACGTGCCTTCGCAAGTTCGAGAGCCAACTTCTTGGACTTGACCACATCAGAGAGTTCGAGGTAAGCCACCCCACGAGGGTCGTCCACTACGTCCACCCATGCACCGATTACCTGTGTAGGCTCGGTTGAGCACTCCTGCAACCGATTCATCTCTCGATTGAAGATTCGGAACGAAAGGTCGTCGTTCATGCACTTGAACACACCCAAGGGGTCAGCACCACCAACGGCGTAGCCCTCCTTTGCCGCATAGGTTAGCAGTCCGTCAGCACGGACGCTGAAGCCCTCGCTCTCTTGAACGAGGAAGTATAAGGATTTGATGGTCATTGCTCGCAGATGTGTGATTCAACGTGCATTTGCTCATCGGATGTGAGCGTGTCCCACTCATATGTGGATGTGGCTTGGGGGAAGGTCAGCCCGTCAAACAGGGAAGCCAAGGCCTGTGTACGGATGTGCTGTGCGGTTGATTGCATTGCGTTTGAGTTTGAGTGAATGCCATTGGCGGTGTTGCCGTTGACACTGCAAAGATAGAAACAAATTGTTGAAAAACCAAATCTAATTTACAAGTCATTGAAAGTCAGGGGATTGGAGTCATCGGCTCCACCTGTTACGGATGGCTACCCATACGGCGGCTTGCAGTACGTGGCCGTCCACACCCATCTCACGCGCCACCTTGCACGTTTCCTGTGCGACCGCATCGTACTGGTTCGCAGTGACTTGGGTTCGCACCTCCTTGGGTTGCTTGGAGGTGGTTTGACACGCCCTCATATGCCACTTGTCCACGGTCACGTGTACTCGATCGAGTGCGTCCACGTTACGTGCGAATGCGTACGTCTTGCGTGACTTGGGTTCGATTTCTCGTGTGCCTTGTGCAATGGCAAAGGCTTTGAGTTTGTTGGCATCGTAGGTGCAACACTTGACATCGCTCGCAGGGACGCCATCGCGCACGGCCCGCAGGATTGTGTGGGCGTCACGCTTGTTGCGCTCCCATACATTGTTGGGACTGAGGGCAGAGATAACTTGCGCGGCCCGCGCTCTCGTGCAACCAAACTCGTTGGCCAACTCTTGCGCATAGGCCTGTGCTTCTGCATACCACGTACGTCCGTGGGCACGCTCCTGTGGGGTACACTCCGCCCACCATAGGCGAAGGTTCTTGCGTATGCGCTTTCGCGCTTGTGTGTCTGTGAATGGCATATCTGTGGGGGTCAGTGGGTGATGGCTACGATGTCCTCGTATGTGCTCACGTCCGTGCTTCCGAGTAGGCGGGTGAGTTCCGCTTGCTGTGTGGGCAGGTAGGTGCCGCCGTATGTGCCATCGAAGGCCCATCGTGTGGCAAGGTCGAAGGCTTTGCGCTTGCGGTTGGCCGCTCCTGTGGTGCGGGCTACGTTACGTGCATGGGCCACGTCAGCTTGTGGGGCCTCAGGTTGTGGTGTGATGGGGCCAACGGCAGGACGTCCGTGGTGTGTGCGGTCTTGCCTGTCTGCGGTGCGCTCCTGTGGGGTGGCCTTGCGAGCCTTGGGAGCAGCAGCGGCTTTCTTGCGCTTGGGCTTACGCTTGGGGGCAGAGGTGGGCGCCTCCATCAGGAGGGCCACCAATTCCGCTTTGGTCAGCCTCATCAAGCCAGCCTTCGTGCGCTTGGGCTTGGGGGTGCTTGCCTTCGCAGGCTTGCGCTTGGGCTTCGATTTGGCCGCCTCGATTTCACGGAGGTTTGCTTTGGCCTGCTCGAACGCGGCGGCGGTCGCCTCCGTGCCGTATGTGTGGTGACGCTCTGCTGTGCCGTTGACCATTTCGATGGCCTCACGCAGGCTTGGGCGCTTGGGCTTGACCTTGGATGCGAGTTCCGCTTTGAACTTCGCTTTGTTGGCCGCTTTGCGTTCGGCCTTCGTGAACTTGCGGCCCGTGTCAGGGCAGTGGGTGGGGGTGTAGGTGGCAGTTGCCATGGGTATGGGGGTTTGAGTGACTTCGACATTGAAGCCGCCACAAAGGTAATGAACAATTCGTGGAAAAACCATAACATTCTTCCTGCGTGATTTCTCCTGCGCATTATGCGTGGGGAAACAGGCGAAGAATCCCCGCTATGATGTGGGGGGATGTGAGGGACGTTTTGCCGTGAATGGGGACACGATTCGACCGCTGAGATGTCCACAAAATTGGCGGATTTGGAATGTTCGGAAAGATGTCGTATTCGCGTTATGTGCGACCCCATAGCAGGGAGGTGAGGCGTGTATGCAAAGCCCATAGGGGAGTGTTAGCAAGCGCAATATGTGTACGTTACGAGTGCCTGTCTGCCTTTATGCTCCAACGAAGGGGGTTCAACTCCTTGTCAGTCAGTCGATTGCGGTAGACAAAAGCTGAAAACGTACGCAGAAACTGTGCTCGCATTATAGGGAGGGGGTTTACGTTTGCGTTTTGGTGCGTGTATCTGTACGTGTATATATATATATAATCCCCCAGGTGTGTATTTCTGATCCTTTTTTCAAGTAACCCCATCAACAAGACATTTCCACTCCTTTCATGTAAAGCAGTCTATTTGTGTGAGGCACAGTCAGTTAGCATACTGCGGTTAAACTATAGGTTTACTATTGACTTTTAGAATTTTACTTTGTAACTTTGTCAAGCGTTCTGTTAGGGACGAAGCTATTAGAGATATTTTGGTGCATGTGCACTGAGAGTCCTTATTCTTTGTATCAGCGGCCACCTATGTGTGGTCGTTTTTGGTATATGGGGATCTATAGGTATTGCTTATATTTGCGATATGCGGCCAACCAAAGAAGAAAAAAAGATAAAACCCCTTCGCAAGCTAAGTCCCTACCAGTTAAGAATTGGTGATGACGGCAGGGCCACCAATAAGCTTTCTTCTGAAGACTATAAGAACTTGAATGGCGAGGATTTTCTTAGAGCTTGGATGAGTTCCCCTCAATATCGAAAGATGATGAGCGGAAAGGAATATTTTACTGCCGAAAATTCTGGTGGTCACGCAGGGTGGTTGGCTTACGATGACCTTGATGAGGTTGGGCTCCCCCATGAAGAAACCGCCTCTAGCGGGCGTAGCGATGAGCTAGGAGATGACCCCAAGGGTCGAGGCGAAACAAACCTTATTAAGGTGAAGGGGTATAGGAGCGATGGATCACCTGATAGCACTGTATTTAGGGGGGACTACGTAACTGAGGGCGAGCTATACACCATGTTAAAAGATCTTGGGTATGGGGACAACCCGTCCATTACTGACATGAGAACTAAAAACCTAGACTTTACTACGGTTAAAGAAGGACCAAACGAGAAAAATCAGGCTTCCGTTGTGAGGGGGAAACCTTTTGTTGGGGTCGATTACGAGAAGGGGAGAGAAGCTATGGGGGGTCCAGATCAAGATCCTAAAGGGAATCGTCTAGTTTCTCATGAGCTTAGCCATGCTAGTGACATGGGGTTGTACGATCTTACAAAAACCTTTGGTCGCAGAGAAGTTTACCCTCGTGTAACTGAGATAGGTGGTGGTATGAAGTACTTCAACAGAGGTCAAGCCCTTATCCCAGCACAGGATGAAAGGCTTATTCAAAAAATGAAAGACGAAAATCGAAATGAGGCAAATAAGAGGGAAATAAAAGGAAAAGATTTGGGGAGGTATGCTGGCTGGAGTGACGAGGGTGACAGGTCTCTTAGAAAGTATTATACAAATCCAACTGAAATTAGAGCTAGGCTTAACGTCATAAGAAAACTTGCTGGTGAAGATGGAGTTTACGATCCGTTTAGTGAGCCTATAACCATGGGTGGTTTGCAGAAGTTGTACGACGGCATGAATGAAAACGTAAGAAACAGAAAGGATAAGGCAACTCGTTATGGAATCCATGGAGAGGTCCAAAAGTCTGGCAAGTACAAGCCCCTCATGGAGCTTAATAAATTCTACACTAAAGAGCAAATACTAAAGATGCTTAATCAAATAGCTTACGCTGAGCCATCTGATGGTGGCGGCAAGAGCGGAATGAGAGTATTAAAGGCGTAACAAGACACTGAATTATGATCGCATTATCAGATCCTACGGGGAAAAAGAAGAAGCCTACGGGCTATGAACAGGTTTTAATGAAGACCTTGGGTGATAAGTACGGTAGTGTACCCCAGGAGAGGATTGATATGTTCAATAAGATCCTATCTAGCGGCAATTTGCTAGAAAATAGAGGTGAAGTAGGTGATGCCTTGCGCTTTTTGGTAGACAACTACGGTATGAACACGGATTCTTTGACCAAAAACATCGTTGACTACAATGTTGAGCGCAAAAACCTCGGTATGTTCGGTAGTGCAGCTGAAAAAGCCAAGATTATGGCTGGCATGAAGGTTATGGGGTTCAATAATGGAGGTGTTTTGGATATGGAGGAGGGAGACCCCAAGAAAGAGAGCACTGGGTACGCTGCATTGGACGCTAGGCTGGCTAGGATGGCTGAACAGGCGCAATCAGACAGCATCCCAATGAGCAATTACCTCGATCAAGAGGGCAGAAGGAATGTTCAGCGCTTCTACGAGAGCTCTGACAACCCCATGGCTGACTCAGGATTTGCAAAAGGCCTTTATGGTATCAGCAACGCAGCTATGATTGATGCTACGAGAGCTGGTGTTATCCCAGAAGGAGCTGATGTCACAAATCCAGATGTAAACCTACGTGTAAGGAACTACATGCTAGACGCTATAGCTGATAAGGAGTGGATTAAGAGCCCCCCAAAACCTATTAGCGAAGCAAACAGGCTATCTAGGATATATGGGGCGTACAACTTTGGACCTAAAAAGTTTCTTGATCAGCTAGAGAAGGCTAAGGCTGCTGGAGCCAACATCTATAGTGACAACCCAGCAGACTACTTGAACTTCCAAGATTCTTCAGGAGATTACGACGGATACTTTTTCCCTAAGGAGACAAGAGACTATTCAGGCGTTCTGTCTGGATCTATGAAGGCTGACAAGAGCAGATTATCTGAGGAGCTGTACAACAAGTATTACAATCAAAAATGATTATCTTTGACCCATGGCAACACTGACATTGACAATCAAAGAAGACTTCGTAATAAACGGGCACCAAAAAGGCACTTCAACCGTGCAGGAGGTGACGGGTGTTGTAAATATGTACAACAGAGTTTACGTTATTGACAGTACGGAGGATACAGTCCTCGACTTTCAAGCAGACAGATCTTCTGGTGGAGCCATTGAAGACGGTACTCTTAAGTATGCAAGGTTTACTCATACTGGCACTTCAAATACTGTTGACCTAAGAATGCAGTCAACGGCAGCCAATAAGGAGTTTATCGTTAGACTTTCTGCTGGGGAGAGCTATGTAATGTTCTTCGATCAAGTAGATGCAGAGTCCGTTGCAGCTTCTATTGGAGGAGCTTTTTCTGGGAGTCAATTAGATGTAGTAAAAGCAATTTGTTCATCAGGCGACGGCGCCACACTGGAAGTCGTAGCCGCACAATCATAAATTATGAAAGCAACTAAGAAGATGCCTGGCGGCGGTCACATGAAAAAGCCCATGTACATGTACGGGGGCAAGGTCTACGCTGAGCAGGGCGCTATGCTCAAAGCCATCCTTCAGGACCCTAAGCAAGCAGCTATGGCCAAGAAGGAACTTGGCATGAAATAATAGATTAGACATGAGACCAACAAAAATGAATGGGGATCCTATTAAAAGAATGCAAGCTAATCAGCTGGCATCTGATAGGGCTGGTATGATGGAGGGTAAAATTCGAATGGGTGATGATTATATGCTTGCCCCAGAGTACCCTAGTGGAGCTGTTACTATGAGGCCTGACATGTTGATGGACGCTTTGCTTTTGGGAAAGGAGCTCCCAGGCCTAGCCAAAAAAACAATTCAATCTGGATTGAAAGCTGTTAAGGGAGGGTTGCAAACGCGCACGGAACAGATGGACGAATTATCTTCTGCTTTTCTTAAGAAGTTTGATGACTATGACGAAGCTTTAAAGACTTACGAGGGCTCAAACATGCCAGACTTTCCGTTTGATGACGCAGAAGAAATTCTGGGCTTTACTAGACTTGCAAGAAGTGGTGTTACCCCAGAGGCACTTAGAGCCGTTGGAAAGAATCAAGCAGCTTCTGCTATGAGAAGCCTTATTGACGACGGGGTTATTGATGTTTCAGAAGCTGGAATGAGAAGAGCTGTTTCCGCAGCTAGTGCAGAAGCCAGCTTCCCTGGCGCACCTACCATTGCACAAGCAAGGGCTCAGGGAGAGTCCTCTAGTGCGGCCATGCAAGAACTTATCAGAAGATCGCAGCAGCCTGGGGCTAAAACGGTATTCAACAGATGAAACTATCTAAGAATCTCTCTCTTTCCGAAGTAACCAAAAGCCTGACGGCCAAGCGCCTAGGCATAGACAATACACCAGATGATTGGGTCCAAGGAAATCTCCAAGCGGTTGCAGAACATGTATTTCAACCTCTTAGGAACGCTTTCAAGTGTCCTATATTCGTGTCGAGCGGCTATCGCTCAGCGGAGCTCAATACTGCGATCGGTGGCTCAGTTCGTAGTCAGCACGTGGAGGGAAGAGCACTCGATCTTGACGCGGATGTATACGGAAAGTGTAAGAACTCTGAAATCTTCGATTATATCCGTGAGAATCTGGAGTTTGATCAGCTTATTTGGGAGTTTGGCACTGAAGATAATCCTGATTGGGTTCACGTGTCTTATGTTTACGATGGCGTTAATCGTGGTCGTTGCCTCAAAGCTTGTCGTGACGATGAGGGACAGACGTACTACGAAGTAATATTTGGAAAAGCACTATAACTATGGAAGACGAATTCGACGACATCAGCTTTTTGGATCAAGACAAGCTGAAAAAACAAGAGGACAAGGTCAAGTCTGGAGAGATAACATGCAACCTCGACGCCCCTGAGGACTGCGAAAGCTGCAGTGGATAATGTTAGGGCTAGGATCTTCTTTAATTACTAGTGGGGTAACAAGAAATGAAATTACTGTTACATATCTTTCAGACTTTTCTTCTGACGTCGATGGATGGGCTACGTTTGCTTCTTCAAATTCTGCTATTACAGCAAATGTAGATGCAGAAGGCAAAACAGATCTTCTGCAATGGGCATGGTCTGGTGATTCTGATGGCACCGTTTATATTAGAAGAACAATGGATTCCACTGTAAGCGACCAAGCGGGTCAGGGTACAGAGTTTACACTTTCTTTTGAGTTTTATTACGACGATGCAGATTCATCTGGAGTGTCTAGCAATGAAGTGGACTTTCGAGTCGCAATAGGTGGCTTTTCCCCCATCACCACCGCCGCTGCTGTTTCCCCTTCGACTCTTGCTCCTGATGGGTGGCGAACTGCTTCTGCTACTCTTACAGCTACAGCCACAACCCCAAATTCTGATTTTTTATTTATCGGTTTTTCGAGCACTGCCGACGCCCCTACTTCAGGAGATAAAATTTATTTAAAGAATATCAATTTCGAGTACACATATACTGGTTAATTAGATTCTAACTCTCTGTAAAAGGCCTGCACTAACAAGCGGGCCTTTTGCGTAAGCGCATACCTCACTCTGTAGTTATACTTGGTCTCATCCCTAAATATGTGATCCTCCCTCGTTTGCGACGGGGTCATCTTGTCAAAGTGTTTGTATACATACCCCTCATTCATAAGTGGGTATACAATCCTTTCTCCTAGTTTGCGGGCGTTCATGCCGTAATCTTCAGAAGCATGCTTTAGCGTCCAGAACTCTAAGTCGTATGCCCACAGCATAAAGTATAGTTCTTTCTCGAACAAATCGCTGTTCTTGCAGAAGACACTAAACTTCTTCCTTATATCCTTAAGGTAGTTTCTTTTTATGTACCTTTGATTGAGCTTCGAGAACTCTCGAAACATTCTTTTTTTTGAAACTTTACTTTTAGGCATAAAATGAATTTAGAGGACAAAGATAACTTAACGTCATTCCTTCTGGAAATCCAAAAGTTGCAGCTCAAGATGGAGCAGACTATTAAGGACTATGGATACGAGCACTCAGTTATATCTTTGAACTTGTGTGGGGTTTTAATAGAGGAGGACGAGACGGACCACCTGAAAGCTATTTATGGATACAACGTCCCAGACTCGGAGATACTAGAAGAGGTACTTGATTTTATAAGGTCTACATATGATCCTGATGATGATCTTGGAGAGCTTTTAGACGGTCTGGGCATATCACTTAATTAAAATGGAATACGGACTTATTAGAAAGATAGTTATTGGTATTGACCCCAAGAATGCTATGGCCTACTATGTAGGAATGAGAGCGGGGTTGGGAGAGGTAAGCACCATAGTTGAAGATGAAAGATTTCAACACAAATACGGTAGCACTAGATATCTTATCTATATTATGACGGATAACGGCCAGATGCTTTGGAAGTCAGTAGACTCTATGCCGTGTATTATTGAGTACGATTTAAATTTTTAATTCATGAAAACACTTAACGTGTTTGTTGTTGAGCTAGACAAGCTCATCAACGATACCATCAATGTAGGTGGTAAGGAGATGTTTATTGATACCCGCTTTGAAATGGGTGAGTTTAACAATAGGGTAAATGAAGGAGTCATAACCTCCCCACCCGTTAAATACAATACAGGCGCTAAAAAGGGAGACACCCTTTACTTTCATCATCATGTAGTATTGCAGGGAGGTCAAAAACTTTTTGGAGATGACCACGACGACAAGCAGTATATCTGTATGTATGATCATGATAGAATTATGGCTAACCAAGCCATTGCTTACAAGTGCCAAGAAACAAATGAAATCCATCCTTTTACTGGTTGGATTATTATGAAGCCCTATAGAGACGAAAAAATTCAGCTTTCTGACATTATTGAGGGGGTTGCGTTGGAAGAGAAAAAATTACACAAAGGCCGCCTCGCTTTTGAAAACAAAAGCAGCAAAGATCTCGCTATAGATCTTGACGACATTGTTGTATTTAAAGAAAGCATTGCCTATCCATTTAAAATTGATGGGGAGGATTACATTAGGGTTTCTGCAGAAATGGTAGACTATGTCCAAGAAGAAGTTCACGACGCTTGAGGCGTCAAAGCGACTCATGAACAGCATGGCCATTGCAATCGACAATATGATTGAGGAGGTCAAAAAGCCAGTAGATCAAGAGATTACAGGGTCTGCACGTAAAGCAGAGCTTCAGTCTATTAAACAGACAGCAGTAGACGCTAAGGAGCTTATTATCGAAAGGCAGCGTCTAGAGCAGATGATAAAAGACCTAGAAACCAAAGGAGGTATAGAGGAGGCGAAGGACTACGGTGGAGGCTTTGCTGAAAGATTCTCTAAGTAATGCCTTTTAAGTCTATTGAGAAGCGTAAAGCCTATCAAAAGGCTTATCACGAAAAGTATTACAAGAACAATAAAGAATACTATAGCCAAAAAGCTAAGATCAGAAACAAATCGCAAAGAGCTAAAAACAAAGAGTTTGTCAATAGGTACAAGTCCTTTGCTTCCTGTGTTGATTGCGGAGAATCAAACCCTGTTGTTTTAGAGTTTGATCATGTTTCTGACAACAAAACTGCTAATGTTGCAGATATGATGCACTCGTCTTACTCTATTGATACAATTAAAAAAGAAATTAGAAAGTGCGAAATAGTATGTGCTAATTGTCACAGGGTTCGAACCAACGATAGAAGAAAATAACCGCGAGTATCCCCTCAAGCTTATACCTTGTAGAAAGGGTAACTGGTCACATGTGGGTTCAAGTCCCACCTCGCGGACTACCTAAATACAGTAATGTGCCCCTGCATGCTGACGACCTTAGTTGATCTGTAAGTCGTTCCCTTAATAGTCCATAGGTATACTCCATCTGGCACATAGGAAAGGCCCCCCTCGCCCATCCACTTGTCACGGGGGTCGTCGCTCTCCCACACTACAGCACCCCAGCGGTTGTAGACCTTGCATTCCCATCTCCACCAGCAGTCAGGCTTTGTAACGGGCCTCCATGTGTCGTTCACGTAGTCACCGTTAGGCGTAAAGACGTTGGATACGTATATACACGGGTCCTTGCAGTCGTCTACGTTAGGAGGCTCAGGCGGCGGTGGGCCAGAGGTATCGGTAGTGTCTGTTGTCTCTACGGGCTCCCAGGGTTGTGGTTCGTTGGGCACGGGAGGCGGAGGCGGTCCACAGTTGGCCTCCATAGAGAACTCTAGCCAGCTGTTTGTTATGTTTTCGTCTGGATAGTCGCAACCTGCAATGCCAGCGACGCTACCGTCTAGCGTCTCGCTGTCGTTGATTTGCCAGATCGTAATGACCATGCAGTCCTGCATGAATATACCCTCCTCAAGCGCTTGCTCCCAGCACTGTAGGGTGCCACTTCCAGCCAGCGGGGTGTCCTCAACTATGTTGAAGGCTATCGTATCTCCAGTCTGATAGATGTTGTCAGGACCCTGTCCTATCTCAAAGCCAGGGAAGTCCAAAGGGTAGAGCAAAAACATCCAGTCACCCTGAAAGCAAGGCCAAGGACTCTCGTCCTGGGGAGGGTTGAATCCAAGGGCTAAGATAAACTCTCCGATGCTGTCAGACTCAGTGCAGCAGGCACCTCCGTTGACGACCATCATGATGTCTGTGGAGATAGGATCGAATCCTAGTATCTCTATATCACACTGCCCGTAGCTGAGCAGAGGTATGAGGAAGAAGATAAGTTTTTTCATTCCTTGGGGCATGGACCAGTACTTGCCAACATGAGCAGCAGGTCTTGGATGTTTACAACATTGTCATCGTTGGGATCGGTGTAGCAGGCGCCAATGCAGCCTATGTCTACGAGCAACTCTAGCACATCTGTATTACCAATGTATCCGTCACCGTTATAGTCCATGTTGCACTGAGACAGTGAGTTACAGAACTCGAACTGAATTACATCAAACTGCAATCCAAAGCCCGTGTCAACCAATGTATCAAGCCCTACCGTGGCAAGGATTCCATCACTACCGATGTCACATACGCCGTCATTGTCGAAGTCAATAGTACAGAAACCATCGCCTGCATAGTCCTCTATCTCAAACACATAGCAGTCATCAAAGATGCAGGCTGTATAGTAGAATGTTTCGTTGCTGTTGGTGCCGTAGTCACCGCCAGATAGTACAATCTCCCCCTCTCCATCTCGCATCTCCCAAGACGTCTCGTTCCCAAAAACATCAGGCGTCACCCACACCTCCATGAAATCTCCTTCTGTAACGTCTAGAGGCCACCACGAAGCATCATTGTCTGGGAACTGGTCAAGGCTAGAGATTGTCTGAACGGTAAACTCCTCCGCACCCTCTACGTATACCGCCTCGAACAGCACCTGAGTGGATCCAGGCGGGAGGTCATACAGGGTGATCACTTCCTGAGGCCCGTTGCAGAACATCTCTACATCTACAAATGGGATGGTCTGTGTCCCTTGATTGATGACATCAACCCAGATGTCTTGGTATGGGGTGCACCACTCTTGTTGGTAGTAGGCGGCTCCAGCGGTTACGTCGTAGTCCACGACAGGCACACACGCTAGGTTGTCTACAAGTCCTTGTCTGCTCCCCTGCAGCATCTCGTGCATGCGCTCAGCCTGACCCACAGTAAAGGCATCCTTGCACGTTTCAGAACTGTAGTCCATGAAGTTGTTTACAAGGGCATCTGGACATACGCCACCGTCACACTGAGCTGTCGAGTTGGACAGGGTGGTAGGGGTGTCACACACCTGATCCCCTTGAGTCTCACAGTTACTTTCTGAAGTACATGAGGATGTGTTGGAAAACGTATGCCACAAAGAAAGGTGGTGCCCCACTTCGTGGACTCCTGTAAACCCCAACGTTCTTCCAGGCTTCTGCACCCCTACAGTTCCTGTAGCATTGTACAGGACAACAACGCCGTCTCTGCAGTCACCTGTGGGGCCTAAGTATGCGTACCCTTGTACCCCATTGTTTCCGTCATTCCCGTTGATCTCTGAGACAACGTAGTAGTTGATATACTCGTCAGGGTTCCAGCACCCAGCGGCTGACTTAAGCTGCGACTGCTCCCACCCTACTGGATCAAGATTCGAAGGGGTGTTGCCTATGCCCCCAGTCACGTAGTCCTCGTTCCAACTGGCGTCGTATCGAGTGATACCATTCGTTGGGCTCCCCTCAGGATCACGCACAGCCATACAAAACTGAATCTTGCTGTCAGAGAACTCCTCGTTTAATACGTCTACCTGAGAAAGGATTTGTTCATCAGAGATGTTGTTTGGCTCACCCGCTCCAGTATGCACAACATGAAACACAATGGGAAGGGTCTGAACCTGGACGTCTTCAAGGTTTACATCGGACCTCTTCTTGAGCCCCATGATCTGTGTTTTGGTGTGCATCTGAATGCACTCCTCTTGACCAAACATCTCATCCAGCTGTACAAACCACAGCGTAAGAATAATAAAGAAAGCAAACCTTAGTTGAAACATGTCTATTCAATTTTATACAAAGATACCTTATATTTGTGTTGTGAAAGCCAAGCGAGACTACAAGAAGGAGTATGCTAAATACGGTGCTTCTCTTTCTGCAAAGAAATATAGAGCGGAGCTAAACAAGTACAATAGAGATAAGGGTACGGCAGGGAACGGAGATGGCAAAGACGCATATCACGTAGGAGGAAAGATCAGAGGCTTTGTTAGGGCAGCAATAAACAGGGCGAAAAACAGACCTAAGAAAAGAAACAGTAAGGGCTAAGGTATGCACCTGTAGCTCAGTTGGATAGAGCATCTGCCTTCTAAGCAGACGGTCACAGGTTCGAATCCTGTCAGGTGTACGAAATTTAATTAAAATGGCTAAAATTCAAGTAAGCAACTACAAAAAGAAGCGCGTTCGCCGAAAAGGTGTCCACGCCAAGACCAAGCAGTCAAAGTCTAAGGGGGCGTCTAATTACAAGAAGCCTTATGCTTCTCAAGGTCGCTGATTATGGCTACGTACAAATGCCCTTGCGGGGAAACAAAAGAAGCTTCTGGCGTCAGCATTAAGTTTGTTGACGGTAAGGCTCGCCACGAAGTCAAGTGTGAATGCGGCAAGTATATGGAGCTTGCCAACCCTAAATCAGGAGCCCCTAGCTTTAGAAGCAATAGGTGGGGCCAAGTGTACTAATGCAAGACTTTCTTGACTTTATGCAGGAAGTAGCTGGGTTCTACAATTCCTTTGGTACTGACAACAAGACGTATGACTATGACGGTGACGGAGTGGTCACTGTTCTTGATTGGCTTGAATTTTTATCCAATCAGCCATGGTTTTAAATCCATTGCTAGACATAGAAGATTACGATGATCCAGCTATTAAAATTTGCCCCAACGGTACGGAAGGTGAGGTTATCGAACTTGGTGGGATACTCATTGTTCTTCCCGCTAAGCCCTCCAAGAAAAAAATTTTTGGACATGAAAAACCAAACCACATGCAGATGTGGGAAAGGGTTTCTATGCCAGAGGAGCTGTCTAGGATTAAGTCTATGGATGAGTGGCTCGAAATGCCAAGGGAGTTTCGACAGAAGTTTTCTCCGTATATCGAGGAGGAGTTTCGCCGTCGGCGTGAGGGCTTTTGGTTTTATAATAACGGTGAGCCTACATATATTACGGGGCGTCACTATATGATGCTTCAGTGGACCAAAATGGATATTGGTTCACCAAGTTATCTAGCCTTTCAAAGAGATATCTTCTTACATTTGTCTGCGTGTGAGGCGGACCCACGCTGCATAGGGCAGCTATATACTAAGTGTAGGCGGAGTGGGTATACTAATATCTGCTCCGCTGTTCTTTTGGACGAAGCTACCCAAGTGAAAGACAAGCTTCTTGGTATACAGTCAAAGACTGGTAAAGACGCTCAAGAGAACATCTTCATGAAAAAAGTGGTGCAGATGTTTCGGCACTACCCTTTCTTTTTCAAACCTATCCAGGATGGTACTACTAACCCTCGTATGGAGTTGGCTTTTAGGGAGCCCAGTAAAAGAATTACCAAGAAAAACAAAACGGCTCAAAAGGGCGAGGCTCTTAACACGGTTATTAACTGGAAGAATACTACTAATAACGCATACGACGGTGAAAAGCTTCACTTGTTGTATTTAGACGAAGCAGGAAAATGGGAAAAACCTACGGACATAAAGGACGCTTGGAGGATTCAAAGGACATGTTTGATCGTAGGGCGAAAAATCGTGGGAAAAGCAATGGTGGGAAGCACCGTAAACCCCATGGACAAGGGAGGGAAAGAATACAAACAACTGTGGCAGGACTCAAACGCCCAAGAAAGAAACGCCAATGGGAGGACGAGGACTGGACTCTATAGGCTGTTTATTCCTGCTTATGAGTCTCTAGAGGGGTTTTTTGATAGGTATGGAAACCCTGTAATAGATCAGCCTGAATCTTCTGTAGAAGGTGTTGATGGGGAGCTTATCTATCAAGGGGCTAAGGTTTACCTTAAAAACGAAAGAGACTCATTAAAAAGTGATGCCTCTGAGCTTAACGAGGTTGTTAGACAATTCCCATTTAGTGAAGAGGAGGCCTTTAGGGACAGCATTGATGGTAGCATTTTTAATATCGGAAAACTTTATGAGCAGCTCGATCACAACGAAGAACTGTATCCTAATCCAGTGGTAACTGGCAACTTTGTGTGGAAGAATGGGGTAAAGGATACAGAGGTTGTTTTTACTCCTGACGCTAGAGGTAAGTTCAATATCTCTTGGTTGCCCCCTAAGGAGCTAAGGAATAAAAAGCTTTATGAAAGAAATAAGTTAGTAGCGCCAAATGCAGAGCTAGGGGTAGGCGGGGTTGACTCTTATGACCTTGACGCCACCGTCGATGGACGTGGGTCTAAGGGTGCGCTGCACCTGTACAACAAGTTTCACATGGAGCACCCATCAAACATGTTTGTGCTGGAGTATGCGACTCGCCCGCCTTTAGCTAAGATATTTTACGAAGACGTACTTATGGCTGCCTTTTATTATGGGTTTCCGTTGTTAATTGAAAACAATAAGTACGGCATTGCAAGGTACTTTGAATCAAGGGGTTACGACGGCTACTTAATGAATAGACCTAAGCATCTTTCTGCTCCAAACGCCAAAATTAACGTTAAGACCAAAGGCATCCCCTCGAACTCTCAGGAGGTTATACAAGCGCATGCTCAAGCTATCGAGTCTTACATACATAACTACGTTGGCTTAAACCCTGAAAGCGGTGAACCAGGAAACATGTATTTTAACGACACCCTAGAAGACTGGATTGGATTTAAGATTGACAATAGAACAAAGTTTGACTTGACTATTAGTTCTGGTCTTTGTCTCTTGGCGGCCCAAAAAGTAAAATCCAAAAAGGTGGTATCTAACTTCTCTGAAAAGCAGTTTTTTAGGCGTTATAAGCCAATTAACTCAGAATGACTACTTTCTTATATTTGCACAAATGAATAAGATTCGCTAAATGTATAGCAATAACAAAAATTCCAAATCATTTCCTGATCCTCTGGCTAAGCAGTCGGAAAAGTCGTCAAAGGAATATGGCTTGAAGTACGCAAAAGCGATTGAGGGCCAATGGGGTGACTTTGGAACTGCTGACTCG
>Ga0070747_1000702_pt1 | contig 16223 bp, 13 predicted proteins | sample VirMetDEL_Mar_31_FD_77321 | JGI IMG/M metagenome (GOLD analysis project Ga0070747, IMG submission 77321) | Aqueous microbial communities from the Delaware River and Bay under freshwater to marine salinity gradient to study organic matter... | ecosystem: Environmental > Aquatic > Marine > Coastal... | reverse complement strand
TTGTTCTGTCTGATGTCGTGTGCGAAAGCTGAGAGTTCTCGTAGGAAGTCGTAGTTGGAAGGAATGGCGTTGTTCTCGATGACATGCTTGGTTATCTGGTTCTTTAGCTCGCAATACTCCAATAGGAAGCGTTCTGGAACGATATCGTAGAAGCAGTTGACATTGAGAGACACCTTTGCGGTGGTAAATGATTTATGGAATGCCTGTAGGCGGGCGGAGATTGTCTCCCAGCGTGTTTTGAGATATTCGGGGCATACTTCCATTAGCGATTTATTTTGGACGAGCAGAGAAGCTATGGTAGCAGGTTTTTGCTGGAATATTGGATTGTAGTTCCAAGTCGCAGTTATGGCGTTGAAATCAAACTCGTCACACTCATAAATGAGTTTGCCGTCGTGATATACGCCTAAGCAGTGCCGTTTGTCGTCTAATGTTTGGACTATCAACTAAGTTCCGTTGTTTATTACTTTTTGAACTGATATTTTCTCATTGTATCTCCAATATAACGTATTGCCTCGGAGATGTCAAGGTTTTTTCTCAAATCTTTTGCGTTTTTTATGACTTTTTTGAGTTCGTGATCGCTAAGTGGGCGAGATAGCTCAAAGTTTCTCGTGCTGACGTAGATTGAGAGCCAATAGTTGTCGGAATAATCATCTGTGGATATTTGTTCTCGCACTATCACTCTTCTTGACGGCTTGCCGCACTTTGTCGGTGTAGTGACGGTTTTTGATGGATATTGGGCGACATATGTGTTGTAATATTGGGAGATGTAGACTTTTAGAAGGTAATAGTCGTAATGATCTGCTCTATAATACATCTTTTCAAACATATTGTCAACTGTTATTCCATATTGTGCCATATAATGTTGCATTTCTGGTGAGCCGATGTCTGCGATGATGCGCCCTGGGTAGTCAACGTCTACCATGAACCCGAACTTCTTGAGGGCGTTCATATAGAACTTGAAGTTAGGATTTCCAAAGAACTTCTTGGCTGAGTCTGTGCCTAAGTTCGGCGCAATCTCGATAGAGAGCCCTGTAGATGCAATCCCATTTTGCCTAGATAAAACAAATGAGGAGCGAGTTAATCTTATCTCGCTTCCTTTCGTATGCAGCAAGTCATTTAATAGCGCAACGAACTGTTCGAAGTTCTCGGGACGTCTGTCCGTTTGTTCTCCGCTTGCTCCCGTCTTTTCAAAGTATAGAGTAACGAGTTTAGAGTAAATATCATCTATGTTTTTTCCATAGAGCGTATGTATGCTCTCCCAACCTCGGATAGGTTGGACGATAGAGAGTGCGTTTTGTCCCTGCCTTATTCCTCCCGCTGTAACCGTTTTTAGATAGTATGTTCGGAAGTCCTTGAATGCATCAGCAACAAAACTGAGAGCGTAAAGTGAGCCCTCTGATGGAATAGGGGCAAGAAACTTCTCTGACGGATAGACTGCGTTGCCCAATAAATCAACCCTGCCGTAGTTGAGATTTGCGGATGAGTCGTGAAAGTTATCGTGGCTGTTCAACGGGACGACGGAATTTAAGTAGCGCTTCCTCATCTCGAATATTCTCTTAGAAGTTGACATCAGGCGCAAGCCTCGGCATCGCTTAGAGAAGCACCAGGTTCTTGCGGATCTCCATTTGTTCCATCTCCGAACGACTCCCATTTGGTTTTAATCTTAGTTGTCCACGTATTACCCTGTCCGTCGAGACTTACAGAACTGTTAACTGATACAACTCGGTACATTCCTCCGAGTCCAAGCTGCTTCGCATAAGAGTTCGCTTCGTCGGTGTATCCCAATTCTATTGGAGTTATATCTAGATATAGCAACGAGCCAGGTAGAAACGATGTTGTCCCTCTCGTTTCTATAGAGACGTTATATTTTTCCCTGAGAGCTATATTTGAAGATACTGATTGCCTGTCTGTCATAAGTCTCGCCTCTGCGTGACCTGGTATGTCCTCTCTCTCAAATGTTATCTGCTTTAGTATGCCCCTGTCGGCTTGTCCAAATATTATATTAGGCACATTTTCGAATGGTATGTTCGACACATCAGATTGTTCTACTACAGTGACAGATCTTCCGTTTGGTGCCTTCTTGGTTCGCTTTATTTTTTCGAAAATGGTTTCCGATTGCCACCACACGTGTTTTTTCAAATTAACCGTCTGCTTGAAGATATCAGTGTCGTTAAGTAAAATATTATTAACAATAAATTTAGGCATTTCGTAATCTTTCATCTCCACTGTCTCAGTGACACTTTTCCTATACGTCAGTTTCTTAAACATATCCGAAGTAAAAGTCATTAAATCTGGGATAAAATCTCGCAGAGGATAGAACTTCTTCGTTGATGCTTTTGTAATAAACCACTGTCGGAACAAATCAAACGATATTGGTATATTCGCTATACTTATAGTAGTAGTATTGGTAGGAAAATTAGGCGTTGGGAATGTCACCATTCCTGTCAGAATTCCGTCAACTATGTTGAGTGCTTTCTGAAAGTCTTCAGAGGAGAGAGTTGCTAACGGAGGTTGGATTTCTCTTTGCAGCCTGCCTATTTCCCGTTCTTTTAGAATGATTAAGCTATTCGTTTGCACAAACTCGGCGCTGGCGATATCGTTGCCTCTTTGTTGAACCCTCAAGTCAAGGAGTTCTTGCCTCGCTTTTGCAAGATTATCAACCCCTTGTGCTGAATTCTGCAATACGACGCTTTCGTAAGCCGCCTCGATTATATCTCCCAAGAAGACAAATTTCCCATTTATTTCTGTGTTGCTATTTTCAAATTCCGCTTGAATTCCGAGAACGCCATCATCGCCACCAGCAAAATCTAAGTTGTCTAAGCGCTGGAGTCGTTCAATGTCCGATTCGGAATTTCCTTTAAAAAAAGTGTGAGCATTGTTGAGAACATTTAGTTTAGTTACTTTTGCGCCATATAACCTATCAGGCTCGTCAGGTCTTCCTTCTAAATATAGCTGCCCAAGAACCCTCATCTTGTATTTGCTACTCACTGCTTCAACATCATCAGATATAGTCTGCTCTAATCTATTAGACCTTTCCACCTTCTGGGTACAAGTTTCTATATTTTCATTCAATTCTCTTATTGCCCTTTCCGTGTTCTCAATTCCTCTTCTATTCCCACCGACATTGAGATCGGTACGCATAGCCGCTTGAACATTCGTAAGCCCTTCGTTTGTAATAGTCTGTTCTATTGCTTCTCTCCGTGCCTCCAGTCTCCGCAAGTCAGCTTCTCTAATTGCAAGATCGCTTCTGAATTCTTCTAACTTCGCAAGATTAGCATCTCTTTCTGCCTTGGTGCTTGCAAAACCTGAGAATACTCTTTTGCGATATCTTTCTATGTCCAATCCTCCGAATAAATCAAAAGAAGGTTGCAACGCCTTTGCGTTCCCAGTGGCAACGAAGTCAACTGATAGTTCCACGCCCTGCATTCCCAAGAAACTAAATTCGTGCTTTAAAAGACTTAGAAAGAACTCCTCTTTCTGCTCCTCTACAACTCGTTTCCAACGAGTCCATGCCTCTTCTCCGATCTCTGGCGGTTTGCCTCCAGAGAGTGCGTATTGTATCGTCGCCTTTATACGCACATCTTGCTCCACAACAGTAAGTTGGTTGTTTACGCTTGGATTTGCAACAGCAGGTGCCGCTGGATCTTGCTCGGCGTTCAACTCTCTACTTGGATCTATCTTTATTATATCTATCCAAGCTACTTGCTTTAAATCCGTTGCAGCAACATACGCTTGTCGCACAGTTCTCATCGCCGACTCAGCGCCTTGCAGATTTTCTTGGGCTTGGAAGGCGAGATCAGACAAATTGTCTGAGACATCAGCGCCTGCGCTTAGTGCAGCTTGTTCAGCTATGACAGCGAGTTTGGAAGAGCGGTTGTATAAATCTATCATTTCTCTTTGACCAGCTTCGTTTGCGAATGCGGCGTCGGTGGCAACAAGCGTATCTGGAAAGGCGTCCGTCTTTGTAAAAAACTCTGCTATGCTTTTTGCATACAATCTTATGTTGAACTTTATGTTGGTATGGACTTCTGCTGGATTTCCGCCCAGTCTTGTGAAGTCTATCCCCTGTACGACAACGCCTTGCATATTATCATCGGCTCCTGTTATCGAACCTTCTGATAGCGCTCGCCTTATACTGTCTTTTGTATAAGCTCCTTGGTGGAGAAGATATGCCCTGTCGGGAGATTCAGAATCCGTGCCTTCAGAAAAAACCTTATACACTTCCACTTTTGGAGTCAGCAGCATAACTATTGATGCTGGCAAGTCTACAAATCTATAGTCACCAGTAAGTTCAGAATCTGTTTCAGAGAGGATACTTACAGAACCCGATTCGTTGATGGCGGGAGCGATTCTATCTCCAGAAACTCGCGCTGTCATGGTTTGAGGCACAACGCCGTTCACGGTTTTAAAACCGTTGGTTTGTGCTGTGTTGTTTTTCCTAAAAAGGTTGTGAATTTCTGTGGACTTTTCCATCAATCTTGTCTGAAATTCCCACAAATCTGCAACTGATACGTCCACTACAAGTACCTCAATAATTGTTCAATAGGAGTGGGTATCATCAATGAATCCCCTAATTTAACATGTCCTTCGGTTGGCGTATTGTTATACATCGCGATTGCCCACCATAGCTCGGGGCGTCCATAATATGTTGCTGCTAGTTTATAAAACCTATCGCCCGTTTTCCATATGTGGGGAACTTCTGTAAGGCTCCTGCGTTGCGCCTGAGTTATGCGGAATATTGTTGGAGTAGAGTATTGTCTAGTAGCTCCTGATTCATAATTTACGAATTTGTATCTTCCCGCAAAGCGTTTTGGATTCATTGGCATTTCATCTCTCCCTGTGAGTATAAATAGTCACTCAATGTATTATTCTGGACCTTCATATACTCGCCCTTCTCCTCTTGAGCGCAGTAGAGAGTTCCTTTGCTCATCTTCTAATCCTTGAATATCTGTATCGGTGATGGTGTCTTCGCTCATATACTCTTGTACACGTATTCTACCTGTTCCATGTGGCCAATCTCTATCTCTATTCTCCGCCCATTTCAAGTCTCCCGTTCCCTGTATTCTATTTCTCCCTCCGAACCCAAGAGGGTTGTCGTGAATGAATACAATTGTAATACTAACAGATAATTGTCTTGGGAGCAATAGCCCCTTTTGAGAATGCGTAGTTTTGCTGTCGGCTGAAGCGCCTTTTTGGTAATCAAAAACCCCCGCATCAGGATCAATATTGAATGTGAAATCGCTTATAATTCCTTTCTCATCTCGTATTAGGCTTCCAAAATCAACAGTGAATTTTCTCTCTCCTGAGAAGACTCTAACTGCATCGGCATTTTCACCCGAGACTCCATGCTGTCGATACCTGCCGTAGACAGTTCTTGATAATTTCGAACATTGTGAAAGATTGTCAATTGCTTGTTGTACGCTCATCGCAGGTAAGACAAATGATAGAGACACCTCCCTTTCTGTTCCTCCATAACTAAATTTTGGATTCAAATATCCGTGAGCCTGATCTTCGGACGACCATCTGGACCTGAACGACTCTTGGTATGATTTTGGTGCGATGTGATAATTGAAAGTTATACCATTATCTATGTTTTCAGTAAGTATCAATGGCGGATATAGAGCATCCACTATTAAAGCCCTGGTTCCAATGGCAGATTACCTGTATCTCTGCTCTTCTAATCTTTGACTAACTGCTTCCCATTGCGAGTTCGTCGGCATATTTGATTCGTGAAATCCAGCATCCACTTGTGATTCAGGTACGTTTAAGCTCTCACCTTGCAGTTCTTCATCAAACATTAGATCATTTGGTGTTCTTCTCTGAGCCATTACCTACCTCCAGTATAAGAAGGATAGTTAGAGTCAAGAGGGCTTGGCGAATCAGGATCGCTGTTTATTTGTATAAGCGTCTTTGCACTAATTCCTATCTGTAGGCTTATAGGATATATCTCTTTTCCAGAACTATTCAAACGCGGGACGCCTTCTATGCCGTTTATAATTCCATTGTCGAAGTCTAAATTATAGTCAATACCCTCTACAACGCAGAGAGTACCATCTCCATTGCTGTTTCCGTCCAATATGTTCATCATATGGATATTTATGAAAGGTATTCCGTTAAAGGAACCTCTATTGTCCATTTTCGGATAGAGCATCTGTATAAGGAGATTGACACACTGCGTGTTATGCCTTGCCTCATCTATTGAAGAGTTTAATACGGTAAAATTAAAACTAATATTTCTGCCCGTCTTTGTCATCGTTGTTATAGGATCGTGTTGGCTTGAGCCATATCTCATCCCTACCGTTGGCTTGTGACTATCTGAGAAATCGGATATAATCGCAGGAAACTCAACAGTATGTCCAGTCGGCTGGTGCTTAAACTTTATCACATATCCTTGTTCACGAGCCCAAGAAGCTACAGAAGAATCTCCTGGCAGCCCTGCTCTCAAATATATTGGAGTTGGTTCTGACATTACGCTGTTTTAAGCCTGAGAGGTTGATATCCGTCTTCGCCGAGATGTTCGTTTATTACTCTTCCGAACTCTCTACTGTTGACTTGCATTACAAAGTCTCCGCTATTTCCAAGTTTGGTTATCATGGTATCCATTTTTGCGCCAAGGGCTCTGACTGCTGCTACGACTGCTGCGTTGTTTCCGCCGCCTGCGCCGTTTGCGAGTGCTGTCATTGAGGAATTGTTCACTACGGCAGAACCTGGTGGTGGTACGAGAAGCTCTGGACCTCTTTCACCTACGATGGCTGCACCTTGTGGCGTGGAGTCTGTTCCGTCTGCGAAGAAACCAAGCGCTCCGCCGATTGCACCACCGACGCCGCCGATTGCACCACCGATGAGGGCTCCTTGGGGACCAAAGAATTTTCCTATTTGTGCGCCAGCCATCGCTCCTCCTGCTCCTCCAGTCAATGCACCGCCGAGCCGATCTGCTGCGTCACCCTCTTCTGTAGATTGGTTGGATATCATTCCACCACCTACCATGGCGGCAAGTCCTGCGATATTTAAGGCTTTGCCCCGTCGTCCTGTACCTCCTTCAATGCCCTCTGTTATGCTGGAACCTCTGCCTCTGCCTCTGCCTCCTCGTCCCTCTTCTCTATTTGCTCTATTTATTGCTCTAGTCACTCTATCCCATGCTGCTGCCAGATCGTTCGCTGCCGCTTCGCGTGCTTTAGTTACGTGGACTGTCATCTTTGATTTTGCGTAAATCGCTGCAAATGTGACTCCGATGCCTATCAAGATGGCAGCAAGTCCGCCCAAAGCTGGATGGATGTCATTAATTACTTGTAACGTTCCGCTCACGAATGACACTATTCCTTTGAATATTTCGAACACTGGCTGGATAGCTACAGCAAACTCAGCCATAAGGATTTTCATCTCGTCGCCCATACTTCTTGCTGAAGCCATCGTGTCTTCTAAAGATTTTGCTTCGCGGCGCTGTTCCGCAGTCATATCTCTCTGATTCATCAGAGTTGCCATTGACTCGACAGACATGTTCGCAGCATTGGCTACTGCTTCTTTTTGGAAAGTGTTTAGAGTGTTCCAATCTCCTATTGAGTTAGAGAGATTCTCCGTCATATATTCCATAACGGCTGCTGGACCTTCAAGCTGTGCTTCAAGCATCCCCATAGTGCTAAATAATTGTGTTCCTAAAACGGCGTTTAGATTTCCTGCGGCTTCGGCTGCGGAATCGAATGTTCTATATGCGCCTGCCATATCCATAAGTTCGCCGACTGCCATTCCAGTCTCGTGTGCCTGCTCTTGAAGTTCCCCAAACATTTCTGTTACATCACCAGAATACAACGCCAATTTTGGGAGCGCTTGATTCAACTCTGAGAATACTTCCGATACATTTCTTCCTAGTTCTTGCGCCAAGTCAAAAGCTGCGCTCTGCATCTGAGTTGCGCCTTCTGCTCCGAGTCCCATCATATTGGTAGACGATTGTAGTATTCCAGCGAAATCAGATGAAGCTACTCCTACTTTTCCGTATTGGGCACTAAGCTCTCCAAGTTCCATTCGTTGGGATTGTGCCATTATGCCGAAACCCGATACTCCGCTCATTAGAGAGGAATATGAATCTCCCAGTTCTGCTGTCGATATACCAGTGGCTCGGTTGGTTTGCTCAAGCTTTATAAGCTCGTCATTGTAATGTCCTGCTGCACCTGTTGACTTATTGAAAGATGCTAAGGCTGAGTCGTTTGCTACTGCCAAAGCTATTGTAGACTGAGTTACTTTCTGTAAAATCGAGACGCCGACATTGAGGACGCTAAATGTCTTGCTAAACTGTTCTTTTGCTTTCTTGAATGCGGCTGCGTTACTTCCCGTCTCATCTTTTAGTTTTAAGAACGAACCTATGAGAGTATTGGAAGAGTCTGTAATACCCGTGAATGTCTTTATCGTGTTTCCGAGAGCGCTGGAGAAGTCGTCTCCTGCTTTCTTTGCGGATTCTTGAGCTTTAGTGAGTTTTTTTGTTGACTCGGCGGCGGCGTCTTGCTTTTTGCGAAGATTCTCTAACATTTCGACGGTTGCTTCGCCAGCAAGAAGTTCCTTTTCGTATGCTGCGAGCACTCGCTCTTTTTGTTTAGCGTACTCTAGAGTGTCCTTTTCTAAATCTTTTAGAGCCCTTTGTTCGACTTGCCTCTGCTTGTTTGCCGCTTCAACATTCCTCTTTTGTTGTTCGATACGGGCAGCTTCACGCTCTGCTGCAAGCTCTTCAGGTGTCAAATCAGCCATTCTTAGTTACCCCCTACTTGAATGGCCAAACGATGCCAGTATCTTTCTCAAAGCTCTTGACTGCTCTCTCAAGTGATGCCTTTGACTTGTGCGATGCTGGGTTGTCTAATCCGTGCTTCTTCATTGCTTTGAGGTATTTTGCCTCGTGCCCAAGTGCTTTCTGAAAAGAACTTATCTGTCTCTTGGTTCCTGTTACATTCACTGGGACGCTTGATCCTCCGAACATACCTCTCATCAGCATCTCGACTGCTCCACCGAACATTGCGAGCCAACTCTCATTAAGAGTGCCCTCTGTCTTAGCGTTCAGGTTGATTTCGAGTGGAACCAAATCGTTATCTTTATTCATTCTATGCCCTCCGCATAAAGTCGTTGCTTTATAAATAGTCTCTTATAAAAAGAAAACGGGCAATAATGCCCGCTTCTTGTTATCCTTTCTTGCTCTGTGCCTTCTTCACTGCTTCGTTCTCGTCTTCGAACTGCTTTGATAGGCGTCGGACGAACCAGTTCCTCAGTTGAACTGGGAGATTGTATGCCTCAATGAAGCTCCAGCCTCCGTGATGTTTTAGATAGAAGAACTGCTCATATACGCCTTCCATGTACTCACTGCTTAGGCCAAAAAAACTCCGCAGTAAACGGCACCTCCACATCAGCAACGGAGCCGCAGTTGTCGCACTCACAAGGTTGATTCATATCAACGTTTGGTGTAACGACTTGAAGACAAGCTCTGATGTGCCTTGCGTCCTGTGCTGGCATGCTGTCAATGAAGTTATTCACTTCTGCTCTGTCAGTGACGTCATTTACAGATACGACTAGGATTTTCAATAAGTCAGTTGATGCAGAGGCATCGAGCTTATGCTTTGCCTTCTTAGCAGAGGTTTGCATAGCATTCTTCTCGTCTTGAGCAGTGAAGAGACGAAACTCTGCGGTGTACCCTGTTCGTGGCAGGACTGCTGTGAAAGTTCCGTTGTCAGTCGCCGATACGCCGCTGTCACTATTTTCGTCGGGTTGAATGCCCTCGTTATTTTCAAACGCAGTCAAGTCGAAGGTGTGCGCCTGTGCGGTGCCGCAGGATGGACAAGATACTTGGACTGTATAGTCTGCGCCGTAACCTGATACTCTTGCTGCAACTAGGAGAGCGTTTTTGTCTCCGATTAGCAAGTCATCTGGATTAATGCTCTTATCGACGATAAGATTGGATACAAGCCTGTCTATTGCAAGTCCGTTCTTGAGTAGCGCTTGAGAGGTTAATATGTCCTCGTCTTTCGCCGTCATGTAGCGGAGTTCGATAGTCTCTTGATTGTGGAGCGGGTGATCCGCTGAATAGAACTGTCCTCGGGAAGGAAGTTCTACAAACTCTGTCGGCGTCACATAGGACAGCCCAGTGGTTTGAGTTGGAGCAGGTTGCACTGCTTGTGCTGGCGCAGGGGAAGATGCCTTCTTGCGTCCTGTATTTCTCGACATTTACACCTCTAATGTATTTGTTTGTATTATGTCTTTATAGTATAGCACGCTTGAATGAATGTTTCAAGCGTTATTTGTTATTTATGCTCGCTTATTATCGTATTCTGCCCAGTCATACTGGAGAGTTAAAGATATTTCCAACAAATCCTCAGAATCATATGATTGTTGTCCGAAGTTTGCTTCAGTGATGAATGGATTGTTCAGCACCCATTCTCCAAGAACACCTCCGTCTCCGCCTATTTCTTGTATTACCACTCTTCCAGTTGCGCCTGTCGCTGACTCTTTAGTAATACTCGTGTCTGTCAATGAGGAGCCCCCTGCGTTCACATTTTGTGCGGCGTTGAGTGGCACAACATATCCAATTTGGGTAAGATATTTGTAGAGTGCCTCTGAACCATTTGGGTCCATAGCGTCAACGAGCGTAAGGCTAATGGAACTCCATTCTACTCTACCTGGATAATGGAAAGTATGGTTGAAAAATTTATGAGGAGTGGAGGTTACAGTGTACGATGGCTTGTCAACAGACTTAGCCATATATGATAAGTCTTTTCCGTCAATTGTAATCTGAACCAAGAACCTAAATCCTCTTTTTGGTAAAGAAGTATTGTCTGCCCACCAGTTTGCGTTTCCCATTATTTATTTCTCCTGTTGGTATAAATAGTCATTAGTTTAGTTTAGTCCTCGAATCCTGCGCCTGTGCTTGAAATAACAAAGTCAAGGGCGATAAACTCAATTGAACGAGCGGGTTTGAGGAATATCTTGGCATACATGACATTTCTATCAACCAAGTCTGCGGTTGTTGTGCTTTCGTCAAGAACAATCTTGAAGTCTGAAAGTCCAAGCCTTGCTTGAACGCTTTTCAAGAATGGATCTGCTTTCGACAAGAACCTGTTCCACGTTGCTGGAACGTTTTGATCGAAGAGTACAGTTGCTGCCATACGAGAGATTTCTTTCTTCACGAAAATCATTAGACGACGAACGTTGATTCTATCAAGAGCGGAAGGAGTCACTTGAAGTGTCTTCTGTCCGAAGATTACGATTCCCTCTGCTGGGAATGAAGCAATCGGATTGACGTTCGCTTCATATAAGTCGTCTCTATCTTTAGATGTTAGTCTCTCACGAGTCTGGATGACTGGGACTCCTGCGGAACCTTCTGTCAATCCACCTCGGGTGAATCCAGCGGGAGCAAACCATAGTTCGCTTTTACGCTGTGAACTTGAGAATGTTCCAAGAGCAACGATTGAAGGCGGTGCCCAAAGGAGGCTGTCGCTTACAGTATCGTTGATTTGAACCCAAGGATAGTAAGCACATCCATAAGATGAGTTCATTGCCCTGTTTGTCAAATTTGTGATAGCGGTTGAAACGCTTCCTACTCTATCTGCGATAGCGAGCGTTCCTTCTGCGTCTGACAAGTAGCCAGAATCCAAGTCGATAACTGCTAAAGCGTCTCCACGAGACTCGCATACTTCTACCATGTGAGAAGTGAGCGATTCCTTGTAGATACCTGGCATAGCCATAAGGTTATATTCTGCTACCTCTGGATCTGATACAGTGTCAATTGCTCGCTTGGCTGAATAGTAAGCGTATTTTGTAGAATCGCTTCCGTTTAAGGCACGAGAGTTGTTGAATGGATCTTTCTCAGAAATGTCTAATCCGTCGAATCCGCCACATAGTGGAACGGTGAAACGGTTATAACCTTGATTGAGAACCTCTGTGTATGAGGCGCTAAGTGCCGTCCAAGAGTTTCCTGCCAATCGTGAACCAGATTGCCAAACGCCGATTGCGTTAGCGGTGCCGACGGCTGAAGGAACCACATCGTCAAGAGAGAATACGTATGAATATTCGGTAGAGGTTGTGGTATCAAATGAACTTACGGCACGAGGAAGCATACGGACTGCATCTGAATAACTTGAATCGTGGCGATTATTGTCATTCTGAGTTGAGTCTATTCCGAAGTAAGCGTTCTTTGGATTAGAAAGATCGCCTGCTGATGCGCTTGCTCTTAGCGGAATTGCTGGATAGTATACACTTCCTGTGAATGCGGTTCCTGCTGCAACGCCGCTTCCTACTTCAAGGAATACACTTGCACTTGCGGGAAGCACAATGCCTTGTCCACCAGTAGCCCACCTACTTGCTGGTGCTGTTCCAGCCGAGCTTGAAGTGTACGTCCACGACTTCTGTCGGACTGGACCGAATGAACCGAATGGGAGGAGCACTGGGTTGGCATCACCTGAATCAACAGTAGCGTCAACCTCTATGCGAATAAACTTGGAAGCGTTTAAAAAGTTTCCATAAACACGATGTCTGCGTTCGGTGTCATCCCAAGTAAGATATTGATCGCCGATTGCCTTTCCGATGTATCGAGAAGAGTTGGGGTTCAAGTTTACTGAACTATATCTCTCAAGAACAACTGGTGCATTGTCGTTATCTCTTGCATCTCTTACGAGAACGCTGAATGAGCCGTATGGTTCATCAACGCTTGTAGAGGCTTTGATGTCTGCGATTGATATTTTGAGTCTCTTTTGTTCTTCTTCGCCTGCGTCGAGGGTGTGAAACTTGAATAGTTTCGTCATGTTCTCGCCTTGGAATGCTGAAGCGGCATTTAGATCTTGTGAAATAAACCAAGGAGTTTGCGCTGCTTGAAATCCTGTGCGGAAATTGGCTGCACTGACAGTGCCGCTATCAAGTCCAAGAATTGCTCCGTGAGTTCCGTCATTTCCAGAAATTGCTCCGACAACATTTGCAAGGTGTCCTTCGTATGTCTGTCCGAGCCAATAAGTCTCAGCTTGAGCAGTATCGGTTATTGAAGAGTTAGTTAAAGTTGGGTTAGTATTGAATACTTTTCGGATGTACTTTGCAGAAGATGGATTGAAGTTAAAAGAAGTCTCTATTTCGGTTACTCCCGCTGCGCCTCTTATAACTGCTTTGTACTCTCCGCCACTTGGACGGTACAAGCAAGCTGCGGAATCTGTAACAGTTCCATTTCTAGTTGTCCCGCTTAGAACAATTGAGCCAGTAGACAAGTACCAGACTGCTGCCAATACGCCATCGACTGCTGCGTCAGCACCCGTGTATCCTGAACCTGATTGGAATACGAAAAGTCCGTATGCTCCACCGTTAGTTGCAGCGGAAGTGGAGTTGTCTAAAGTTGTTTGCCAACCTGCTTTACCTGTGGCGCTGTCTGACAAGGCAGCTTGATCGGCACCTAATAGGCGAACGACTGTTGCGGCGTTGGAGTTGCGAAGGTATGCTTGTGCGGCATAAGAGGCATAAGTTGGTGAGGTATAGTTACCGTCACGCCAGATGTCTCCGCCCTGTCCACCTGGAATAGGGTTTCCGAAAACCTCAACGAACTCTGAAAATGAGTTTACTTTCACTGGGCGCATTGCTGGACCTCTCTCGGTGCGTCCAATAATGACTGGCCCAAGCTCCGCTCCAACTGCTGGCAGTTGTGAGTTATCAATCTCGTTGATGAAGATACCTGGTGAAATGAATTTGAATGATTTGACTGGCATTATGTGTTATCTCCTTGCAGCAATATGACATAATCTTCGAAATAAGTAATTATATTCGTATTATCGTAAGTAAATAGTTGAACAAAAGCCTAAACGCATAAATAAATAATCACTACTCTCTATAAAATGGAACATTACCACTGAGGTGCATATTCTCATTTATATCTCCGAATATAACTCTTTCTCTCGGCATCTTTAATTCCACTGCATTTTCTCTGCGAACTATCTTTGGTTGCTCGGCGTTTTTACCTGCTCCCATTATATATCCGATGACTCTGAACGATATTTCTGCCTTGTATCCTCGTTCGTCCTCTCCAAGGGAGGAGCCGTTGTTTTCGATTGAATAATCGGATTCAACGAAGACTTCGAATCTGTGTCCGTCTTTTTGAGCGACGAAGTAGTTTATACCACCTGGAGCCGTCATAAACGGGGTTAATATCTCATTCATTTGTTGCTGATACTCTGTCTTGACTGTTAATTTGTAAGTCGCTTCGAGATAAACTGGGATAGGCATTGTGAGAGTTTCATATACAACTTTATTGTTTTCTTTTCTCGGAAATGTTTCTTGCCCATTTCCGACATTGAGAACAACTCTTTTTGAGTCGGCGTTGGCGAAGTTGGCAGTTTTGTCTTGTTTTATTACTCTGCCAACGGTTATGGAACCGCCTTGAACATCGTTGATGTTTGAGATGGGAGCATATACTGAACCTCTCTTTGAGATGTCTTTTACTATGGATACTCTTTCTACTGTCATTAGTGGATAGATGAGCACTCCATTGTTGTCTCTCAATTCCCTGTCGTGCTTTATCTGATATGCTCTTTCAGCACCTGCCCAGTAGAATGGAACCTTCTTCCATCCTTTGTTAGTGGTACAAGAGATGTCTAGTGCGTCGTCAACATAGTCAAAGAGCGCCCTGTCGATAGTCTCGATGGTTGAGGGTTGGAACGGCACTTCTCCCAGTTTTACATCAGTTGGCATCGAATAGTCCCTCTCTAGATAGTGTACACATTGCTGTTATTTCGAACTTGTGATCTATTTGTCCGAATAGTTCTCTTGGTTGAGAGAGCGTTGATATCTCATAATGCAGCCCACCGTAGAGAACAAAGTCTCCTTCACGGACAAACAAGTCCTGATCTTCGGTTAGTCTGCGTTTGTGGAAGTTGACGGTTATCTTGCTTGATTTATCAAGTCCACTTGCGTCGTCTGCCTTTGTCTGAATACTTTCAAAGTTTACGAGAGCGTAGACACGGACTGGTGGAAGAAATGATTTCTCTATTGCTTCTCCGTAGATGTCGCTGTACTGCGTTATGTTTCTGTCTATTGGATAGTAGACTACTTGTTGTCCGACAACTCTTTCTATGAGTTCGTCGTTAACTTGCTTTACTAAATTTCTTTCCTTCTCTCCGACAAACAATGGCGGAGGTGGGGCTGCGGGTTGGCTCCATTTATTATCATCTGACATTATTTATCCCCTATCCAACGAAGACACCTGGTGGAACTCTCTTAGTTACAGACTCTACTGCGTCTGCTATAGATGCGTCACTCTCTGCAAGCACTTGATAAGTCAATTGATCTAATACTTCTTTCAGTTCGTCTCTTAGTTTAGTTTGTGTTTCTCTACCCTCGGAGATAAGTGCGCCTCCATTGAGCGTTACCGATTCGCCTGGAATTGGTATAGTGGCGAACTTGGAGCGTGTTTGCCCAAGCGTCTCCTTACACAGGGCGAGAGCAAAGCGTCGTATCCACTGCTTACCGATGGAGTTTACATTTGCATACGGGATGTTGGCGAACGGTAATGTGTTCATGTTGTTGATTCCGTCAACGCCAGAGGCTGCTCCTGCCTCCGTATTTGTTTCATCCCAAGCATCGCTTTGGATGCGGAAGTCAAACCAGTAATGAGATGGAGTGACTGAACCTGGCGTCACTGGTGATGGAAATATCTTCAATTTATTGTGTTTTAATTCAAACGAGTAGTGAGAGTTTCTTGTGTAGATTGAATCTTCGAACGCCATTGCCTGTGCTTTATTCTGCCAAACTGGTATAAGTTGGAAAGTTGAGTCGTCAGCGTACTGTCCGTAGTTAGAAAGATTTCCGACGGTGTTGAGTCCGCCGTAATATCCAAAGAAGCGCCACATGGCTTGTGGCGTCTTGTAGTACACCTTCTCAATGACTATCTTCTTGCCGTCTATCATTCCAGCGTAAGTAACTGGATTTCCCGTTGCTGGATCACTATTAGTTGCGGCTGAAGATGAGAGGATGGAGTACAAGTCGTATTCTTGTTGTCCCGCTACTGCCGAGAATGATGCTGAATAGATGATGTAGTTCTCACCGATTGCTGCCTGTCCTCCGAATCCTTCTGTTAACTTGTGTACATGGGCGAATGTAGTCTTGGGATATTTTAGAGCCACATCTGTATCGCCTGTCTTTACTTCACCATCGTGATCGAACGTACCTGTTGACATTCCCAATACATCTGATAGGATGTTTTTTGACTGATGCATGTTGACAAT
>Ga0070747_1000696_pt1 | contig 16306 bp, 36 predicted proteins | sample VirMetDEL_Mar_31_FD_77321 | JGI IMG/M metagenome (GOLD analysis project Ga0070747, IMG submission 77321) | Aqueous microbial communities from the Delaware River and Bay under freshwater to marine salinity gradient to study organic matter... | ecosystem: Environmental > Aquatic > Marine > Coastal... | reverse complement strand
TACCACCATCTTTAGTTTTATGGTAAATTGAATCTACAGTTCTACCACTAGCTACAAATTTCTGTACCCTAAGTTCTCTTTGTAATGTATTTACAATCTTAGAACCATACTTATCAAATATTTTATCAAAATCTCTGCTATCCATTACTGAGGAATTCCATCATCAATTACTTCACATCCACTAATATCATTAGGAACTTCAATTACTATTTCAGCCTCCCATCCATAAAGCAGGTTCTCATAATCTCCATAAACCATTTTAGCTACAGGAGTATTTTTAAGTACATATTGTCTTTCAGCTAAATATCCTCTATTGCCTCTGACAGACTCTATAAGTCTATTAATAACTGATGCTTGTGTATTTAATACATCCTGAAGGTTTGTTGCTCCCTTGAATGAATTATCATAATCCTTGCTTTCATCAACTACGTCAGCAACTAATACTCTTATCTTAAATTCGATAGTAGTTCCATTGAATCGCATATCCTCTAACATAAAGTGTGCTAAAGGAAATAAGGTTGTCTTATTAAGATTGACCTCATCAAATTCACCAAACTTAACAGTATTGGTATTTATTTCATTCAAATTGAAATGTTGTTCAATAGAATCTAATATGTTATAAACTTGTTTCATAATTATTTAAACTTTCCTTTTATTGCTTGTCTGTCAGCCTTTATTTTTTCTTTCTCAAATTGCAACCAAGTCATTGCTTCGTGAACCGATAATTTAGTTGTCTCAGATATTCTGAGCGCTTGACCTCCTGCGAGAGAATAGAGTTGCTGATACCATCCATATCTTTCAGCAAAGTTGCTACCTCCTCCGAGTGTACTGCTTCCTTCATCAATATCTTCTGCGAATAACTCACTGTAAGTTTCGCCAACTTCATCCCTAAACGATAAAAAAAAACCTTCGCTCCTAAAGCAATCCCTAAAGGCATTTCCTTCATAATTTCTGAAAACTCTTCTGTTCCCTGATATTCTGCTATCCTATAATGAGGTTTACCTCTAAAACTAGGGTGGATAGGTCTGTATAAAACTGCCATAGCTTTATGCATCTCATCTAAGTCATCAAAGTATGTATTAAGGTCAATATACTCACCTAAAGATAACTTATCTAGATTAGGCACTAACCCGAATTCAACTACTTCACCATTCTTGTCAGTCATATTAAACCTATTAACTAAAGGAGTCTTTTCACTAAACACTTTAGCTAACTCACCTAGTATCTCATCAAAGATTGTAATAGGCATCTTACTAATAGTATTGTAATCTAATTTACAAACTATCTCCAATAACTTAATATCTAAAAAGTTATTTTCTACATCAGGATTGGCTTCAGCTATCTTCATAAACTTCTGATAATCCTTTAATTCTACTCCGTTAATGTTAATTGGTAATTCTAAATGCATAGTCTATTATAAGTTTCTATATTATAATACCAAATTTATACCTTTTTGTTTTACTAAAGTACTATAGAATTTACTTATAGTGTATTAAATAACTATATTATTTTCTTATTGTTGATAAATAAACTGTGAATAACCCAAACACTTTGCACCTTTTTTAGTATTATAGTATAACATTTCATTTCGAGGTCGGTTTCTTAACTCAAGAACAAGCACCAAACTTTAAGGCTAGTCTCCTATTGGTTCAGCTAAATCTCCACTGACAGTCATTCATAACCTTTTTACAATTTTGTTGCACCCAATGAATATTCCTGAACAGTCGGCAAGTTAAACAACTTGTATTTCAATATTTTTATAAATTGTATAGGGGGTGCTTTATCAAATAGATATTTCACTATTCCATTAATATACAAAAGGGAACACCCTCAAAGGTGTGACCCTTAATATGCTTTTTCAGGCGAGTTAATCGTCAGGAAAGGCTCTTACAATTTTGAGATTGACGAGCCTCAGCCACATAATACACTCGTAAGCCATATAATACACTAGTAATCATACTAATACCACTTGATATTAAACAGACTTATCCCTACTCAAATCGTTGAATTCATAACACTGAGTAACTCAGCCCCACCCACTTGCGTTTTACGTCAAAATGTCATATTCACAAAATTGGATACTGACACGGTGACATATAGATATTATCTATTTTAAGGTACTTTTAAGGAGGTTTTAACAGACTGTAGTAATCATTAGCACATACTGTATAAAAGTCGCTTAGAGTGTCTGAGAATGCGAAATTGAATAGGATTGAAGTTGTTAAATTAGTCATATCTTTTAATATTGTTTACTAGTGGGTTAATGAATTGTGAATGATTTTTTAATATTGTTTTTAATATCATCTAATACTCTAAAAGTTTGAAACTTACTCTTACTATTATAGTGACGATGTAAATCATTGGTAAGTATTATAGATGTAATTTTTTTAACTGCATTATTAATATCGAATGTGATAATTATAAAATCCTTATCACTTGTATAAATCCTTATCGCTTGCTTTATATTTAATTGCATTATTTAGTTATTTAAGTTATTATAATAATTTTGACAAGAGAGCCACAAAATTGCTTGATATTGAAACCCTGTTAAATTTAGCTCTTCCGCTTTTTTTATTGTTAATTCTTTTATCTGTTGATATGCTACCTTTCCAATATTAGCATTTTTTATGCTTCTATATTCTTTTAAACAGGCTCGAATATGCCATATATCAACCGTTAAATAATCATCATTAAGATAAGCTATATTTTGCACAAAGTTAAAAGTTTTTAAGCTGTTGAGAGTGATTTCTAGATTACCTGCTAGTATATTAAAAGCTTTATATTTATTTGTGTGAAATGTACAAACTTTTATATCTTCAGGATGCAAGCCAAATTTGAAGGCTTCGCAAACTTTCGCAGCATCTTTTAAGTTCTGCTCCCACCTATTGCGAGGAGACAAGCAGGATATAACACTAGCTACCTTATAAGGATTTACATCATATTTTGAAGATATATCTTTTGTGATATTATTTGCATCTTGATACCAATTCGAGCCGCTTTTAATATCCTGTTTAGTTGCTAGGTTAAAAAAGTAATCTAAATTTTTACTAATTTTATTTAGTTGTTTTTTAGTTTGTTTCTTCATTGTGTTTAATTTTAAGTTGTTATTATTTATATTTTTTGTTTATTGCTGTAGTTGTGAAATTCACCTAAAATTTTAGATTTAGGTATTGTATCATAAATTTTACCGTATTTAGTTTGTATGTATTTTAGTCCGTTTTTGTCTGTTAATGTTATCATAAGTTTATTTATTTTTTGGTTATTAATTATATGCTTTCCAATCGTTTAAAGTTTGTTCAATGTCAATACCTAATTTTATACATTCTTTATAGCTGCAAATCTTGAAATTTTTGTCTTTTTCTAAGCCATTATCGATTAAATCCTGCTTGCAATCATCTTTTGCTTCAAACCCTACATTTATTTTGTTTATCTCTAAATTTACAATAAAATACTTATAGTTATCGACATCATTACAATAGTTAGCAATTTCGATTTGCTTTTTAGTCCTACGATTTCTTTTTACTTTTTCAGTACTTTTAAAAGCTTCTATTATCTCTTCATTGTCTTTTAATATCTTTTTAAGTTGATATCCTTTTAATGCTTCAGAAGCAATTATTGTAATATTATTCTTATCATCTTTTACGATTATTACTTTGTCTAGTTTTAATGTCTTCATAATGTTTAATTTTAGATTATTATTATTAAATTATTTTTAATTAATAGATGTTTATTACTATTCGAGTTAAAAGACTAGTCTCAGTATCTTTTAATTCAACTACGGTTTTAATATTGCCATATTCAGTGATACAAGTAACTGTATTATTATAGTCATTCCTTGACTCGAGAATGTTTAGCAAGTTTCTAACATTCTTTACATTGTCTTCCGTAATGTTACATTGAAAAACAATTTCGTCACGATTCCCTAAAGTGACATTGTAAAAGGATTTTAATTCAATTGACTCATTTTCAGTGATTTCAGTAAATAAATTTAGTAAATTCTTCATAATTTTAAGTTTTTAAGTGATTAATAAAGGACAAAGATAGTACTATTTTTTTAATACGCAAATAAAAAGACAAATAAAATACACAGATGCGTTTTTTATGTTAGTTTATGCTATTGATTAGTAGTATCATTGTACTATGATTAAAAGACAAATAAAAATAAGATATATAAAGATAAATTAGTATTTTTTTATATTTCAAATAGTCTTATTCCTTAATTATGCGTCACGATAACAATATTTTTAATATAGACAAGCTTTTTAACATTTATTTTATGTAAATTTTATGTTAAATTATTAGGAATTGTCAAATGTAGTAAAAAACCTCTGTGAAGCCGCATTCTCATTGGGTTTTCTATTATCTTTTTGTTTTAATAGTCATATACTACAGAACCCTAAAAGTAGCTTAAAAGTAGCTTAAAATGGCTTAAATAGATTTTTATAATATGCAAATAAATAGATGTAAAGTTATCAACAATTTATCAACAATTGAAAAAATCAGTACCTTGCATAAAATAGTAGTGTTGAAAAAAGCAGTACCTTGCAAAAATTGGTACCTTGCAAAAATCGGTACTATGCAATGCAAACTAGGTTGCCAAAAAACTCCCCTTATGTTGAACATACGGAACTCCCCTTATATTGAACATACGGATTTGAAAACCGACCACTCCCCTTATATTAAACAGTTCCCCTTATATTAAACACAGGTGCAAAAAAAAATCCCCACTCCAATTGAGGAATGAGGATTTACAAATTAATTGCTAATTGCTTACCTGATGGTATATTTACCTGAAGACCTATTGACTATCAATTGCATTGCTCCATATCTTATTGCATCTAAATAGTGATTGTACTTATCTATTGGCACAGAACCTTTGTCCTTCCATACATAGTGATTGAGTTCCCTTATAATTCCGTGAGACTTAGGGTCTATAATCATAGTGTAATCTTGTAGCAGGGCAATCCCTGAGAGGATTGACCCTTTATTCTGCTTAGCAGGAATCATATTGACCCCATATTCTTTTATTTCAGATATAAGTCTAGGCTCGTGATTATCAGCAACTATAAGACCTCCCTTAGAATATCTTCTGTTCATAATAGCTATTTCTGAGGTAGTTAAGCCTGCCTTACCATAGCATTCCTTCACATAAATTTCCTTCTGTAACTCATCCACAGAAATCTCTACCAATGTAGTTAAATCTGTACTGAACCCAAAATCCTGACCAAAACAGGTTTTAGCTAACCCAACATAGTGACCTTTCTTCCAATTGGAATAGATAGTTCCACTCATTTTTTCTAGCCATCCACCTAGCATTTGATGCTCATACTTTGAAGGATTATTAGCCTTCATATCAGCAATAGCTTGTAGGAATGAATCAGGTAGGTTATCTATATTATCTTTATATGTAGTATGTATGTAAGTAGTGTCACCTTTAACACCATTAAAGCCTTCAGGAACTCCTCTACTTTCAAAGAACCTCTTCCATATCCAATGTTCCTTAGTAGCAGGATTAAGAATAAGTATAACAATGTTCTGAGACTTTTGTGTTCTAACAGAATAGTCTATTTTATCAAATACGAATTCATCAAGTAATTCTTCAGCCTCATCTACAACAAATATAGATACACCTGAAAGAGATTTAAGTGCAGCAGTTTGGTTACCTGATGCAGTCTTAATACCTTTAAACATTATACTACTACCTGTAGTCTGATTTATTATCTCATCCCTAGTGACTCTAAAATCATCACCTGCATCCATAACATCAATCTTTTCAACAAACTCAGGTATAATTGATGAATGTGCTGAAGCCATTGTATATCTAGTAAACAGAACTTTATTGTTAGGCTCATAAGTTTTACCGTTTAGAAATAATGTAACTCCATAACTCTTACCTGAGCCTCGACCTCCTGTTATGATATAATATCTTGTATTGCCTTTGAATAAAGGAATGTACTTTGGACTTAATTTAATCTCACTCATTCTCTTCGTGTTCTATGTCAATTGTCTTAGCCTGCTCATTAGTTATGTTAAAGCTAATTACAGGCGCTTTCCTGATGTTACTATTATTTTCTTTATTATCTCCTGCCTTACCATATTGATAGGTTAAAAGCATCTCCATAGCCTTTATATTGCCTTTTTTAGCCTGAACTGCTAACTCATCCCAAACGCCATCTTCAGAACCGAATACATTTGATATAGCTTTCCTAGATAGTTTCTTGGCTCTATCCTTTTTAGCTTGGTTTACTGCAGGAGGTGATGATGTATTATCTGCGGGTATCATTTTCATTCTACCCTTCCTCTTATTATAGGTTCTACCATCCTTATTCCTTTTGTTATTATTGTTTCCCATACTATAATACTAAAAATTGGTTATTTTGTTTTCAGCAATATCTGAGATTGCCTATGAAGATACAATTGCCTTATCTTATCATACATTTCATCGGCTTGTGAAACCTGATTATATTCCTCTTCACCTAGCTTGGTAATTCCATTCTGTTTAAGTTCAATCCTGCATTTCGGAGGATATTTATATCCACTACCTGTGCCACTAATGATTACAGGATAAAAGTAGATACCTCTTTCCCAACAAAAGCGAATAGCCTTCAGAACATCAAAGTCTGAAGGCTGAGTATCTTCTACATATCGCTTACCCATTATATTGAATTATCTATTCTCTCTATAATACTCCTTAACTCACTCCTTTCAAAAGTACCTAAAGGCTCACCATTAATACTTAAGAAGAAATGGTCTTTTATTCCCGAAGGAATACAACTTGTTTTAAATGTTACTTTATTATCCATTATGAATTACAATTTATTTGTTCATACTTATTTTTAGTTTTCCATCTGAAGGTCTTTAATACTAATGCTGCCCTTTCATCATAAATTCTCCTCTGCTCTTCATTCAAGTTCCTGTACATAACCTCATTGTCTGTTAACTCTTCAGCTTCCTTATTCAGGAGCGTATTAAGAACTGCATTAATCTCATTAACTTGCTCTACCTTAGCTAGTAATCCATTCACCAAATCGGTATAATCACTTTGTGTTGAAGGCTTAAGACTAGAAAGGTAACTATGATAAGCCTTTGAATAAACAGAGTCACTCATTACCTCTTGAAATAAGTTGTTCTTAGCGTGAATCACTGTAGCGTGGTCTCTATTAACCAACTTACCTATTAACGACATAGAACTCTTACTTGTATCTAATGCTAATTTGAAATATAAGGCTCTCTGAAGCACTATCTCGTGTTCCCTGCTCTTAGTTCCTATCTCAGTACCGAAAGTCCCTTCTACATAGCTTAAAATGTGTTTTAAAGCCTGCTTTTGGTTCATTCTCCTGCTAATTCTATTGTTTTCAGTCATATTGTGTGTGTTTTATATATTAAATATACCTGCAAAGTAGTATATCGTAATTACTATCGAATAATATAATACGAATGCTATAATACTACCCATTCTTTCTGATTTTTCAAGAGGTCTATTGAAGTCTTTGATTAATGTATTTGTCATTTTACCTCCTAATGCTAAAAGCATTATTATTTTTGCTATTGCTGCTGCTATTATCATAATTGTTTTATTTATTTAATTAGTTTTATTTAGATTGCTTTAACATATTAACTCTATAAAATTCCATTGCCTTCTTAACGCCTGCACATCCTGCGTAATCCTCTTCCTTCTCTAATCTCTTGACCTCCTGCTCACAATATCGCAATGTATAATCGCCTGTCATAAGGTTAAAATGATATAGGAAAAAGTAAGTTTCAATTCTTTCTGCTATTGTCTCTTCAGGAATAGCATTATTGCCTAGTCCTCCACTTGTATCAAATTGCATATTAAAATAGGTTTAATTTAAGTAACATATAACTCTTCACATACATTTCCTTAGCTTTGCTCTTATAAAGTTTCTTAAACACGCTATAAACTGCTCTACGTTGAGCATATTCATTCTTACCTGCTAAGTTCTTTTTAACCCAAGCCTTACCAAATCCTTTACAGAAATTAACATTATCTGCAGTATCACCTATAATCATTTGTTCATTCAGGTTGAAGGTCGCTTCATCTTTAGAGATTTGCTCCCATTCATCTCTCCTATAATTGTAAATGGTGCATTCAAATTGTCTGTAATCCTTGTCAATTGAAATAATAAAGGAATTATCCTTACCATAGTATTCTAAATACTTAGCCACCAAATCATCAGTTTCCATTAGTGATGCAGTAGTAATTGGTAACTCCTTCTTAACATACTCAATTATTTCCTGAAGGAAAGCAGGTTTCTCTTTAGGTCTGTTAGCCTTATACAAAGGATATATCTTTTTCCTGTAGTTTTTAGTACAGAATCCACATAATATGATTTCTGCTTTAGGATACTTTAACCCAACATTATATCTTATTGAATTATATCTATCCCAAAATCTTTCAACTACACCTTCAAAATCATCAGCACTATACACTGCCTCATAAACTATACTGTCTATATCAAATATTCCTATCATTAGTCTTCGTTTGGTTTAAATTCGTACATTCCCGAAACAGTAATATCTTCTAAGAAAGAATAATCTTGGTCAATATTTTCACTTGATAAAGGCGCTTCACCTTCTAATTCTAATTCCTTCTGAAGGTTCGCTAATGCTCTCCAAGCTACCTTAGTAGAGTGTCTTACACCATCAGTATCATATTCACCTGCCTCCATTAAATGCCTAACTAATGCATCCTTCTCATCACCTGACTTCGCTCTATTCCAAAATAATGGACAGTTAGGATTATGTTGGTCATTACCAATCTTACTGCATTTAGCCACTGCATTAATAGCGTCAGGAAAGTACATTAACACCCCTGAAAATATAGGTGTATTTTTGCGTTCTTGATGATATTCCATCTCATTGTCTTCCATATATTTGTCTTCCATATATTTGTCTTCCATATATTTGTCGTAACTATTCATATTATTAGTATTTTTCTGCAATGTATCGTAAACAGTCGTTACAATAAATAGCTAGGTTAGAATCATATCTTGGTGTAGGTCTCTTACAGGTACACTCTTTTTGCATTTGATTTCTTTTTCTTCTTCCTTCTAATATGTATATTAATACTACTGTAAATAATACTGCTGCCACAAATAATGACATTAATAAGAAGAATACTTTTATTATGCTTATTTCCATATTTATATTGTATATTTATTTAACTCTAGTTTCAGTTCTAGCATCTCTTTGTTCTTTTTATCTAGAAGCAAAGAATATGCATCTTTTATATCTTTGATTTCCTGTTGCAATGCACTATGCATTTTTAACTGCTCCATCATAACTTCATATAGCCTAATCAAATCATCATTAGGCTCTTTGTCCTCAGCTAACTTAATCCACTTTTCTAATATTCCAAATCCTTCTAAGAATATAGCAGTAGCTAACATACCATCTAGTTTTTTACTTTGCATTCTTAAGCTTTTCAATTTCAGTATTAAGCCAAGCAATTCTTGGAGTACTATCTTTAGTTTCCCACCAATACCCAACCTTATCAAACATATCCAATTCATCAGGAGCATTAGAATCTAAGTAGTCATTAAGAATCCTGTACTCTTCAATAGTTATTTTCTTTTCGCAGTAGAATAGTATTTTAACCAATCCACATAAGCCTGTTCTAAGCAGTGGCATATTTCGCTTCATTAATCTAAGTAATGTAATTGTTTTTCTCGGTTGCTTTCTCATAATGTGTGTGTTTTATGTTTGAATTAAAGTACAATAATACAATTAATTAAATTAATACGCAAGGAAAATCTTATTTATTTTCTATAATAATTTCTTAGCCTCTGATACTCTTAGCATTGCGACAATCTTTTCTTTTTTGTAAGCATTCCAATTGTAGCTACTAGAAGGTAAAATAAAAGTTGAAAACTTAGGTCTAATCTTCAATAGATTGAATGAATACACGCCTTCAGGAGTATAGCAAACATAGAATGCATTGCATTTTTTACTCTTAGCTAATTCAACTAGCTTACTAAACTTAGGTTTTTCTATCATTAAAGTATCATAATGAGTATCCCTGCTTTTAAGTTCAAATATCGACCTGTACTTAACTGAGTAACAATCGTAAATGGAAAACTCACTAGAGGATAATACTAAATCATCCACATAGTGAGACTTTAACCATTTGTATAGTTCCTTCTCCTGCACTATAAAGGCATTCTTACGTTAAACGCAACTTCACCTCCTAATACTATTCCACATCCAATTGCCTCCTTCTTACCTCCTTGCATATATCCCATAGCATAAGACGAACTATCAATACCACATCCAACTGCCAAACTAAATATTGCTCTAGTCTTACCAAAATACCACTCACAGTACATATCGGTATGGAAATGACCACTTACTGTAGAAACCATATCTCGTCTAGCTGCCATTCTAGGCTTACCACTTTTGTCTCCGTGAACGTATCTAACACCATCAATCCATACATCAGTAACATATTTCCAATTAGGAGTCTCTAAGACCTCATTAAAGTCTCTAATCCATCTTTTAGCAACTCCACCACTCATAGCTTTACGCAATATAATTCTATCGTGATTACCTAAGGTTACATAAGCATCAGGAAACCTCTTATACCATCTCTTAAGTCTTTCAATTGCATAGTCTAATTCTCTTCCTGCACCATCAGCTTCATTGGATACTTCGTGATAAGAAGAGTAATGTGAGTCAATCACATCCCCTATAAAGATGATTTGGTTACAATTGTTTTTCTCGTACTCATTAACTATAAAGTCAAAATATGCTTCTAAGTCAAAAGGACAATGAAGGTCACCAACTACCATTACTCTATTCTCAACTTTTACTAAGTTGTCATAAGCCTTCTTTAATGAGCCTCTTAATCTTGGTCTATAATCGCTTTTTCTTTTACCCATAATATGTGTTTAGTTATTACTACTCCTCTGAAGATGAGGAATCTATTAGTTCTTGTGCAGCATCAAAATATTTATGCAACTTATTTACATTTTTAATGAATCCTGCATTAGAGCAACCTTGACATCCTGTTGGAGGTACTGCTCTCTTATCATAAACGTAATTGTAAATCTCAATTAGTCTAACCTGCTGAGTTCTATTAACTCTAGTTCTAGGTCTAGAGAAGAATGACTTTAAATACTCATAATCCTCCTCTTCAATACAGTTAACTGCTAGTGATGTATTAGGTAATAAATTATTTATTTTATCTTTCCTGTCACCACATCCACAGTCTTCACCAAATAGGAAATTCACTGCTTTTTTAACTCCTGTAGCTTCGGTGATGTTTTCAATAACATCCCCTAAGCCTTTGCTTTGTTCCTCAATTTGCTTCTCCTTAATCTCTTTGAAAAGCTTGTACTCCTTTGTCCTCTTATCAAGTTGTTCATAATAAGTCTCGTCTTTTATTGGTTTTTCTTTCATTTGTTAAAATCTTTTAGTAATTGATTATACTCTTCATCAAATCGCTCTAATATTCTAGCTTTATATCTATTTACAGAGACAAAAATATGTGTTAAACTAATTCCATTCTTAGTAATATCTTCACCTGCCTTTGCAATATCCCTCATACTCATACCAAGCTTGAAATACATATTGAATAGTTTGGAATTGTAAGAACCCCAATTATCTACCTCTTGTCTTATTCCTGACATTAAGTTATTGAAGGCAATCTCATATTCCATATCAACCTCTTCAGTCTCAGCCTCCCAAAATTCCTCATAGTTAACATAAACTCCTTCAGCTTTACATTGGTTTCTATAAACATTTCTTAAAGTCACATACATATAAAATGAATTGACTTCACCATTGGCTAGATATAGCTTACCTACCTCATCACTTGCATACTTATGTAATCTAATATACGACTCCTGAACTACATCTTCTGCCAAATGATGTGGGCAGCCAAAACTTTTAGTCATAGCTACCCAATCACTGTGCCTTTCAGCTACTTTTTCTAGCATATCTCCTATGCTTTTTTAATAGCCTTAGGAGAACTTTTACGTTTATTTGACTTAGCAGTAGGTGAATCTGCTTTAAGGTCATTAGAAGCTTCCGTAATGCTTCCATCCTTTAAATCGACCTGTACACCTTCTCCATATCTCTCTTCCATCTCAGTTTTGAACCCATTGTACTGAAAGTCCAATTTGAATGCCTCATCTATTAAAGTCAGCTTTTGAACCTCCATATTACCAATCTGAACTGCCACTGCATTTCGACCTTCAATTATTCCTCTAATCTCTTCTAATTTACTTTTACTTAGTTTCATATATTATTTAATTTTTAAAAGTTTATATCAGGCAACCTAGAATCTACTATCTCAGGGTAACCAAATTTGTTTATAAAGAAGCTAAAATCATCAAAGCCTCTATTTCTACTACGTTTACAAGTTACATCTACAATCTTAGAGTCCTCTTCTCTATTAAGAGATATTTGAGTCTCAGTTTTCTTCTCACAAAATGAACCTAAATGCCCTGTTGGCTTAGTGCTTCCGTGATTAGAATGAATTACTATCATAATGTGACAGTCAAAATTGGAACTCCATTCCATTAATTTCTGAATACATTGATTAGATTCCTCTATATTATTTACATCAGCAACTAAATCAGCAATACCATCTATGATTACCAATCCTACTTTACCATCCTCAGCTTCAGATAGCTTATGGTTTATAAAACCTAATCTATCTTTATATGAAACAGTCCTTAAGCAGTAAGTATTATATCCTTCAGTAACAGCAGCCATATCACTTGCTCTCCTGAAAGAACGCTGCGAATGCCAACGACCTTGCTCAGTATCAAAATGATAAACATCTCGACCATCTCTATGAGACTTAAACTTATCTCCTACCCATCTATTCTGAGACTTAAGATAAGCACTAACTACTAATGATGTAAAGAACGACTTGTATGACTTCGGAGGTGCTTGAATGAATGAAAAGTTACCATAAGTTGCTATTGGAGTTTCTACTGTTTTAGAGCCATTTTTGGTAGTGTAAGAATGAGTTCCAAATGATAAAGCTATTGGAGGCTCTTCTACATCTACATCTAAATCCACTCTTAACGAATCCTCTATAGACTCATAATACATTCTCTCTATTTCCTTCTCTTCCTCTTCTTTTCTTTTTTGCTCGTGATTGTCAAGTAACATAAATTGTGTGTGTGTGTGTGATTAATAATAAGTTACATAAATAAAAAGCTGCAGGTATTGTCGACCCGCAGCCTTTTAAGCATAATGAACTACTTAGAATGGTAGGTCATCAGTATCACCTGCAAGAGCAGGAGCAGCAACTGAAGAAACCTCATCATTCGACTCTTTCTCAGCTACAACGATACCCTCAGGTGCTACCCAAGCAACACGCCCATTGCCAAAGTATAATCGCTCAGTCTTAGCCTCACGCTCCTCTTTAGTTTGAGATAAAAATATCCCACAATTGTCTCCATAACGAGACTCGTCTTCCACTGACATAGTCAGGTTTACATAAGTTCCTTTTTTACCTTTGAACGCTTGTTCAGCAGTAAGTTGATTGAATAATTCAATATTCATTTTAAAATTGATAATTGCACTCATAAGCTTTTTGTTGTTTTAAATTAGTATTAATTAATATACTGCAAAGATAACAAATTATTTGTAACTCGCAAGTAAAATCGTATTTATTTTAAGAAAGGCTGCTCAAAACCTGCCGAATCACAGTCTATACACCACTTAACGCCTGTAGGGTCAATCACCATTCCGTGAACAGGACACTCAAATTCGTTAGCAATGTTCATTACCTCTTAACGTATAATCCATTAGAGAATCTTACCTTACCATTCGCATCTTTACAGGCTAGGAATGTTAACTTTCCATCAGTGAATTGACTCATCCATCGCCACTGTCTTAAGTTCAACTTAAAGGTAGCCTTAGCTTTACCTCCTACAACCTGAAACTCATCAGGGTTAAGCTTTATCTGAATTAAAGGATAATCATATAACTCTCTTCCAATTCCCCAATTAAAGCAGGCTCTCTTAAATGAATCACTTGCTAATCCTTTTTCCTTCTCAGTCATAGATGCAGTACCTACATCCTGTTTACTAACCCACTCTCCAATAGTCTCATTGTATATTGAAACTGTACAGGTTCTATTAGAGTCTGAATGCTCTCGTTTCCATAGTAAAGGTGTACATACCTCATCTAATCTATTCATATCCACTCTCGCATCCTTATAAGCTAATATAGTAGCATAACCACCCTTATTAACTGATTGTACTCTAAAGTCGATGTCTTCTATTGCTAAAGGCTCTGTTAATTTTTTTAAATCCATATATTCTTATCTATTATTTTCGTGAAATACTTCGTTAATTACTACTGCTTTGTACTCTTCAGGACAATCTTTGTCACACAAATCGTGTATGTATCCTGTAAGTTTAATTTCCAAGAGATTTGCATTCAATAATGCTTCCTCTAATGATTCAATTCTATGTCTGTAAAAATCTAATATCATAATTATTTTGTGTTTCTTATTACGTTAATTAATCTTGTGTTTTCTCTTCGCAACTGCTTCTGTATAACATCCTCTTTACTTAAATTAAGAGGATGTAGTTCAGTGTCGTTTTTCTTCATAGTAATGGGATTTAAGTTGCGTTCCCAAAACCTATGGAATTTAGAGTCTTCCATTATGAAGCTAATGATAATGAAGTGTAAGGTAGTTTGTGGAATCTATATTGAATATCCCACCAAAAGGCTGCACCTTTATCAGTCTTACAAAATATAAAGACTCCTGCGGGTGAGGTACTGTGCTTTAAATGTTCATAGAATCTTTTAGTTGTTCCATTATCTCTAATGCCTTCTTTCTTGAATTCAGTCCATACATTAAATTCTCTCATTGCTCTTTCAACTACTGTAATCTCTTGTGTGTGTTCCATTTTTATGATTTTTAATTATTAATAAAGGTCAAATATACAACCATTTAATTTAACATCCTAATTAAATCGTATTTATTTTTAATATAATTTGAAGGATGGGTCTTTAAGGTATTCAGCATAGTATTCTTCAGCTATCTCAATAACCTCTCTCTCATCATACTCATTCAGATATTCCTCAAGGCAAATTTCCTCATTTTTATCATCAGCAAGCCATTCCTCGAATGTAAGCACCTCCTCATAGGGAGATGCTTCTGTTTTACAATTGTCATATCTTGAGTTCATATCTAGCTTTCTTTTACAGTTCTTGTAGTTACCACCACTAACTCATCTAATCTGCGGTCAATGTCATTCCAAAAGTCATAACCTTCTTCAGACTTGCTCCAAGCAAACATACCTCCTAACATTGAATTATGTCGTGAGCAATACTCATTAAATTCTTTTGAAGTGTAAGGTCTTCTGTTTAAGGTGCGGTAGTTACGTTTCGCTTGCGAATATACCTTTAAGTGCTTAAGTTTTAATGCTAATTCTGATTCCATAATGTGTGTGTTTTTTAGTTTGTATTTCAATTAGAGTGTAAACATACGACTATTAAATTTAATATCCTAATAAAATCGTATTTATTTTTAACTTTATATAAACCACATTAAAACGATGGTTTATATCTTTTGTTAGAGTTAATATTTGGCTCAAAAGTCATAGAGTATCTATAATCAAATAGAAAACCGTAACTTTTGTAAAGTTTACCTAAGTAAATCAAGCCAAAAACTAACAATAACAACGTGTATAAAAAATAACTACAAAGAGTATATTAATTCACGTTCCTCAGCTTCATCTTCAAATTTCCAAAGTAATTTAATAGCCTCATTCACTCGCTTTGCATCCTCAGGTTCTAGAAAGTTTTCAGGCTTAATGTATCCACCTCTAGTACAGTCATACCAAAAATCGCTCGTTGGTTGTTCGCTTACTTGTTGTTTAAATTTTAATTTACTCATTTTTTATATATTTTATTCATTAATATTCCGTTACTTTTCATACACAACACGTTAGCCACAATTAACAGGTTGCTCTTTTGCCATTGTAGCGTTTTCTAAAATACTGATAGCTTGGTTTAGTTCTGCAATAGCATCTAAATCAGCATCGGTATCGGGGCAAGGTGCATCTATCTTACAGTTTCTTTTTATAAAACTATTTTCTATAAACGTATCCTTTGCTTTTTCTCGTTGTTCTTTTAGTTGTTCAATTATTCTTCTCATTTCTGTAATTTTAAAAGATGGCTAACACCACCTATATTCCATTTTATTTTTAGAGTTTTTCTATTTCTTGTTTTACTTGTTCCGAATATTTATTACATTCCGCAATTGTTTCTAATGATATTTTTAAACTCCTAATTCGTTTAATTGTGTTATTCT
>Ga0070747_1000693_pt1 | contig 16332 bp, 34 predicted proteins | sample VirMetDEL_Mar_31_FD_77321 | JGI IMG/M metagenome (GOLD analysis project Ga0070747, IMG submission 77321) | Aqueous microbial communities from the Delaware River and Bay under freshwater to marine salinity gradient to study organic matter... | ecosystem: Environmental > Aquatic > Marine > Coastal... | reverse complement strand
TAATCCGACAATCACGGAAATGATGGAAGGGTTTGACAACTACTATAAAAAAGAAGTCTTGAAACGAAATTAATGACGTTAACCATAAAAAAAACCCCAATTAAGGGGTTTTTTTATTTTTAACTTATTTTAATTTATTTCTCAGTTTTAATTTTAGAGACTATCGACCATATACCACCAACAAGTGTTATAATCCCACCGGTTAGTTCCATAACGAATGTCTCGTCCGCAAAACCTTTAGCGACAACTATACCACCAACAAAGGTTAGTACGTGTCTAATAATACCCATTATTTGTTCTTGTTTCATCCTAAAGTGTTTTATTTTTTGTTTATTTTTTTAGATATAAAATTAACTAATATATCCCAATTTCTAGTTGCAAAAACTCCGAATGAAAACCCTGCAAATATTTTATATCCAAACGACCACAATATTAAACCTAAAACAAGACCTAATATTCCTTCAACACCGTTAGATATTAACCAACTTTTTATTCCATTAAATAAATTTTTTAATTTTCCCATAGTAATAGTTTTTTAATATAAATATCTAATTTTTTTAAAAAGCCAAAATAATGGTTGGTGTCACTTATTTACACCCCCTACAACCTATTTGGATTTGTTGTATTTATCTCTTACCTTTTGTGAAATTGGTAACGCTTCGTTGTTTTCATCAATCCTAACGAACTTTATATTCGTAGACAGTATAATAGATTGTTTACCAGAATAAACGTTATGGGCCCTCGCTTCTAACTTTAAGGTGACCGACGTCCTACCAATAGTGTCGACCATTCCGTATATTTTTAGTAGATGTCCTTCTCTTGCAGGTTTCTTAAACAAACACTCATCAATTAGTACAGTAACCATACGAGGTGTGTCGGCTATTTGCGTGGCTAAAGCGGCGCCGGCAGCGTCACACCAAGCTAATAATTTTCCCCCGAATAAGTTTCCGTGGAATCCTAAATCACCCTTCTTAACCGGGTGAGTACTTATCAATGTCATTTTACTATAATCTTCAGCCCCCATATAATTTAATTCTTTATTTTAAAATGTCCCCAATCTTTACCGGAAACGTCATTATTAGGAAAATAAAATATAATTTCATTATTGTCAAATTTTATAATTTTTTTAAATCCTGAGGGTACTGTAGCCCCACCATTAACAATCTTCAAATCACCCTCAAAACACACTGTAATCTCCACTACCACATTATTAAATATTTTCGATAGTCCTACCTCAAAACGTTCTAACTCTTTCCATGGTCCTCTATTAAGACCTTGATGTTGTAGGACACAATTTAAATATGTAAATGTTTTTTTAAGTGTTTCTCGGTCACAATTAAACGCCGATGCCGGAGCTAAATGACCTTTATCCCACACATTATCGATATAATCATCGTTATCCGAAGTTTTAACACTATCAACCTTACGAAAATCTAACCCATTTCTAGATGATTCACCTAAAGGACATAATATTTTATATCTTAACCATAAAGGTTGTTGTAATTTTTCAGAATAAACTACATCAAATAAATCTGTATGAATGGTGTCAGTCACCACCGTATTGGTTTGACCAAATAACGATTGTGAGTATAATAATATTATTAATAAATTAATCAAGTATTTCATTTATCTATATCTATTAAAAGTCCTTCTAAAAAATAAGGTGTTTGGGTTAAAGTCTACGGAACATACTAATAAAGTATCCATAATTGAATTTTTTAATTCATTAGACTCAGTTTGAGTCACAACATATTTGTCACTATTGTATTTAGTAAAAATAATATATCCCTTTCGACCATTCACAACTTTAAAGAGTTGAATTTGTGGGTATTTGTTAAACATCACCTTAGAGTTGAGTACATCGTTTAGTATTTCAACTTCGGTTAATATCATTTAACCACCATTTTAGAATGTAATTCTACGGTAAGACCCATTAGATTATATAATTCTAACCATATCTCATTCATAATATCTTCCTGTCTAGATGTTAGATACTGTTTATCCTTATCCACCGGGAAATATATTACAACAACTGGTTGAGAAAAACCCTTGAGTGGTGTGTCAACATTAATTTCATTAGATAAGTGGTCAGGTGGTAAAATTTTTATATTTGATACCTCATCAAACTTAAGATTATCTAATAAACCCTGGGCAATAGATAAAAATTTACCATATTGTTTTTTGTTAACTAACACTTCCATATTTAAAATTTTTCTTCCGTTATTTTAATTTCATAAAAATCGATAAGTACTCCGGCGGGTTCGAGACCAAATAAATTTTTCACTTCTTCCTGAATTCCATATTTAAATTCCATTCTATTTTTGTGACCTTCCTTTACGGTGTTAGGTTCAAATACGATACGAATAAAAGGTATTTCTTTTTTTTCAATACCCCCAATTCCCCTATAATTACCCCAACTACCAATAGTTTTACCCCTAACTTCGATTTCACTTATGTTAGGATAGTTAGATTTCAAATACGACTCTATCGATTTATATAATTGACTTTCGTTTAATATATATTTCATTATTTATATTGTTTATATTCGCCAACGTGAATGTTGACATAAGATTTTTTATCACTTAAACCAAATGATTTATACTCTACCTTCATATTATCAGGTAAAAAATCATACATTTGGTTTAACTCGTCAATTATTTGATTACTCAAATCATAATACAGGTGGAATATATCGTCAGGCCCATAATATGTTTCGTCCCTATGAATAAAACCGGATAACGTAGATGTAGATAGGACAGATGGACCATTCGTCTCATAATCTTGAATCCAAGCGTCGTATAGTTTATGACCATTTTCTTCGGTTAATTGGAATAGGTCAACATTTAAATTAATAAACAATATCGCATCAAACTTTTTATAATCATCACTTAACTCACCACCTTTAATAAAAGGGTGTTTTTTCATTACCGCCTTCACGATTAAGTCAATCCCCTTTGTTTGGTCTTTGGTTAGTTTATCCATTTTAAAATTTCTTTATTATAAATACTCGTCATTATGTTAATTAACATCAAATATAACCATAAATATAGTATTTATAACTATGGATATTAATGTAGACGTATTTAAAAAAGTTTTAGAAAAGGCGATATTTGGACCTTTAGGGGTACATTTTAATGTAAAAACCACTAATCGGGGAGGTATGTTCTCTAGAGATGAACATATAGAAATAAAAATTTTTGTTGACTTAGAAAAGTTTATGCCGGTAGGTAACGACTATAACCCTGAATATGAAGATTCGTTATACTCAATAGAAGACACTTTAGAGTATGGTTTAGCAATATTAGGTCTAAAGACAAATGATGTTGTAGTCTTTTACGATTACGTTAAACATAGGTCTATCGATGGTATACTGGAAAAAATGACTAAAGAATTACAATATAAAGTATCTGACGAGTTTGAGGTACCGATTAATGAATTACAAGACCTCAAATATTATTTTTATGGGGCAGAATCCGAGGGAGTCTATATTAGGATAGAGTGTGATTTCTACGAATTACCGGACTCTATCGATAAAACTCGAGCTGAAGACATTGCAAAAGATATTTTCTATAATCAAAAAAAACTTAGTGACGTATACGATTTAGATGTTCTTGATTAATCATCGTTTTCAATATTATATTCACATCTTAAATAATTCGTAGGTACTGTTACCTGTTTTAAATTTAATATAGTCTTCTCTTTGTTCTATGATTTCTGTTACTAATGTAGTTTGCCATGTAAATGAAAGTGTAAACGGAGACATAATTAGTGATAGTCCAGGTGCTGGAAGAGGATGATTATTCTTATATGTACCATCTTCATTCCACTCTAACCATTTAACACCTTTGGATTGTTTTGTTAATCCATCTCGTTCTCTTACAAGTTTCCAATTGAATTCATTGTCAATTACTCCTTGTTCTACAGCAATTTCTAATAAGTTGTCTAAACCTATTGTTACCGGTATTTTAGTTTGTTTTAATTTGCCCATCTTTTACTTTTTATTTGATTTTAATAACATAATGAATAGGTCTACGAAATCCTTCATATTGTTCACTACCATTACCATATAAAACACCATCAACTAAGGATAACGCATGACCCTTAACGATTATAACATATCGACCATCAGGGTATTGTTCCATAAAAGACTTAACAGTATATCCTGTAGGTTTTTTATATTTGGGGTTAACCAATGTTTTACCCTTATTATAGGAAGTTTTATATCTCGGACTAAAACCCATAAGTGAAGTTCGTTTTCCGTTCTTAACTGAACCCATAACTCCGTTAAGGTACTTTTTTGTAAAAGTCCCTTTTCCGTTGTTTCGTTTAAATTTAGATTTAACCCAAGAGTGAGATGTTTTGTACGGTATGTCAAACGCAACCATAAAAGCTCTAACTACACAATCATTCGTTTCGTTTTCCGCTATAGTACAAGTACTACGAACCATTTCGTTCGTATCTTTAAAGAATTCCCCTTTAATCATCTTAACGGTTTCTAAATCACCGTAGTAATTAGTACTTGTTTTGGTTGTTAGTATATCTCTTCTCATACTACAAAGATAATAAAAAATTTGATAAAAAAAAATTATAAATAGTAATTAACATTTACTACTTCAAAAATTCTATAGATTCTCTTTTTCTTCTGTTGGTCAAACCTTTAGAGAATTTACCATTAATCATTGTAGTGTCTGTTGGTAATAATTCGGCAGCTTCTTTGTATTTTTTTTGTTTCACTAATTGTATAAAATCAGAATTCCTTAAACCTTGACAACCTGCGTTAAAGACTAATGAAATTAACACATCAAACATATTTTGAGTTATCATATGATTATTCTTAATAGATTTATCGGTTTTCCATTTAAGTAAGATTCTCCTAACACAATTAGCAGATTCGGTCGCATCATTTTGTAAGTATTCTTGAGCCTCTATTTCAGTTATCGTATCTCCGACTTTGGGTTTTGGTTCTGAAAGTGCTCCTGTGTGACCCCAACCAATCGTAATTCTACCATCACCTAACTTATATGCCTTTAAAACCGGTTTACCTCTTTCCTTTAAACTACCTTCTTCTTTTTTAATAGTATCCCAAAAATTCTGAGAGGCCTTTAATTTTGTTCCGTCTACGTATTTTTTGTCAATAATATTATCAACAATGTCGAGTTCCTCAACGTACTCTTTTAATATTTTACGGACTAAATCTTTCATATTCAACTATTTTTTAATATAAATAGTTTAATAACCAAAAAAACCCTCATCATTTCTGAGGAGGGTTTAATTTAAATTAATTTAAATTTGGCTAATCAATAAATTTACATTACTTTTGGGTTATGAATTTATATGAACAATATTTAGAGTCTAAAACATCGGACACCGAAACAAAGGTTGAGGTTATCAATGAGATAATTAAAACTTACCCAAAGATTATCGATTATTTATATAATCGATTGGACACTTGTTTTGGTGAACATACAGTTTATTTAGTACACATGAAAGTAAACGGTGAGGATATGTTGAAGATTGGTTACACGAAAAACGATGTAGTGTCGAGATTCGGGGAGAAGAGATATTCAGGACAGAACTCATTAGAAATTATCGAGGTAGTGAGAGATAATAAACTACAAGCCAAAGGAGCCGTGGATTTCGAGAAGACGTTAAAGATTAGAATGGACGACTACCGTATTAATTCAAATTTAACCTTACCCGGAAAAAACGAGTTTATGTCTATTGAATTCAAAGATGAGATAGTTGAACTATATGATTCTTTATTTGATGACTACAAAGATGTACACGGATTAAAATCCCCTAACTAAAAGGAACGTTGTGCGGTTAACAATATGAAAACATTATCCGCACAGGACTCTAAATGTAAAAACCCCTCAATAGAGGGGTTTTTTATGATAAATAATATTATTTCTCATTAAGACCAATATCATCACTTAAAACTTTGATAAATTTTTCAAATAAATGACTACCATATTCATTTCTTAATATTTGACCAACCGACGAAGCGAAAACCTCATACGACATTGAATCATCTATTTTAACTATTTCTTTATTTATACGATTCGCCAATAGTTTTGATTTTTCATCATTATCCATTTGTTGAAAGTTCGTTTGTTCAGATATAACCACACCTCTCTTGTATGATAAAAATGACTTTGCCATGTTTAGTTCTTCTCTTAATTCACTATTACCCATATTAACGTTTTTAATTAATAAATAGTCGCCTATTTTGATTTAATATCTTTTTTAATGTCTTTACGAACTACATTCAAATACTTTTCACGTTTATCGTTTGTTACGAACGGTACTGACCAAAATTGTTTAGTTTTAAACCATCTTGATGGTTTCCACCCAAAGACAAAAGTAAAAACCCCCATTACCAATCTTAATTTAACCGAATTCAAATATAAGGTTTTAACAGGGAGTGATGGAGCACCATGTGTTATATATGTCCTAACCTTCTTATCTTTTAAGAATGGTTTTGGGTAGGCGTATTTACCAATAATTGGTACGAACTGATAAGCAAACCCCGGAGTAAATACCTCATCAAAGAATATTTCCATTCTCGGGGTTAACCTAAACCACCATACAGGAGATATGAAATAAATTCTATCTGACCAAGTTACAAGTTCTTTATAATTTTCAATTAAATTAGTTCTCGGTCTAGAGAATTCGTCAGCATACAAATCTATTACCTTAGTTGATTCCCCTTTAACATTAAGAGTTTCTTTGACAGTTTTAAATATACCATCATAACAGAATGACTCCATATTGGGGTGTCCAATTATTATTAAATTCTTCATGTTAGTAGTGCCGTCGTTATTAGTAATACAATAACACTTATAACACACAAGAATATTGTCTTGTAACTAGATTCTACCTGTTCTTTTCTTCTACCTTGATACATATTTTTAATTTAAATTTTCAACTTGTTGTCTAATGTAAGTTAATTTCTGTTCCAATATTCTAATCTTGTCCGTGTCTCCCTTAGTTAATTCAAAATTATTCATTTTGATTATCCCAATTTCATTACCGATTCTATCGTAGTCAGACATATATCTATCGTACAATTGTGCTTTTTCTGATTGATTCATTTTGTTTGTTTTTTTAAGTATAGTAAATATTTTTCAATAAGACAATCATATTAATTAATAAATTAAAATTCGATTAACTTATTAAAAACACTCATCTCAGTAACTTTAAGCCCGGAATTTATCTCAAACCATTCTTTAAATATTGGAATCCATAAGTTACCGAATAGATTTGTTAGTCGGTTGGAAAGGTAATCTTCAATAAAAAGACAATATTGACACTCAAATTGACCCGACCCCCCTAAGTAAGAATATGAAAGTTTATCATTTATCACAAAATCGAATGAACCATGTCTTTTAACGTCCTCTTCGTAAAAGTCATGAAGTTCAGGTCCCCAAGAATAATCAGGTTCAACATCTCTATCCAAATATTTGGTAATTATGTTGATAATCCTTTCTTTTGGTAATTTCACATTCATATTATTAAATATCTGTATTTTTATTATACCCTTATTGGATGTAAGGAAGAATTTGTCCAAATAAAAAACCCCAACGGTAACGAAGGGGTTTTTTTATTATTTAAAATCCATTATTCTTCTGAACTACCGTACAAATCTAAAATAATGTCGCCATATTCCATTTTAACCACGTCATATAAGTCATCATAATATTCCTCATCCCAATATTCATCTAATAGATTAGATATGAAGTTATCACCAAACTCAAACTCATCACTATAATCAGTAGGTTGTATTTCATCAACTATTTCAGAATACTTTTTAGATAAAACTATCTTCTTAGCTAATTCGTTTACGTCTAATTGACCATCGTCAGAATATTGTTCAGTAATTCCGTACTTTTTCTGTATTTCTTTTCGTTCACTCTCGGTGATTATAAAATTCTTACTCATAATGTCTCTTGTTTTCTAATAAATATAAGGTTTCCATAAAAAAACCTAAATTTCTTTCTCTAATGACCTTTTAATAATAGTTTTATAGACATTGTCGACAGAATTAACCAATTCATTCACATTAAGATTGTCCTGAGAGTAAAAATTTTGTAACTTATCGTTAATATAGTCTATTTTAAAACTACTATCACCATTCTTTGTAATAATAACGTACTTTTTACCACCCATATTCATACTCATTAACAAAGCTTTACCCGAACAGTTGTATAATTCATCAACATTCCAACTATCGAATAGGGGTTTATTACCGGTTATCACTTTAATTGTCTGACTTGTATCAAATTCTTCCTGAAACAAGTAATCTACTTTTCTTATATCTATCATACCACTTAAAAATTTACTTAAACGTTCTACAACACAAATGTAATGTATTTTTAATACAAACCAACAAGATTACCAACAATTATTTATCTATCCAATAAAATAATCGATTTGCTAATATATAAAACACGATAAGTATTCCAAATATTTTAAGTAATATCATATATCGTTAATCAAAACGTACTAACTCGTCATTAACGACCATTTCACGAACCTCCAAACCGGTAATCTCCTCAAACCAATCCTTAAAGACAGTTACCCAGTTATCCCCAAACAGAGCATTAAGTTCACGGTTGGGGGTTTCCGCCATTTTTAAGTGGTACATATAATCGTAACCGTCCCATTCACCGTAGTATGTACACAAATCCTTGTATTCAACCTCAAAATCATATTTCCCATACTTATCAACCTCTTCCTCAAAAAACTCACGTCTAGCCTCAGGGGTTTCAATATCAAAAAGAAAGAAGGCGTCCGGCATATAATCCTTATACAAATACTTACGTATTAAATCGTTAATCTTAGATTCTGTGATGATTAGTTTCATAAACATAAATATACCACAAACAAAAAAACCCCAACGAATTAACGAAAGGATTTTTTAATTTAAGAGGATTCTTTTTATTTTTTGTACGAGGGGAATTTAAGTGTTATGTCACCACAGTCACATTCACCTTCATCATGTAACATTTTCATTTGTTTAGGTGTAATCGTGATAGATTCTTTTTCCTCCTTTATTATTTTTTCGGTTTCGCTAATTAAAGGATTAACATTCCCACGTCTTTTATTTAATAGTTTTGAGAAATTGTCGGTAGCTATTTTCATCCCACCCCCATGTTGTTCTAAAATTGAGTTCTTAGTATCTTGACTAATATCGTTTAATAAATGTTTCATAATAAAATTGTTTACATATAAATATGAGTTAAACCGAAAAAAAGTTGTATATTTAAATTACATTTAGTATTATTGTTAATTAATACCCAATACCCACATAAAGGGGGTTGGGGGTTTTTAACGAACGAAGTGAGAAAATATTTACAAAAATGTACGAATATAGTATAATTTACATTATAAGTCCTCACACAACCACCGTAAAGGTAGTTAGTGAGATAATGAATTGCATAGACATATTTATCAATAAAACGAATACCTGTTTAATATAATTAACGTAATAAAAAAGTACTTTATGGAAAATAATAAGAAACAAAAAATAGAAACTCTTAATGTTCAAATACAAGAGTTAAACAAAGAGAAAGAATCATTACAAAAAACCTGTACCCACATAAGTACAATAGTAAAGTTTGAGAATGGGACAAGTAGGATGAAAACATATTGTGAAGATTGTGGTAAAGAAACCGGATACCCATCACAATCTCAAATAGACGACTTTTTAAAATAAAAAACCCCAACATTTCTGAAGGGGTCATAAGTGAGTTCTTTAACGGTTTATTTATTATCCGTTAATTACGGAATTCTTGGTTTTATCTAATTGTCTATAAATCTCTGAGACATGGTCGTCCATAACATTTATAGTTTTGTCTACTCTACTATCGATATGACGGTAGACTTCGCTCATATCACTCTCACTTTGATTATGTAGACTATCCATATAATCTGTGAGTTCTTTTCGAACCTTTTCTGATTCGTTATACTGATTTTCGATTACTCGATTCAGTTGGTTTATTTCCTCTTTTAAGGACTTAGTTGACATATAATTCACAAACGTACCCACAACCATTATTAACACAATGACTGCACATACACCTAAAATAAATGATGTTATTTCCATAATTTCTATTTTTAATTTAATTTTTATGTCAAAGAACTCACTAGTGGACCTTGATGGACTCGAACCATCGACCTACGCATTATGAGTGCGGTGCTCTAACCAACTGAGCTAAAAGTCCATACGTGAACGAGATAGGATTCGAACCTATGACCGTCTCCTTAGAAGGGAGATGCTCTATCCAACTGAGCTACTCGTCCTCACACCTAAATCTCTTTCATATTTTTTTCGACCACTACACATAGTGGACTCATTAACATTCCAAAGGTCCTTACCACCACTAACCATATGACAGTTGTGGGGTTTATTCATTCTCTTAGAGAAATTTATAACATTGTCGTTGTGTTTGTTCCTAATAACCCAAGGACATTCTTTACAGTTTGACATATAACTCATTTCTTAAAAGGCATTTAGTAATCTACTAAAAGATATTCCAATCCCAAAATTAACCTCACGAGATATATTCAACATAAATGAAATATCCATCCTCCTATTATCTTGGGTTATCATCTTTATAGGATGAAAACGAACCAACACATTGGGGATTATCTCATAGTCATCATTAGGTAACCATATTATAGTTCCCCCACCACCGATGTTTAAACCGTTTTGGAATAGTCCAACATTAAAACCCCATGTGTTTGGAATACGATACCTGTAGTCGGACTGACTCAACACTTCAGACATCTCCCACATCGTATACATCCCAAATGGACTATACTCAGTGGTTAAGTTGAGGTTGTCAGTACATAATACAACCGTTCCGGTTTTAGGGATGTACCCAATGGTGGAGGATTGAGAATATCCCTCAACACCCGTTAATAAAAGTAATATAAATAATATGTATTTCATGATTCTATACTTCATTTGAATTTCTAAGATTCCATGGACAAGAAAAAGGACCTATAAGTTTAACCTTTTCCTTTAACTTCCCCAACTCCTCACGACTATAACTTGGTTCGAATGACGGTCGAGAACGAAAAGGGAGATTATCCCGGTCTTCCCACTTATCTAATTCTTCCCCAATACTTTTAATAGTGGACTTAAGTCTAACATACCTATTCCATTTGTCGTAGTCATCCTCAGTTTCGACAAACATTACAGGTCCATAATTATCCAAAGTTCCCATGTTGGGGTTGTTAGTATAAACGTCAACAATCCCATGGTCACCATCATATTGATGACACAGTACCTGTAATTCATAACTGTTCGGAATGTTTTGTTTAATCACACTACCATATGAACGAATATTACAGATATAAAAAAACCCATCCGTATAGTTTCTAATACGTGAACTAATATCGTCTCTCAACTCAACTAACTCCTCAATTGTATGTTTGTCTAACTTTTTCATACTGTAAATGTATTAAATTAAATTTGTATTACCAAATTAATCGTTACTTATAAATTTAAAATCCTTATCCACCTCATAATAATGTACACCCATAGAGTAATATAGGGTTTTAACTTTATTCTTTTCTCTCAACTTACCTAACTGAACACTTTTTTCATGGTCACCCATAATAACCCCAATAACTTTTTTACCGGTAGGTGATTTATGTTCTGTCGGCAAACTAACGGAGACAGCAGGTTCCTTAGTATAATTTAATATACTATTAATCAATTTTGTTTTTGTCCCGGTAATACGAAGAGAGTATCCCTTACAGATTTGTTTAATCTCGACCAATGACAATGTCTTTAAATTTTCTCGTGTGTGTTCCATATGACAAATATACTAAATAATATTTAATCTACCAAAAAAAGAGCGAGGTATATGGGTATAGAGTTAATTTTTTTATTTAAATTTTACCCATAATTCAACTAAATTTACAACAATTCCTGGGCCTGGAAATGTCGTACTACTTTGATATGAACTTCTATCACCTACAGCCCACCACCAATTACTACTATTCGGAGAACCATCTAAAAAGGTTTCAGACCTTGAATCCCTTCTTTCTAAACCTCCCCAACCTGATGATGTAGAATCTATAGAAATAGCCGTGTAACCTGTTACACCACCACTACCATTATCTGTTACAGGGTTATTGGTTTGAGACCAAATGTTAGTAATATTTAAAGTTGGGTAATTTATTTTAAGTGTGAATTTACCATCTCTTTTATATTTTTCTAAGGTATCTAATATAGAATACTTATTGGCACTAGGGTTACCCTCATTACTATTCTTAGCTTCAGACCAACCATCATTAGATGAGAAAAAGTCACCATCTCCTGAATATTGTCTAAATATTTTTACATAATCACCATCTACCTCTACATTACTTCCAAAATAATTAAAGTTAATATCTTTTTGAGTTAAAGATTTTTTATACATTCTAAAAATAGCGACATCACCATTAAAATTATAACCATTACTATTATTCCATGTTCCAATTCTAAATGAAGATGCAAAACTTCTATTATTCGTTAAATTGGTATTACCTACTTGTTTAGATAAGGTTTGTTCAACAGTATCAATATATATTTTGTTATTGACTACTTGATTTGTGAATTGAAATATATAATGATGCCAGTTATCTTCACTAGTACCTACTAACCCTAAATTACTTACTTGAGTACTTGGAATTCCATAGACATCACCTGCACCTGTATTAAACCCTAAATTACCTCCCGAAGTCCAAATATCGTAAGTAGTAAAACCCATAAACATATCACTATTCCCCGCTCTCCATCTAGCCCACATTTCAACTACATAAGTAGTATTTGAATTATCCCAACTACTAATATTGATATAATCATCTACCCCATCAAGATTTATATATCCCGGAAATCTTCCATCTGAATTAAAAGTAGGTGTGTTAATTAGATTACCATCACTTCTATTTTCAGATAAATCATACCATTTATTACCATTTTGTGGGTAAGAAATTAAAGTAGTAGCGTCAAAATTTATAACTAAATCATCAGTGATACAAGTATTAGGAGAATGACCCATTACCATTTTATCACTTTGACCTTCAAAGTAATTAAAACATTCAATTATAGTAGTGTATGAAGTTCCAGCTATATGATTTGTAATTTCAATCAATTCAGAATCATCAGAAGCAATTCGAATTGAAGGACCCTGACTTAGTTTATGGACATAGATAGTATAACCATTAGGGGGTGGAGTTATTCCATTATAGTACCCGGTAATAGATGTGGGTCCTTTATCAACATCTCCGGTACCTATCCAAAAATTACCGACATTTAAGGCGTCGGTTTCAGTTGAACTATTATATTTTATTGGGTTTGGCATTTAGTAACTAATATTTTGTTTATGTATATAAATATATTGTTATCACAATTAATGGGATAAAAAAAGGGGTAGGGGATTTTTAACGAACGAAGTGAGATTCCGGTTCCGGATAAGTTCTATTATAGGGGGGACTAACATAGTAATAATTCGAGAATAGTACTTAAAATCGGTATCTTACTCAAAACTTTACTATGATGGAAAAAAGGGGGGTCGGGGGGGATTTAAACGAACGAAGTGAGATTCCGGTTCCGGACAAGTTCTATTATAGGGAGACTAACAAAGTTCCTTACCCTCAAAATAAAACTCAGTACATTCAACATAGAACATATCGGTTAACGTAGACTGAAGTCCAAGATAATCAAGATTAAATACGTCATAATAATAAGGGTGAAGACCATCCATAAAAGAGGAGAAGAAATAAGATTCAAATTCCTCATAGGTGTCATAACGACAGATTTTATAAGAGGTATCAGACATAGTTTCTTTTAATTCATTTTCAACATGACTATAGTTACGTCTTACCCAAAATTCAGGGTTAAATAACATTTCATATTGTTCCTCAGTTATTAGTATCTTCATATCTAATAAATATAAACCAATCCGGAAATAAAAGGGGGGCGGGGGGATTTTAACGAACGAAGTGAGGTTCCGGTTACGGAAGACAAAAAACGGGGGATTTATAGTATAAAAGATTTGTATTAACAATAATAATAATGTATATTTGTAGTCTAACAAGTAAAAACAAAAATATGCCGCAATTAACAATATGAAAGAAGAAAGAATTTTAAAAGTAATACTATCACTACTCATATTAACAAGTTGTTCAACACGTTATACAATAACAAACAAACAACAATGTAAATGTATACTTAAATATGAGTACGAGATGATTAATAAACAAGACACTATTACAATACAAAGTAATAAGTTATATAATGTGGGAGATAAAATGAAAAACAAATATCAAATAAAAAATGAAATCAAAAAACAGACCAATGCAAGAAAAAATTATAGTAGGAACTGACAGTTTAAAAGAATTAGCTATTTACTTATCTGGTGTAAAAGATGGAAAGGGTAATTTACTTCCACTTGGAACAGTAGTATTAGATGAACTTTGGAATGCAATTAAATACTTACAAGGTGATGTGCGATACACTTGTCCTAAACGAGATAATAAGTAATTTTTATTGAGTACAACAAAGAGGTAGTGGTACAAGAATCGAAGTGAGGTTCCGGTTACGGAAGACAAAAAACGGGGGGTTTATACACTACATATATCTTATTCCCCAAACTCAGGGTCCAAACTCCTTATATAGTTATATCTCTCAATCTCATCATTAATTGAATCTTGTTTAGTATAAACACATAGTTTACCATTATCAAAAAACCAATCTAATATGTTAGAGTCATTGTCTAATGAATCAGTATTAATATAAAAAACCATAGTGTCACTTAAATCTATTTTAGAAACCGTTGGAGGGGGATTAACAGGGGTCTTCAATACAACCCTATGTTTATCCTGTGAATATATGGCAACCTGTAGACTAATGAACACCATTCCAACAAATATCCATGGTATAACCCAAATATACTTCCTATAGTTAAAACCCTTCCCCATCCTATTTGAATAATTCAATACTTTTATTCCCCAATTATGTATGACCAAGACCCATCAATATCTGACCTTAGTTTATCATCATCATAGGTGTTCGAATGTAAACAGGTTGAAATGGTTAATCGATATCTCTCTATGAATAGTTTCTTACCCTCATCGTCAAGTTTTGTGAATTCCTCGAACCACCATCTCCCCGATTCCATTAACCATTCAGTTATATCCTCATAGAATTCCTTATCACTTTCATCGAGGTCAAGATATTCGTCCTCTAATATTCCATACACCTCAGGGTGTGCCTCCTTAAACCAATCCCCCATTAATACGTCAATGGTGTTTGTCATATCTTCGTGTATATACGCAAAGTCTAACATACCCCATAAGTTCTCATCAAGTTTGGTTAACTGACCATCTAAATCCGATTCGTCAATATAAAATCTCTGTCCCATAATTTCTGTTTTTTAATTTATACCACAAAGATATACATTTTATTTTAATAAAACAATATCTCTTAATCTCCGGTCTCATTTAATTTTAAATACTTCCTCACTTTTGTCACCGTATTATGATGAACCCCAACCCTTCTCGATATTTCCACATTTGTAATACCCCCATCTTTTAATAACTTCACAATCTCTTTTATCTTTGGTTTTTCTAAAAATTGTTCAATAGTCTCAGTTGACCCAACTTTTCTACCCTTATAAACCCCTTTATTTTTTGCTCTATCGATACCACGTTTAATTCTCTGTTTTCTAGTTAGTATAACTATATCTCTCGATACTTCTAAAATATAGTGTTGAATAAATAATGGAATGGTCTCACACTTATACCCTTTTCTAATATTCTCTTTAAGTGGGATGAATTGTAAATTTCTCATATCCGCAACCAATTCAGGAGGCAACCCCATAGACCTTGATACAGATACGGGAAATATATGGTCAACGGTTAAACCTTCATCCACCTCTGACCCATAATATTTTAAATTACTTTTTGTTATCTTATCGACGAGTTCCCTATATTTTTTAGGTGACATATCTCTATATTTATCTTCCATATAAATCTACTTACACGACAAAGATATATAATTTATTTTAATATAACAAGTCCCCATATAATCCCCATATAATGGGGGTCCGATTTTTAGAGAAATTTTTCCCAAAATTTTTTTCTAGAATTTTTTTGTACAAACACTGCAAAAGGGATTATCCCCCCTTTTTGACCCTCAGAAACCCCTATATGGAGGGGGGATACGGGGGAGGGGGCCCCCATAGGGGGGTTATAGGGGGTATAGGGGGGTATTTTGGTCAAATAGAATATATCCCCCTCCCTGATGTATATTCGGTATATCCAAATTATATG
>Ga0070747_1000692_pt1 | contig 16354 bp, 16 predicted proteins | sample VirMetDEL_Mar_31_FD_77321 | JGI IMG/M metagenome (GOLD analysis project Ga0070747, IMG submission 77321) | Aqueous microbial communities from the Delaware River and Bay under freshwater to marine salinity gradient to study organic matter... | ecosystem: Environmental > Aquatic > Marine > Coastal... | reverse complement strand
TGAACACAAACCGTCAGTGACAATCTCTGTGAAAGAGAACGAGTGGATGGACGTGGGTGCTTGGGTATACAAACACTTTGATGAAGTGTCAGGCATTAGCTTCCTGCCATTCAGTGACCATACGTACAAGCAAGCACCATATCAGGACTGTACAGAAGATGAATATGATGCTATGTTAGTACAGATGCCTAAGAGTGTCGATTGGTCAAAGCTGCAGGAGTTTGAGAAAGAAGACACAACATCAGGTGGACGTGAGTTAGCGTGTACCGCAGATGCGTGTGAGATTGTAGACTTGAACGCAGCATGATTGAAGGAGTGGACATGCCTACATGGTGGCAGTGGTGGCTGATACTAGCTATCACTGTCAACACCACAATCAATTTGATTGTATTCTTCAAGCATAGGTTTAGAAAAAGGAGTGATAATGGTAGGAAAAATTGAAGTACTAAAAGTAGTAGAACATGAAAATGGTTCAGCTACTGTTGTGTTTGATTGTGATGATGAATCTAGAAAGTCACTAATTAATGAAGGCTTATTATCATTAATCACAAAAGCAGTAGACAAACACAATGAAGAGTATGATTGGCATACGGAAGGAAAGGAGTTGACAGATGAGAGAGAGAATGTTAGAAGTACTTAGAAGTCATGCAGAGGCAAATATCAATCTGCATGTAATGAACATTGAAACATACCTCAAGAATCCAGCAGGTATCGGAGAACACTCTGATATTATGGAAGCTATACAGGGTGAGTTGGATAAGATTGCAATGCACTCTGATAGGATGGATATCTTGACAGACTATTTCAATGAGTAGTAAACTGATTTGGAAACGGGGTAAGGATTGGTTGATTGCTAATCCACCCCGCAAGTCTGAGCAATACAAAGAGTGGACAAAAGAAAAGGAGAAGCATGATGACAGAACAAAACAAGATAACGATTAACGAAACGGAGTACGACTTCGCTGACCTTGATGAGCAGTCGCAGTACTTTGTGAATCAGGTACGTAACCTGAAAGGTCGCATTGCAGAGGCACGGTTTAACATTGACCAGCTTGTTGCAGCAGAGGACGCTTTTAGTAAGGCACTGATTGCATCAGTCGAAACCCCAGAGGCAGAGGCTACAGAAAGTGAGTAGCCTTGAGCCTAGCGTGGCTGACCGCAAGAAGTTTGACCTTGACCTTGAGTACGGTAAGGTTCGTGAGCAACAAGTAGCTGACATGCTACAGGACAAGAAGATAGAGGTGAAAAGTGAAAGAGATGTCTGGCAAAAAACAGGCAACATCGCAATCGAATACGAGTGCTACGGCAAGCCAAGTGGAATCAACGCTACGGAGTCGGATTACTGGTTCCACAATCTTTGTATCGGTGATGAGACATTTGCAACACTGGTGTTCGATACTGCCTCGTTGAAGCGCATCATTGAGAACCTAGACACAAAGCGTAGCGTGTCGGGTGGAGACAACAATGCATCACGTATGTACCTGTTGAATCTACAGAAGCTATTCTCTTCTGATGTAATCAAGGCGTTCAAGGAGAAGCAGGATGCGGCGTAACGGATTAAGCAAGTACGATGCCCCACTAAAGATTCAATACCAGTGGGGTTTCGATGCCTTTATGAATGGCAAGATGACCAAGGGGAACAAAGGCAAGTTCTTCCTTGGGGATAGCGGCATTGACCATAATACAATGCAGCATCGTGAGTGGCTACGTGGGTACAATGATGCCTACTACGCCAACTTGAAGAGAGTGCAACGGGATGAACAAGCTAGAGCAAGAAGCTAGACAGTGGATAAAGGAGAATAGGATGAGTGATATTACAGGAACAGCATACCAAGAACAGGCGTGTAGCACTGCCATCTTTCCAAAAGAAAAGGCCACAGAGTATTTGACTCTGGGCCTGACTGGAGAAGCGGGAGAGATTGCTAACAAGGTAAAGAAGTTTATTCGTGATGGTGCTGCACAGGATGAGTATGAAGCCAAGAAGATTGAGATTGCCTACGAGATTGGTGATGTCATGTGGTACTGCGCTGTGCTTGCAGCAGAGATGGGGATGGACTTAGGACATGTTATGGAAAACAACCTACGGAAGCTGGCTGATAGAAAAGCTAGGGGTACTCTGTCTGGCTCTGGTGACAATCGCTAAGTATGTTATAGGTGGTGCTATATGTCTATGGTTAATATATATCATAGGCATGGCACTAACTAATACTATATGTGATTGTGTCAGAGACTTTAATGGGTGGTGGGAGTTACAATACTGGACAAAAAAAGAGGGGGCTTAATTGCCCCCTTGCTTATTTGAACGCTGTATTAAGTGCGCTTCCCACTTTTTTACCAATCATAAAGTGATTGGTTCCGGGGTCTGCATTTTGTTTCTCTAACACTGTCATACCATATCTCTCTTGATAGTATTCGTCTGCCAACTTACGAGATTTACTAGGAAGCCTTGACCACTCTGCCCTGTCAAAAGGTGTAAATCCCTTGCCTTCCTTTGTGGCTGGTGCGTAGGACTCAGCTTTACCCATTTCTTTAGCCAGCTTGCGATACTTCTTTAGCTTATTAGCTACGCTTGCTTTCTGCTTGGCGTCACTAAGACTGTTAAAGTACTCTGTATTTATCTCCTGTGATAAATATTTTTCTACCAGCATACCCATGTGCTTCTTTACAAAGGCGTCAGCCTTCTTGTCACCTGTTGTTGGTACAATCTCCCACTCTTCATATCCAAGGTCAAGCAGTTTCTTCTCTACGGGGCTTCTTCTTGAGCGACTACGCACACCAGTAAGCTGTGCAAGTAAGGGGCTTTGTGCCAACTCTGAGGCTTCTCTTGAAGCACTCTCTTTAATAGGCAAGTCTTGCTTTGAAGATATACCAAGCAAAGAAGTTTCCTCATCAAACAAGTAAGGTATCTTAGGTAGGTTGCGAGTGATGCTGTTCTCAAAAGCAGAGACACCACGTTCAAATCCACCCACACCATCTATCTGTCTGGCGTCACGTTGGTGAAGTGCTTCCTTATCAAACTGTGCCATAACATCACCAACAACTCTTGCAGGAGTAGTCACAGCACCAACCAATTCACCTAAATATCCACCTACATATTCTGCCATCTTCTCTGTCTTGATGTCACCGCCTTCACCGCCAGTAACACTTTCAAGATTCTCAAAGAAAGAGTCAATCATGTAGGCACTAGCACCTGCACGTATTTGAGAGCCTGTAAGACCCTCCATAACCTGCTTGATACCAGCTTCATCTAGCGTGTCATTCTTCATCTTTACAATAAAGTCAGCTACGGCAAGGTATGGCGATATAGGGAAGAATGGGCGGGTATCAATAGTCCTACCCTCACTATCCATTACATTATACCACTCTGTGTCCTGATTCTCTTCACGATGTTTGATAGCTGCAAACAAAGCAGCAGTACCCACAGTGGCTTTGCCTATCTGTTCACGAGCCTTGGCTAGTTGCCTCTCCGTAGTAGCATCACTTACGCCCTTAATGTACTTGCCATAAAGACCTTTACTTCCATTGGTTATAGCACCCACAGTACTCAGTGGACTGTAATCAAATTGAAACTGCATGGCGTTAACCATGAACCTAGCAAATGGGAATGCACCCGTACCAACAGGCGCACCTACGATACCGGGCAGTGGACCCAAAGCCTCATTGAAACGTACAAAGTGGTAGCCTACAGTATCACCTAGCTTATCACCACCTCGCTTTGGCATACGAGCAAAGGTAAAGGACAAGGCATCATCAACTGCACGTTCTAGTATATCAGTAGGTAGTGCCTTGCCTGTGCCAACAAAGTCATCTACATTCATACCGACAGAGCGTAGCTGCTTACCCACAGAGTCGTTAAATACAGCCCGTCTGAAGTACCCGTCCTGTAATATGTTAAGGGTATTGACAAGCCTAGCACCACGAGACAGACCTTGGTCAACATCTACCTCTTGCAGTGACCTGTCCATGATACGTGCTAGACGTGGGTTGTATTTCAGTAGGGCTTGGCTCAAGTCTTTGGAGTGTCCAAAGTCAGAAAGGTAAGACAACGTGCCAAAGGTATCCTGCCCAAGTTCACGCAATCCCTTTTGAAAACCTTCGATGCTTGCCTCACCCTTGGCAACCGCACCAATACTCTTACCAAGATGGTACATACTAGAGTCTATAAACTTAGCACCACTCTCCATAGTAAGACGCATACCTGCAGTGGCTACGTTACGTGCAGTGGTAGCTATCTGCGACACCATGAAGGCACGGCGTTCACGGTCAAGTCGCATCATTAAGTCGTGAGCCTTGCCGAATACGCTAGTGGTAGCGTTCTCTTTACCAAACTTGTCGTTAATCTCTTTGGCAATAGCAGGGTCAAGTTCATTGACACGTTTAATCAGCTTGCCCAAGTCGCTGTAGGAAGCCATCGTCCTTGCAGCATCACTTAGGCTTACGCCACTTACGTCAAGGAAGTCTTTAGTAGACATGCCAGCACGAGCGATAGCACCATCCAGCACAGCAGAGTCGATGTTCTCATTAGAAAGTACGACACGAGCAATCTCTGATGCCTTTGCGTTATTAGCAATCATGCTCTCTATTTCGGGAGCCATGTTACCCTTACGCATCATGTCAGCCACTACCTCTGTAGCAACCTTGGCAATACGCTGTGATATATCTACCTGTAGTTGGCTTTCTGTGAGTTCACCACCCTCTACCTTGTCACGTAGAAGTTTAAGGTCAATCTCATCTAATATTTCATGTCCGTTAACCGGGTCAAATACATATCCAGAGTTCATCTGACGTGCCGCTTCACGTGCGGCTTCTCTTTCACCTGCTAGTTTAGCAGCCTCATCAACTTCTTTGATGATTTTCTCTGCACCTTTTTTGGCAAACAGTCCTGTAGTAAGGGCGGTTAATCCACCACCCGCTACCGCTATCACACCGCCCGTAAGCGCAGCTACACCTACGTCTACCTCGTCAATGATGTCCAGTTCAACATCAAGTTCTTGCCGCCCAAGACTTTCAAGAGTACCACCTGTAAAGTCGGCTACGACTTCTACAGCAGCGGGTTTAGCAGCAGCTTTGGCCGTCAGCTTCATTGCTTGCTCTCGTGCAGCGGCTTTACCTTGCGTCTTTAACACCTCAACAATAGCACGTTGTGCGCCAGTAGCAGCAACCTTACCAGCACCAAAGCCAATAAGGTTTAACGGGTCTGCTATAAAGTAGCCCACGTAATCACGGAAGCCACGTAATGTATCTCCACCGCCTTCGTCTAAGAAACCGGGCATTCTTTCAAGCTGGCTGTAGACGTAGGCAAAGTTGCCCTTCTCTTCTTCTGTCGCACCACGTACATAGTCTAGGGTAGACAGGAGTGACAAGCTGTTAGTTTCAAAGCCACGGACGTGTGTAAGAAAACGCTCAAGATATTCCTCATCCGTTTCATCTTCTTGTTGTGCGCCATCCTTACCGTAGCGGCTGATAGAGTACTCTTCAATACTCTCCATGTAGCCACGGTCTTTAGCAAAGTCTTCAAAGTTACGGGGGGAAGTAAAGTCAGCTAATTCATTATCTTCTCGTTCTAAAATATCTGAAAATATAGCTGTATCTACGGGCTGTTCAACTTCTATAGCCGTAGTATCTTCTACTACTTGTGGTTCTCTAGTATCGGTAGCAGTAACCACAGGTTCATCTGTAAATAAGTCCTCAAATAAAGACGTATCTATTTTTTCTGGTTCAGAAGATATAATATCTACATCAGAAGATGTTGTTTGCGTTTCTTGCTCATCTTTATCTTCTTCAAAGAGGTCACTAAATAAATCTTCATTCATAAGTTATCCTGCATCACCAAAGGCAAATGTGCTTGACTGAACATTTTCAGCTTGTCTAGCGGCTTCTGCTTCTCTCTGTTCCTTACTCTTAAAGGTGGGTTTATTGGCCTCTTCAATTTCTTTCATCTTTTTTTCTGCTGCGTCATCACCAATCATTTTTTGGATAGCATCAGTAGCATCTGCTGCATTCATGTTGTATATACGCATGATGTTTTGTAATAGTTTGTCATAATTAGGAGTGGTATTATTATTATTTAGTGCTGCTATGGCCCCTTTTAAATATCCGGCAGCAGTAGGATAACTATCTCTTGTTAAATCATCTTTAGTTTTAACGGCAGGAGCATCTGTACCCGCACCATCTGTAGCGGGTGTAGTTAAAATGTCTTCCGTTTGAGTAGCTGTAACTGAAGTCGTATCCTGAGATGGACTTGCACCCGTAATACGGTCATAAATAGCTTTCATTTGTGGGTCATTTAATATAACTTGCTTACCTAAGAACGATAATTCTCCGTTACCATCCATCTGACCTCTTACGTGTTGCTCTAAATAATCATTTATAGCACGGTTTTTAGCTGAAGCAATGCCTTGAGGATTAACAAGACCATCGCGTTTAACTTCTCCATTTTCGTCTGTATATATACCTAACTTCTCATCAATTCCTGCCAATGCTAAAGCAGAAGTTTTTCCATCATTCACAACCCTAGCATATCCAGAAGCAGTCATAGCACCCGGAGTGGTTGTTTCTTCTGTTGTAGCACGTGTGTATATAGCAATGTTTTCTATGTTACGTGCTTGTTCCTGCTCTAGTTTTTTTCTGTCTTCTTCATACGTGGGTGAAGCTGTATCTAACTTACCAATCTTTGCTGCTGTTGAAGCAAATGCTTCAGCAAGAGTAGGCGTCATAGTTTTTTCAAACTCTTTTACCTTCATGCCGTATTCTACAGCAGCAGCCAATGCTCCTTGGTCTAGTGTAGTTGTACCGTAGTCACCCTCGATAGCCGTGCGTGTAGCACCGGGAAACAATCCACGTACCTGTTCATCCGCACGTTGACCACCTGTTTCACCTGCACCCAAGCCCACCTTACTCAAGAATGTAGTGTCGGTAGCACGTACCGTAGGAGCCTCGTACTCCGCACGTAATGCTTGGAAGATATCATCACGAGATAAATTACTTAGTGATTCATCTCCTTCAGCGTATTTAAATACATCATTAATATCAAACTTAATTCCTTGTTCCTCTGTTTTTTTCATGTTCTTAAACAAGGCATCCAATGAATCTAAGTCACCTCCATCTGTAGCCATGATGGCTCCATATACACGATTCCAATCTGTCTTATCGCCTTTAGTAAACCTTGCCGCCATTTTATTAATAGCATTTTGTGTACGTTTATCTTTCTCCAAAGCCTGTTCTTCAAGCTGTGCAGCACGTGTCATAGCAAACTTCTTGGCAGCACTAACGTCTGCATCGCGCTGTGCTATGGCATTATCAATGCTTTTAGATGCACTTTCAGCAAAGCCAGTAGCAAAACCTTGTGCAAAATTACTACCAAACAAAGGCATTAGCTTCTCCTCGCCATCAATCCACCAGACTCTTTAATTACTTCTGTATCTTCTACTTCTTTTTCCTCACTACCCATATTGATATCGACTGTCTTTAGTTTCTTTTCAAAGTCACGAATTAGTTTACGGACGCGAGTAGGTCTTGCTTTATTTCTATCGGGATTTTCTAATCCTGTTTCGTAATCAATGCCAGCACTATCACCTAGCAGCATCATCATTTCCATAATAACAGGCATTACAAGCATACCAACATCAACTGTGTGTACACCTTCCATGACGCTGGCAAGCTGCATTGAGTTTGCTATGTTTGTGACAGGAACACCCATCTCCATTATATCAATAAGTTGGTCCATGAAATCATCAGAAGTCATGCGAGACATATAGTATTCTACTGCTTCATCAACAGTAGGATACTGTGGTTTAGATTGCCACGGTCTACCACCTAACTCAGAAGTTAGAGACTGGCCGGGAATAGGACCATCAAAACTGGGTGCTGCTTCTTCAAACGCCATCTATTTCATTCCTTGCATTACGAATAACAGACATCTGCTTTGCCATACGTACAGCAGGTTGGGTCATATCTAATCCCATATCAGTTTTCATAGCTGTCTTACGTACCATAATGCCGCCATCATCTTTAGGGGCTTCATTTTCTTTTGGCATATTCTCAATATCCATATTAAGATATGCTGATATCATAGGGTTATACGCTCTGGACATTGTGCTTTTTCCTCTTGCGTTCTACCACCAAGTCCATAAGTTTCTTAGTAGCCCACTTTAGTGGTGGTACTTTACTGATTAGTTTAGCATATTTTTCACCGTATGTCACGTACAAATTCTTAAACCATTTAGGTGCGTCATACTGTAACCAAACACGGAAGATAAACCACTGTGCATTTTGTGGTCCATATACTTCTCTCGCTACCCAACAGCCAAAACCAGTAAAAGCACTAGACCCTATATATGCAGTACCCAGTGAGCCAATCAAACTACCGATAGCACTACCCGCTGCTGATGAGCCTTCTGCGGCAGCAACATCTGCTTTAGTCTTAGCATCTAGTTCAGCGATAGCAAGCGCACTAATACGGTCAAGGGAACTTTCGGCAGATGTCCATGCCCACTCCATAGTATCACCGTAGTACTGCCAGAGATTGTTATATGCGTTTGAAGAAATATCAAGCAAGGCTGCTGCATTAATTTCATTAGCACGATTAACTGCAGCGGTATCTGCTGTAGCCAGTTGTCTACGCCACTGTGCATTAGACTGTGCAATAACTGTTTGGTTCTGTGCATTGAACTGGTCACGCTGATTGTTCATTTCTGCGTTAAATCGTTCTACTGTATTTACCTGACCTGCGTTAAACTGTGCCTGTGCGTTAGATTGTGTAGCGTTAAACTGTGCAGCTTGTTGCCCCAAGTTAGCAAAGAACTGGTCAACTTGATTTTGGCTGGTAGCATTAAACTGCCTTGCCGCATTAGTAGCAGCTTGGTCTGTAAACAAAGACTGTGTACGTTGTTGCGCTTTAAACAACTCCGTCTGTTGTTGGTTAGACAAATTAGCCATATCCATTTGCATAAAGGACTGTGCATTGTTTACTGCAGCTTGCTGTCTATTATTGAGATTAGATAAGTCCATGTTTGCTAAAGCACTAGCTTCTGCAATAACCATAGCCTGTGAGTTAGACAGATTGTTAAGGTTCATTGTATTTGCAGCACGAGAGTTTTCTAGTTGCACTTGTTGTTCAGCAGTAAAGTTCATACCCGCGATATCAGAGATACGAGCAGCGTTTTGTACTCGTGTTTGAAAGGCTTGGTCAAACTCTTGACCCATAAATGTGGCACGTTGCTGTGCAGAAAGCATAGCACGTTGCTGACGATTAGATAGGTTCTGCGCTTCAAACTGTGCTACTGTAGCAGCATCAGCCTGTGCAATGGGAAGAGCAGCCTCAAGCGTGGCCTGTACAATTGCCTGACCAGCGAGGCTACTTGCGCCTAATCCACGTGCAGCCATTGCTTGTGTAGCATTACGCATAGCACCAGCGGCCCATGCAGGTGGATTGGCAGCATCAAAGTTGGCTGTGAGAGAAGCAAGCTGACCTTGTACGGTAGCCTGTGTAGATGGTGTAGCTTCTGCAGCTTGCACTTGTTCAGTAAACTGTGCAGCAGTCTGGGCATCAGCAGCAGCACCAGAGATAAGTTCACCTGCTTGAATCTGGCGTTGTACAGGATTATCAATAAGAGTGGCATTGCCCTGTGCAGCTTGTAGATTACCTACGCTAGATGCTGTTTGCTGGGCCGCTGTGACCTGTGCGCGTGGGTCTACACTACCCTGTGCTGCCTGTGTAGCTTGAAGTGCGCTACTTACTGCTGGCGCAGCTTGTGCGGCTTCCATTACATTGGCTTGTGTTTCTTGTTGTGGAGTAGCTTGAGCCGTTGTAGCCATAGCTGTAGGCACAGCGACAGAACCTGTAAGTACTCCTGTTCTTGGGTCTACTAGCTGACCTGCTGTTGAAGGAGTCATAGCTGCTGTAGTAACAGTACCTGCAGGTAAGGCTGGACTATACATACGCTGTGTACTTACTTCTCCTATGTTAGCAGCAGCAGCTTGCGATTGAGGTGGTGTGTCTTGTTGTGCTGTGGAAGGGCCACGTGCAATTGCTGCATCAATAGCTGCTTGTTCAGCGGGTGACTTCATGTCCATTTGCATTAGACGACTTTGTGCTTGTTCATAAGTCATGCCGCTGTAGTCTGGAGGTGGTGCCATTTCACCTGTTAGCAAGTTAACAGAAGGACCGGGGCCACCCATATTTCCACCTACCTGTGGGCTACCTACGGGTACAGCCATACGAGTGTTACCTGCATTAGTATACTGCGTAGCATCTCTAAAATTAGGCATCTGTGGTACGCCGCCAGCAGCCGCAAAGTCACGTGCTTCTTGCTGTGCTGTAGGTGCAAGGTGACCAGTAAGAGAGTATGTACCTTCTGGCCCATACATAGGTGGAACAGATGCTTCCATACCCGGAAGCATACCACCCGTCTGCATCTTCACCACACCACCTTTAGCCATCTGCTGTGCAGCTTGGACAAAGCCATTCATACGTGCCTTACGTGCTGGGTCATCTTCAATGTATTGTTGGAACTGGCCCATGTCACCAGAGTAGCCCATAGCCTTTGCAATCTTATTCATTGCTTCAGGTTTAAATGCTTTGAACATCGCCATACTAATTCATTCCCATAAATACTGTAACTACCATTGCTACCACCATTACGGTGCTACCCATTATCATTGCTTCTAAACGCCACATGCGTTTATCCAAGTTGTCCAGCTTGCCGTTTACCAACTCACGAAACATGGCGCACTCTTTTTCGTGTGCGTCTAGTTCCATCTGTACCTTGAGTGCTGGCTCTACTTGCTGGGTCATTTTCATTATTCAGCTTCTAGTGTGGCTACTTTGGCCTCAAGTGTTTCAATGCGTGTCATAGCTTCTTGAAGTGCCTTAACTGCTTTCATATACAGCACAGAATATTTGACTGTTTTAATATCCCTGTCCTCGCCTTCGTCATACGCTGTTGCAACTAACCCAGCACTGACTTGTTCAATTTCTTGAGCAACCACACCAAGCATTTTTGGGTCAGTATCATCTTGCTCATTGAAGTGAAATTTGCGAACACTAATTGCTTTTATGTCATCCCACTGTGATGCTGCGTCAGTTATGTTCTTTTTAACAGTCTCATCCGAAATAGCACCGTAGCTATTATTCGTGTTTTCAACATTACCGCTATCACGAACTATAAACCGATTTGCTCCTGCACCAGTATTGTAATATCTAAATGCGTTAAAAGTGCTGTTTGATGTATTTCGTTCAGCGTATAATAAAAAAGCAGTTGACGTATAGCTTGTGCTGTCGGACTCAAGCAAAAGAAGATTTGAGTTTGCTGTTGACCCTGTGTTGTGAATCTTCCACCTGCTGTTGCCGTTATCATAATACATACGCGGATTGCCATCACCATCTGACAACACAATGTTGTTATTGGATGTACGAATGTCTAGGCCACTTTGATTGCCGTTGTAGCTTCCAAGAATAGTGTTGTTATTACCGCTAGTTACTTCATCGCCAGATTGATAGCCTATAAAACAATTCTTATAACCAGTGTTGCTATACCCAGCCTCAACACCTGCGAACATATTTTGTCCATTAGTTGATTGGCTATACCCTGCTCTATATCCTATTGCTGTAGAATTAGCCCCCGTTGTGTTAGCTTGAAGGCTGTTCCAACCAACTGACGTGTTATTACTACCCGTAGTGTTTACACCAAGAGCAGAACCACCAATACCCGTGTTATAATTTGCAGTTGTGTTCGCGTCTAGAGTAGCTTGACCAACAGCCGTGTTCTGTTCACCAGTGGTGTTTGCGGTTAGTGCGCCATAACCAACGGCAGTGTTGCTAGAAGCTGTGGTATTTGCCTCTAAGGCTTCGCGCCCTATCGCCGTATTAAAGTCGCCAGTTGTGTTTGCAGACAGTGCAAGAATACCAAACGCACTGTTATATATTGCTGTTGTGTTTGCATCCAGTGCTTGATAGCCGACAGCAGTAACTAGCCCCGTGGTGTTTGCAAAACCAGCCTGATACCCTACTGCCGTGCTTCCTGCGCCAGTGGTGTTGTTAACAAGTGCGTTATGACCTAAACCTGTGTTGCTACTTGCTGTATTGTAATACAGGGCATTCTCGCCCATCGCCACGTTGTTACCACCTGTTTGATTTGTGAATAGCGCATTTTTACCAAAGGCATTGTTTAGAGAGCCAGTAGTTGTGTTTTGCGCCGCGCCAGACCCCACCGCTGTATTGTTTGATGCAGTGTTGTTGTACAGCGCAAACTGACCAAAAGCAGAGTTGCTGCTTCCTGATACATTTGAAAACAAACTTCTGTCGCCAAATGAAGAGTTAGCTGCTCCTGTTGTATTCGGATATAAGGCAGCGTTACCTATAGCCGTATTGCCAGCCCCAGATGTATTTCCTGTCAGAGCATCTGCACCAACAGCTACATTGTTCCCGCCTGTCAATGAACCGCTATCTAGCGCAGCATTACCCAACGCCACATTGTTGCTGCCTGTCGGGTAGTTACCGTCCAGTTTGATTGTGCCGCCGTCTACGCTGACATTGCCAGCAACAGTAAGGCCGTCTGTGACTGCCGTGCCAGTTACGTCAATGCCGCTAGAGCTAGTTTCAAACTTCTTGGCGTTGTCGTAGTACAGTTCAACTGAGCCGTCAGTTTTAGCAACCAACATCTGTTCAGCTTGGTTTTTCATAAGCTGGATGTTGTTGCCGTTAGTAGTAATAAGGAAGTTGCCTGTCCCTACATCTTCGATAAATGAGTTGTTGTTGGCGTGGTAAATCTGCAAGTCATTGCCAGCACCAAAGATGGCCTTGTCGTCATCACCAAAGTTGATGTCACCAGTTGTGGTCAGTCCAGTAATAGTTGTTGCGCCTGTAAATGCAGTTGTGCCAGTAACGCTTAGATTACCACCCACACTGAAGTCGCTGTTTACATTACCGCTGAACACACTGAAGACATCATACACGACAATCTCAGCTACATCAGATGCAGTCAGTGCAGACAAGCCAGCAATGGTATTCGCTGTGCTTGTATTGTAGTCCGTACCAGCTACTAGGGTTACACCATTCAAGTTAACGTCAACATAGTTGCCGTCAGTGAATGTCAGGGTGCCACCTGTCAGCGCACCGCTGATTGATGTCTCACCGCCTGATGCAGTGAAGTAGTAACGATTACGTACACCCTGTGATGGTGATTTGCCTAAGTAAGCCATTAACGGTTCTCCGGTTTATTATTCGGCAGTGTAGCCTTGACCTGCTGTGATTGCAGAGTTGACTGCTGTCATGTCTTCATCTGTCCAGTAGTCTTTAGCTACCATCAGTTGCAGATGCTCAACATTGCGGTCTACACAACCCTGACGCTCCTCTGCATCCTCATCTGCCATTGCATCCCCTGCAATCACATCTGTGATGAGTTGCACGGAATGACCCATAGCAGTGTAATTCTGTGTGATTTGTTCTGTTGTAATTTCGTCCATTTTAATCTCCTAATCTGGATTCTAACTCAGCTACCTTTGCTGAGAGTTCTTTTACGGCATTTACCAAATACCAAGTCATGTTTTCAGGGTCTACGCTGAGACAGCCTGTAGTTTCTTCCCTGACTACATCAGGTAAGATTTCTTGTATCTCTTGAGCGATAACACCAAGTTGCACACCCTGCTTATCAATGGCGGCACTCACTGGCAGTTCATCAATCTCATCAACAGTGCGATACTCAAAGTTACGAATACGAACCTGATTGATTGCATCAAGCCCTGTGTTGTTATCTTCAATGTTTTTCTTGATGCGGCGGTCAGATGTTGTAGAAAAATTAGCAGAGTTATTGCCAGCGTAAACAGGCCCATTACCACCAGATATAAATGCTGTACTTGCTCCTTTTCCAACCATACCGTTAGAACCGACAACAACCATATTAGAATCACCAGTGCCAGATGAACGGCAAAGAACTCCAACAATAGTGTTGTTATCTCCAGTAGTCGTCACACGATTTGCTTGATGTCCTATTGAGGTATTGTTGCTACCTGTTGTTATAGCATCCGATGCGGTGCTTCCTACTGTAGTATTACTAGCCCCTGTCGTATTTGCTCGTAAAGCATCGTGACCAACAGCCACGAGTGCTGAGCCAGTGGTGTTTGTAACCACAGCATCTTTACCTATAGCCGTATTGCCCGTTGCTGTAGTATTTGCGCCAAGTGCATTGTTACCCATCGCTACATTATTATCACCTTCAGTGTTAGCATCTAGTGTGCTGTTACCTACGGATACATTGTTTTCTCCAGTGGTGTTTTTGTTTAAAGAAAGATAACCCAATCCCGTGTTGTTGGATGCTGTAGTATTTTCTTGAAGTGCTTTGGTGCCAAAAGCAACATTATTGCCGCCCGTGGTGTTAGTGGCAAGACTGCCCTGACCCATAGCGACATTGTTGTCACCCGTGGTATTCGCCAATAAAGAGTTTTGCCCAACAGCGGTATTAATCCCCCCCGTGGTGGTATCTCTTAAAGCATTTGTTCCTACCGCTGTATTCGATGCGCCAGTAGTGTTCGCACCTAAAGCAATATAGCCCAGAGCCGTGTTGTTGGATGCTGTAGTATTAGCATCTAAAGCTCCTGAACCTACCGCGACATTGTTTGTTCCCGTGGTGTTTACGCCAAGAGCCAGAAAACCTAAAGCGGTGTTGTCGCTTGCTGTGGTGTTCGCAGTTAATGATGCACTTCCTACTGCCACATTCTGTGCGCCTGTCGTGTTCGCGTCACCTGATGTTGCGCCAATAAATGTATTGTTAGCCCCCGTAGTTGTTGCCGCACCTGCCGATGCACCCACCGCAGTATTTGTGCCGCCAGTGGTGTTTACGGAAAGGGCATTTTTACCCATCGCGGTATTATTACTTGCCGTTGTATTAGCCCCAAGCGCACCTACACCAAATGCTGAATTGTTGGCACCTTCTGTGTTAGCGTCTAGGGTATTATAGCCAACAGCAGTGTTGTCACCGCCAGTGGTGTTTGCGCCAAGTGCGGAGTATCCGACTGCGGTGTTCGCACTAGCTGTAGTATTCGCATCAAGTGAGTGAGAACCCAACGCAGTGTTGTACCCGCCAGTAGTATTTGAGTTCATTGACGTATAGCCAACCGCTGTGTTCCTAACACCTGTTGTGGTTTTGTTTAATGCAAAGCCACCTATTCCTGTATTAAGTTCACCAGTGGTATTGAGATATAAAGACTGATACCCCATCGCAGTGTTTAATTCAGCAGTGGTGTTTGCATCTAAAGCACGAAAACCCATCGCCGTATTGTTAGAACCCGTAGTGTTGTTATCTAACGCCCGATGCCCAACCGCTGTATTTGATGCCCCCGTTGTATTTGCTTCTAATGCAGACTTCCCAACCGCAATGTTTTCTGCGCCGCTTGTATTTGCTGTCAGCGAGGCTTGACCGATAGCTACGTTATTGCCACCAGAGAGCGAACCATCATCAAGCGCAGTGTCACCTAACGCTACGTTGTTGCTGCCTGTCGGGTAGTTGCCGTCCAGCTTAATCGTGCCGCTATCCTGCGAGATGTTACCGCCAATAGTTATATTGTCTACAGTAACGGTGCCACTGAAGTCCTTATCGGCTGCATCTGCTAAGTCTCTTGCTCTAGTCACGGCTACGTTCTCCTAAAATTACCAGCTTGATGGTACTTTGCCTACAATAGACGGTGTTGCCATTTCAGCAATCTGTGCATCCAGTGATGCCTGTACTTCTTCTTCAGTCTGTGCTATGTCAGCCAAGACCTTTGCCTTGCACCAGTCTTGTGTCACACTGTTAAATTCAATGAAGTCTACGCCGTCATCTACCTCAACACCAGCGGTGCCGTACATAGATGCTGACAGGTAATTGTTATCAGCGTCTTGCTCACTGTCACTGACAGCAGTAATACGCCAGTGGATTGTCTTGATTACGTCTGACAAGTCACCTTCTGTGGGTGCTGTGTCAAGTTGTGGATATGACCACGTGTATGTGTTTGCCATTGTTTACTCCTGTTAGCTGGCTTTTAATTCAGCAATCTCTGCTGCTAGTTCATCAATCTTGCGGTGAGCATCCTGCAACGCCGACACAAGAATTGGCGTGATGCGTCCGTAATCCATAGACATCATCGCATCCTCGTCATCGCCAGTGCTTACAGCCTCTGGCATCACCTCTTCCATCTCTTGAGCAATGAAGCCCATAGACCGTGGTCCGTCTGGGTCAGCCTTCCAGCTATATGACACAGGGTTCATCTGCATCAGCTTGTCGGTGGCTTGCAGCGGCTCGATGTCTTGCTTTAGACGGATATCTGAGGTTGTGTTGTAGGTTATGCCAGAACCAGTAGTGCTTATTGAACCACCTTTTGA
>Ga0070747_1000688_pt1 | contig 16368 bp, 33 predicted proteins | sample VirMetDEL_Mar_31_FD_77321 | JGI IMG/M metagenome (GOLD analysis project Ga0070747, IMG submission 77321) | Aqueous microbial communities from the Delaware River and Bay under freshwater to marine salinity gradient to study organic matter... | ecosystem: Environmental > Aquatic > Marine > Coastal... | reverse complement strand
CCAGCATGGACTAGAAAAAAAGGAAAAAACCCAAAGGGTGGTTTGAATGAAGCAGGTCGAAAGTCCTATGAATCTCAAAATCCTGGCTCTAATCTTAAGGCTCCTGTAAAGAGTGGAGATAACCCAAGACGTGCAAGTTTTCTAGCTAGGATGGGTAACATGCCTGGACCAGAGTATAAAAAAGGAAAACCTACTAGACTCCTATTGTCTCTTAAAGCATGGGGTGCAGGATCAAAAGAATCAGCTAGGAAATTAGCTAAAAATATAAGTAAAAGACTCAAAGCAAAAAAGGAAAAGAAATGATTGAAATATTAAAATCTATTGGTAAAGCCTTAATTTCATCTTTACTAACTGAAAAGTTTGTAAAAGAAATTATAATTTATTTATTAGAAAAACTAGCCTTAAAGTCTGACAATAAATTAGATGATGAGATTGTCGCAAAGATTAAAGAGGCTATGGATATTAAGGATAAAAAATCACCTGACAGCGAATAGACTGTCCTGTGAGACGTGTATTAACTCTTAAGCTAAAGCCATTTTCAATAAATGCCATGTTTTGCCGAGATAAAAGGCACAAAACAATAGAGGCACAGGAATGGTCATGTTCAATATTAGTGGCACTAGCTTTAAAAGAGAATAAGAAAAAGTTAAAAGAGCTTCGTCAATACTTTGACCCAAAGAAGCATGTCTATAAAGTAGACCTTACCTTTTTCTATCCTAAACACATCTTATACAAAAAAGATGGAGGTATTTCTGCCAGAGCGCATGATCTATCTAATGTCGAAAAGCCCCTCATAGATTTAGTATTTTTACCTATGTTCTATGATAGAATCCCACCTTATGGTGCAAAAAACCTTAATATAGATGATAAGTATATCACTGATCTAAGGTCTCGCAAAAGAGTGGGTAAGGACTTTAGAATTAGAATTGGTCTGCATATAAAAGACTTACCTAGTCAGTAGGTAGCCTATGTAGTAGCCTATTGCAACCCAAATTATAAACTCAACCATTTGGTCTTACTCCTTTTGGGTTTCATACCCTCTAAATTAGAAACGTATACAGCTAGTTCCCATTCACTCTTTATGTTCAGTTTTTCCAAGATTCTTCGCTTGTATGTGCTTACTGTCTTGGGACTTAAACTCAGATCGTATGCAATTTGTTTCACCATTAACCCATCTTTCATCTTTAGTAAGACTTGAGACTCTCTTGGGGATAAATTCATTATCTTTTTGGCTGCCATTTCTAGCTCCTTGTATTTTTGTCATAATATTGTAATAAAACCAATTTAGCATTATAGCCCCTGATCCAGGATAACAAACATAAGGTCTCCTGTTTTTGCGTGTTGATCTACCATAATACCGCTTTTATGATTATCTAATAACTGTTTCCATGCCTTCATACTCTTAGGCAGGACGACTTGTTTCTCTACTTTATATTTTTTTAGTAACTCTTCTTCAAAGCTTTTAGCTTTTTCAGAAACTATAGCCATGTCTCCTTTTGCATCAAAGAGTTTGTCAAATCCATCTTTCCATTCGTCTAGAAACTTTTTAGCCTCTGACTCATCTACTGGGTTTCCTGATTGTTTAATGATCGTAACCATCTTCTATCTCCTTTAAGTATAAGGCTACTTTTGAATGTCTGTATCTTGGAACTCGACATTCGCCCCATCTGTTTATTTCTCTTGCTCTTATTATCTTTAGTATAGAAACCTCTAGTTTGTCAAGGTCAACACATGTTAATACTAAAAAATCAAAAGGTGTAGCATTTCTAACTATCTGGTCTGACCTTTGGAATAACCAGGAGTGACCATACTTTTGAATTGAAGCTTTAGATTGACTCTTAACATGAATTCTCATATTACCTAACTTAAGGTCTGCACTATATGACTTCTTACTTCTTTCATAGATAGTAAAGTCTGGTTTCTTAGACTTAAAAAAGTTACAAGCTCCGACTTCAGCTAGTTTACCTATAATAATATCCTCTCTCATTTTTAGTTTAGAGGACTCTCCTCTGTAGGCATAGAGTTTTGCAGAGCCTTTTAATTGATCGTCTGCAAACTTTTCACACTTCTTAAGATGGTATTTAGAAAGTTTTATTATCATAGTACAGCCAATATCATAATTAGAGTTAGTATTCCATTAAGTATTTTACTAAAAGAGGCGTCTGCCTCCTTTTTAACTATATAGGTTTTCTGTTCAGCTATTAGTTTCTTCTGTTTCTTTATTACCACTTTCTGACTGTCTATCGCTGTCTTTTGTTTTTCTACTACTTCTACGCAATTTTCCAGAAGTTGGTTGCACGGTTGGCATTCCTCTTCGCTTAAGGTCGGACTTATAGTCAGAGTAGTAAGACATAAAATTGTCATAACCTTTATTAGCACGTTTGACATCTTCGTCTGCTTTTTGGGTTGCATCTTTCACCTCTTTCTCCAATTTTTTTATTTTAGTTTTTGACATAAAGTCTTTTAGGAATGAGATTATGAAATCTACAATCCACTTAATTAGTTGCTTCATTATTAGCTTTTCTTGCATTTACAGAGTGAATAGTATTTTCTCTTGCAGTAGTTATTTCTAAGTTATCTCTTTTATTATTATTCCTAGTTCTATCTTTATGGTTAATTTGCATTTGGTCCAATATCCAAAGTTTAACAGATTTAGGAGTATTCTTCCAATCTTTTTTACTTATTTCTTTAGGTTTATATTCAAGTTTAAATGATGCTGCTACTAACCTATGACCTAGAAGGTGATAGGCTTTATATTCTCCATTATGTTGTACTCTAGGGATGGCATATTTCAGATACCCATTTAGACTTTTAACACCTTTTAATATTCTAAAGTATCTCCTATCAGGTTTTTTATGTTTCAAAAATTTAGCTCCTCCTTTAGGGGGACATGCAGAGGCTACCCTCCCTTCGCTGGAAACATAATAACCAGGAATAATATCGTCTGAAAAATTTGGTTTAAGTGGAACCCACTCCTCTCCTTCTATTTTATGTTGACCCTTTAATCCGTGGTGAGCTAACATGTCCCAAAAAAAATTATAGTTGTTATAATATTCTTGAAGGTCATAAAGAAAATCCTTAAACCCTTCTTTTCTTTTTTTAATGTAATCAGTTAGAGTATGAATATTGTTTTCTATTAAGATTTCCCACATTTCTTCTTGAGTTTTCGGCATGTTTTTATATGCCTGACTTACTCCTTTTCCTCTCATATCAGTTTTTTTTGTATTAGTGACCTTCATAAAAATCTCCTGAGATTTCAGCCGGAGCCTTAAGAGGCAACGACAATTTGTAAACATTTTCCATTAAGAACTGTACGCTTTTCCGCCACATATCCGCCTCTGACTTTGGAACTCGAACAATAATCTGATCGTGAATCTGCGCACAGACATGTCCCTCAACTCCTTTACGTTTTAATTCTCTAGCTATGGCAATGCAAGCTCTGTTGGTAATCGAAGCTGCTAAACTCTGTATTTGAAAGTTCTTACCATTATTAAGGTAGTTAACCATTTCTTTTCTAAGGAACTTAATTTGGTTATACTTCTTAGGGTCATCATTGTATTCTTTCCATATCGCCAAAGAGTCAAGGATATAGCTATGGTGTCCTTTCCAAATCTTTGGTGCTTTTGGCATATGCCTGACCCTACCTGCTTGTGACCTTACCTCACCTACTTTTTTAACTTTCTCATCGGTGCGTTTCATCCATGCCTTAAGTTCAGGATATGCCTCTAAGTAATTAGAGATAAGAATCTTAGCATCTGACTGTTTAATGTCTAACTGCTTGGAGAGTCCGTAGGCTTCAAGCCCATAGGGGATGCCGAGGCTATAGGCTTTGGCTTTTTGTCTAAGTTGTTTGTTGACTTTACCGAGGTAGTTGTCACTGCTCTTAACTGCCGAGACTCCATCGAGCTTTTCAGTAGCAATAGCGATTGTACTATAGAAATCACAACCGGAACGAAAAATATCCTTGAGTCCTTCGTCTCCTGAAACATGAGCAAAGACATGAGGCTCAAGAGACTCGTAGTCACTATCGATAAAAACATAATTTTCTCCTGCGATGAAAAGTTTTCTAATTTCATTATTATACTCTCTAACTAATTCAGAGGCTTGATTTTCCTCTAAAGGTCTTGGTAATTGTTGTAGGTCTGAACCATAACGTCCACTAACTGTTTTGTGTTGTTGAAAAGATGGATAAAATATTCCGTCCTCTTGACGTTCTAGTATTCTATCTATATAAGTTCCCTTAATCTTATTCAACTTATTATAGTCTCTTAGTAACGAAGCCCATTGGTGCTTAGCTGCCATAACGTCTAGGAAGTCATCATTGACTTGTGGGTTTCCTTTGTCAGTTTTAGATAAAGGTTCTTCGCCTAGAGTCTCAAAGAATAGTTTCTTTAGATGATGCTTTGAGGACAGGTTGAACATATAGCCGTCTATCATTCTTAATTGTATTTCTTTAACTATATCATTAGGTAAATAATCACCATGTAATAAAAAAGTTTTATAAATAGAATCCTCAAGTGACTCCAGAGCCTTCTTTGATAATGAGAAGGCTCCAGAGCCGGTTTGAGGTAGGGGCAAATCCGCATACTTACAAAGGGCTTGTGCGAACGGACCTGTTCTGCTTGGTGTGAAGTTTTTCCAGAGATACCAAGGCTCAAATACTTCCTCTAATAAGGGGGAAATTAGAGATTGTATTTCATCTTCTAACTCAGCTATATCCTCTTGGATACCAACCTGTAATTGCTCTAGGTTCTTGACGTCTACTGGAATTCCATTCAACTCCATTGGAATAGTTACTTCTTTATATAATGGCATAACTTCATCTTCGAAAAAAAACTTTTGTAGTTTCTTATCCATTTTGGTTACAAAGTTAAACCCTAGTCTAAAAGTTAAATGGCAATCCTGAATACAGTATTTGCCCATTATGTCTTTATCTGCTTTATAGTATTGTGTTTTTGTTCCACCGTTAATTTTGATGGACTCTAATAACTCTGTTTGTTCTTTCTTCTCTTGGTCTCCATAGATTTTAACACCTACTTCTTTCAAGCCAAATGGAAACCATTCATCTATAGTATGTTTTCCTAACATTGCATCAATATGAATGTTATTAATTAAGTCTATTTCAAAAAAATGATAAGTAAATCTCATATCAAAGGAACCATTCCAAGTTATAAGTTTTTTGTTTTTTAATAGCCTTAAAATTACTAGGCATTCTTCCCTTGATAAGGCTTGTTTCATTTCACCATCTTCATAGTATTGATGACAAAAGTAAAAGCCTTTGAGACCATTGGAAATACCAAATCCTATAATCTCGTCTTTTCTCACGTTAAGACCTGTAGTCTCAATATCGTAAGCCCATTCTTTAGTTCCACCGTTAAGCATGTTAATAGCTCTTTGGTATTCTTTATGGTTTGCATCTGTAATTACACTCATAGAACCCTCCAAAGGTTTGAGCAATAAAGGGGGACATTATAGTCCCCCAAGTATTTAAGCTGGTTTATCAACTAGAACTTTAAAATTATGAGCCATTCGACCCTCCATTTTTCCGTTCTCAATTTTTTTCTTACCTTGATAGGTGACTTGCACAAAATCTCCAGCGTTTACTCTTTCCATTTGGTAGCCAAGATTTCCTGCGCCATTTAAAATAATGGTCTTACCTTTTTCTCCACTAAATTTATAGTCTGACTTATTATTGTCAAATGCATTTGGTAGTGATTCTACAAAGGTAGCTTCAAGTAATATTCCAGGTTTTTCTAATTTAGATGGTCTAATAAATTCGATATTTCCTGCTTCTATAGGTGACACAAAGTTTCTTTTTGTAGCCATATTATTCCTCCATTTCAGGTGCCATCACGCCTACTAGTGAGTCGTGAATCATTTGTAATTCATCTTTGCTCAATTCATTATGAGCTAACTTGTATTTTAGATTGTTGACCTCTTGCTCTAAAATCTCAAGTTGTAAATCTAATAACTTAATTATCTTGTTTTGTAAAGTATCTTCTTCCGAAGAGTTAATTAATTCAAATGCTTTCTTCTTAATATTAATAGGTTTATCACTCATTTTTTAAGTCCTTTAACTCATTTTCTGTTTTTTTAATGAGTTTGTCAAGTAATTTTGACTTATTATATAAATTATATTCACAATCATCATACTTTAATATTTTATAAATGTCAAGTATGGTTTTTAAATCTTCTTCTCTTTCAGACATTTATACCTCCAAAATTTCATAATCAGTAATAGGTTTAACTTCTTGCTCATTATCCCATTTACCGGACTCCATACAACTTTTATAAATTTTTACAGCATCTAATACTTTTTTTCTACCCTTTCCTAGAGTTAAATCCGAAGCTTTATAGACTTCACAAGTCATAGTTCTCTTACCTAACACTATGAAATAAAAGTCAAATGGCTTATCATACTTTCTTGAGAACATGTCTACATATAAGGCTGCACTAAGGTCATATTGGTATTGATCTACAGTAAACTTAAAAGTATCTAAGTCTGGATCGGAAGCTGTAGTCTTAACATCGGCTATAAAACCTCTTTCTACATTAATAATATCAGCTCTGACCTTAAGTGGTACTCCTAGCATTTCACTAAACAAAGAGTATTCTTTATCTGATCCACTTACAAGATCAACTGCCTCTGGTCTTTTTTTATAAGACTCTACCCAGTTTTCAACTCTTAGTTTTTGAGGGGCAGATAAGATGATTTTATCTGAATCTTTATTTTCTGCTTCAAATGCCTTCCAATCTTTTCCAGCTTTACGGTTTCCCTCAAAGAATAAATATTCTTCTGGTATAAGATGAGGTTCAAGTATAAGTGAGTGAGCATAATTACCTTCATCTAAGAAGGCTCCCTTTAGTGGTTCACGTTCGCCTAGTATTTTTTCCTTATAAAACTTTTGCGTATCTTTAAGTAACATCTTTAAGTTAGATGAACTCATATGTTTTTGTTCAGCATGATACTTATCGTTACTTAGTGTTTTATAAATGCCCTTATATTCCATACTTCCTCACTTTATGGGACATGCTCCAGTAGCACATTCGAAACTACCTTTTATATCCTCTTCGTTTACTTCACAATCTGTTATCGGTTTTACTGATTTTACCATAACTTCATAGTCTTGTCTACTAATTTCTTCTAGTGGGGCTTGATCAAAGCCATGTTCAGAGTGTAGTAGAAATGAAACAGTCTTTAAGTTGTTGTTATAATTAGAGTTTAACCACTCTTTTATTCCATCTAATTCTTCTTTTTTATAGTAGATAGTTACAGAAACCGAGTTATCAGACCATTCTGTTTGTAGTTTTTTTACTAACTCTAACTGTTCTAAAGCTTTCATGTCTTTTGATACTATCGTATTTTCTGGAAACTTGCATGGAAACTCTACTACTACAGTATTAGTATCATCGGAGCCGTCAAAGTTTCTTTGAAATTCTATCTTATAACCATTCTGTTTACACACCTGTACTAAGGCACTATCTGAAGCCATTCGAATTCTTCTTATATGATAGTGACTATAACCTGGATGTACTCCTGGAGTTACTCCAGATAGTAAACTCAATGTGCCAGATGGTTTAACGGTTGTTAATTTAATACTAGGTGGAAATCCTTTATCCTTTGAGTATTGAACATCAAACTCTCTTAATTCTTTATATGTTTTATCTAACCAAGATTTTTGTTCCTCGGTTGCCATGCAATAGCCTGTTATGCCAATACCCATTCTCATGTTCTTATGAACTATAGCTTCCGTTTCTTTTGAGTGACATGGTAAAGCCAATGAGTGCTTATTAATTCTATATAAATAAATAGCTACTTCAATTAACTCTTCTTGAGACTCAATGTTTGGTAAATGAATTTCTGCTAAACAACATGTCTCAAACGGTCCAAGGCTTTGTTCAGCACATGGATTATATCCTGCAACGTCTGGGTCAGGATAGTTTGTATCTCCTGTACGTCCAATTTCTCTAGATAGTTTAAGGTTAATGAGACCATACGGTTCGCCATTTCCATTATATCCGTCCCAAAACTGTTCGGGTAAAAGTGCGATATCGTTGCATACAACACTGTTGTTAGACATAGCCCTCCAATTAGGTATGCCAAGGTCCCAACGCTTCGCCTCAAGAAATTGAATATCATCATAGTCCCCTATTGCTATTTGTGCGCTCCTACGCACGTTTCCAGCTACAACTACGTAGCCTATTATATTCATTATGTCTAAACAATCTATTGGTCTTACTTTTTTTCCTGATCTTGAGTTGAGTAGTTTACTAATTTCTCCAATTCCCCAACATAGTTCTTCAGGTCCACTAGCAACTCCCCCAAAACCCTTGATTGGAGTTCCCTTACCTCTAATACAGATGGTGGAATAAGTAAATCCTTCCCCTGTGATAAAATGAGATTCGAGAGTTTTTCTAAGGAGTTTGATCCAGCCTTCTCTTGAATCCGGCACAATAAAGTCTGCATCATTTGTATCTTTCCTAACAATTCTAACTTTTCTCTTAAGCTTAGGCAATTCATAGACGTGTTCCCTTTGGATATTATATCCCACACCTGACCCTAACATTAAAGCGTCCATAGCCCAAGTAAAGGGTTTTATTGGTTCGTTAACTATTGTAAACGCACAATTTTGCAAAGACATTAAACCTAATCGGTCTACTGTTTTAGTGCCTAATTGCCACATAAATCTACCTGCTACCGATCCCTTAAGACCTAGAAGTATTTCTTTTAGTCTCTTTTCTTCCTCTAGACTAAAGCCAACCTTAAGTTGTTTGTCGCAAGCTTTTACTATTCTATCTATAGTATTTTCAAACTCTTCGGTTTTTGAATTAGTATTGTTTTCATTCAATCGTCTTGCATAAGTTCTTTTATAAGTAACATATCCCAATGGTCCCCAAGGTGTTTCTACCATTCCAATGCTCCTGATATAATAGGTAATTCTTTTTTAAATATTTTTTTAATTTGATCCGCTATGTCTCTATGCTCTTTTTGCGTATCTTTATCACATCTTAAATCTAGATAGTGAATCCATGACCTTATGTTTCCCGTCATGTAAAGCTTAGTTTTAGAGGACATTGGAAGTAAAAACCTAGCCTGTTCTTTGGCTATACCTTTATCTAAAGCGTCTAAGTATAAAGATGCGCATAAAGTTTGGACCCTATCTTGAGCTATGTTAAACCAATGACGGTCTTCAATACTCATATCATCAATTGAGTTTTGCCTATTTTTTTTATCTTGTCGTCTAGCTTCATAAGTTATAAAATCAACAGTTTCCGCATACCTTTGAGAAAATTCTTGAAATGTAAAACTTCTATGTCTCAAAATTTGTGCGCTTATAGCCCTAGAGGTTTCTATCTCTATAGTCATATAAGAAGTTTCAAATACTGACCAATGTTTATGATCAATACAGTATCCTAAAAGCTTAGAAATGTCAGGGTTGTCTTGATTTTTAGAACTAACCCTGGCACAATAAGCTATTAGTTTTTCAGTATAAGGCGTAATAGTTTTTAATTTTACTGGTTTATATTCCTCTACGTGTGGAATATCTTCGTCCGCTGTTTTAAACTTTTTACCCACTCTTCCCCCTAATCAAAAAAGTTTGGTTTTTCTTCTTCATTATCTACGTCTAAAATACCATCAACCTTCTCTAATGTCAAGCCAATTTCTGTATTTACATAGTCTAGTAAAGTGTTTTTAGTATCCATAGCCGAATCAAATTGACTTGTAATACTTCCTTTAATTAAAGCTTGGTCCCTGTATAACTCTTTGAGCTTACGGTAATGGAGTCTTAGTGACCCTAGGTTTGTGTCTCTTTCTTTTTTGTAATACTCTAACCATTTTTCATAATTTTTATTCACTACTATTCTCCATCATTGACCACCAAGTTAATAAAACTAAAGTGGATAGTAAAATTCGTAATAACCATGTCTCATAATCACTTGAAGGGTCATATTGGACTCCTTCTTCGATAATAGATTCAAGAACAATTTGGCGGTAATTTGCTAGTAATTGCATATCGTTCCCTTAATTTATTTCTATTCTTAAACATGATGTCCTCTGGTTTGACGCCTAACTCGTTGCAAACTGCAAACACATAATAAAGGACATCTCCTAGTTCATCTTCTAATCTTTCTTGTGGAAAAGCTCTACCATCTTCGTAGAATCTCCATTTCTTAAACTCATCTAGTAACTCACCTGCCTCTGCGCTTAAGCCGATAACTGCATGGGTTAAATCATCTTTCTGAAAGTGAGCATATGGTCCACTGGCTTTTTTCCATGTAGACTTCATCGACTCCATAAATTCTTCATTTGTCATTTTTTACTCCAAAAAATTTTACTCTTCTTACTCTTTTTCCATTTATTTCAGGAAATGTTATTTTAAAAACACTAGAAAATCTTTCCGATAATCTTTCTAATTCACGTCTAGATAAAGATTTAAATTCTTTTTCTCTAAAAGCCTCTTGAACTATAAGCATGTTTATTTCTTGACCTTGTTTTTCTACAGCATAATCCTCTAAAAACCACTCTTCTGCATCGGTCAATGTGGATATTTTAATATCCTCTAATCTTTTTGATCTATGAACTTTTAACATTTCTGATCTATCTACTTTATAATAATATAAATACTTAGCAAATTCTTCTATATTTTCTGTATTATTTAACTCTTCTATTTCTTTTACACTAAAATTAGAATCTAACCTATCATCAGTTAATTCAATAACTGAAAATCTCCTATCATTTTCTGGTATGAATAGAGAGTCTAAATTATTTGAAGCTATATAAATAGAAGCATAATTATCATCTAGTTGGGCGTCTAAACCCTTTCCTTCTATTTCTACTTTATCATTGACTAAGTCTTTAAACTTATTCATATGGTTAGTTTTTTTAATATTTATTTCATCACAAAATACTAATCTTTTATGTTGTAATTGTTTGTTAAAATCTTTTGTTATTAATCTATTATCTGTTTTAGTAAAGTTCTTTAAGCCTACTAGCCCTAGCATTATATTTCCTAACACACCTTTTCCTATTCCAGGTGCGCCTATGGCAGAAAGAACACAATGATTTCTGTGTTGAATTGCATTTGCTAACCATTTTATTATATAATTATATTCCGAGTCTTTTCCATTGGATAAATGATTAAAGAATTTATCAAATAATTGAGGCATCTTTTCTATTTTTTTAATTTCTTTGTACTGACCAAATTCATCAATCATCCAATTAGGAGGTTCATAAATATTAAGATAAGTAATTAAGTCATCACCAACGAAAACTTTTTCTTTTTTAAAAGGATCATAAACAAATTCAGAAGGTATTACTTCTATGAAATTCTTATACTCTTTAGCAGTAAAAAGTTTTCTAAGATGTTTTTGTTCAATAGTTTTCATATCAGCACAAAAAGGATCATCTACATAAATGAGAGAGCTACTTTCTTTCATATTAATATAAAGATTAGACCTAGACATTTTTCTCTGTAGTTTAGTTATTTTGCAACTATTCTGTTCTTCATATATTTTATGAAAAACGGTTGGGTTGGTTTCAGGGTACTCTTTTTTTATTTTACCTAGAGTTTCTTCCCAAGAAAAGCCAGCCTTTCTCAGTTTCTCCATCTTATTCTTTATCTGTTGCATATTTTTCACCAATTTTAAAATGTCTGTGTGAACCTAATGGGTTTTTTAAATCATCATAGTAACAAAATGGTTTTGCCATTACAGCTGATACGTAACTTCTAATTTTTAATGCGCTTACTACTGCTTTAGCCCATTCTACACCGCCCTTGGACCATACTATTACATCTATGCCCCTAGAGCCATGTCTTTTTAATTCTTCAAGGTTTCCCTTGTTAATAACCATATGATTCAAATGTCCATCAACCTCAATACAAACGGTGTCACCTTTTAAATTTTCATCCCACATGACTAAAGTGTCGTCAATGTCAAAAAAAACAGTCGGATTATAAAAAGTTGTAAAGTATTCACTAGCCATTATTCATTCCCCTTAAATATTCTTCTAATAATTCTCTTAACATTCTCTATCTTTTCTTTAGAGTACCCTATTTGGTTTAAATAGTCAAGAGTATGTTGCTCTAAAATTTTTATTAATAGTTCACCATCTTTGGTTACATGTCTTTTTGCCCAATAAGCTATGTCTCTAAGTTTAGGGTAATTTCCTTCCGATGCGCCCCATTCTTCGGGATATTTAATCCAAGTTTTTAAACCTTTAGGGCATATAGCCCAAAACTGTTTTTCATTTTTTGCAAAGTTAGCAACATCAACAAAATTTGTTTCTGGGGCTTTCACTAGTGGACATTTTTCTAGTATTTTGTTTAATGTAACCATGGAGCATTTAGTACCCATAAACTCAATTCGTTGTCTATGCCCTGACCTCATAGAATTAGGAAACCTTGAGAACCTAGATGGGTTCTTTGTCGCCTCATCTAGAACGCCATCGCTAAGGCTAACTATTTTTCCGGCGTATTTAGCGTTTATTAGCCCTGCTATGCGTTTCCATACTTGTTTGTACTGTTCTACCCCTTCCTGGGTATGGGGAGCGCCTAGGTCATCCTCAAGGCTTAAGAGAGCATGGTAACTCTTATTGCCACTGAATACTATAGCAGTCCATGGGATGCCTGAACGATACAATAATTCTAATTGATCATCTAAGGGTATTCCATCAATCTCAAACATTAGATTTTTAAGGCTACTACAGTTAATATCAGCTCTACGAGGTTTATTAGGTTGGTATTTTTTAGGATCATAGGACCAACCAAAATCTATTGAGTGGTGAATCGGGTTTACAGTATAAAGGGGTGGACCATATCCTATTTCAGATTTTTCTATAGCATTACCCAATAATTCTGGTTTAGTGTTAAACCTATCCCCTACGACTATATGATCATGACCACTAAATAAGGTATAAAAGAACTTGTTTATGGTTGTTTTTTCGTGTAACATTTCTAACCCCTTGTTTTTATTTAATCCTGTACCCACGTACCCAATTTTTTTTTAAACCTTAGTGTATTATATAGTATTATAATACTTATAAAGTTATATTGTACCCGGGTACATTGGGTACAGAGACCTTATAGATCACTCAACCCTGACCTTAATATCTCTCTTTCTGCAGCCTCTTTGAAAAACTCTAAGTCCTCTTGAGCCTTCTCAAGCTCTGACTTTAAGCTTTGCATTAACATATCCATAGTTTCAACTTTTTCTTCTAAAGCTTTAATACGTCTTGACTGTTCACTCATCCTTACTTCCCCTTATAAAAACGTTTAGTTCTATTGTCTAACTTTTCCCCGACTATTAACTCAACCTTACCGTTAACAAACTGGTACTCAAAACAATCTCTTAACTCATCAACTACTCTTTTCTCTTTAATCCATCTCTCAACCCATTTTATTTTATACTTTTTTATATAAGTAAATAAAGTTTTTTGACTAATACCTAACTGTAAACCAGCCTTTACTTTACTTCCTCTAGCCTCACTCAATGCCTTAGTTACGCAATGCCCCTTAAAATTCTCAAGGGTAACAACGTCATCAATGCTTTGTGGGTTCAGAATCTTGTCCACCTACACCTCCGGATAATACTTTAGGTTTATTTAAATTATTAAGTCTCTCATTTTCTTCCCTCAAATCTTTAATAGTATCAATCATTTGAGAGAAAACTAACTCCTCAAAGCCAGTTTGTGACTCTGATTTCATTACAGTATTTTTATACTTTTCTAAAAAGAAAATCAAAGTGTCTAAAATTTTACTCTGTTGCCTAGTCATAACAGTCCTTCCAGTCGGTGGGTTCGTATCTTGAGGTATGTAAAGCTTCAAAAGCATTATCCCCATACTCTTCTATAGCCTCATTCATTGCAAGTGTCAACTCTTTAGTTTTTATTATATCAAATGGAACCCATTCAGCCTTTTGGATATCCCAAATTGCCAGACTCCGAACACTAAAATCATCATAGTCATAGAAGTTAACAATTGCTGAAAAATCGGAATTCTTAAAAGTAAACGTAACTTCTTCACTGTCGAGTATTATCTCTCTCATTTTTAACCCCTTTAGCTCTCCAAAAATTTTAATACTTCTTTTAGTTTATCTATTTTTTCCTCTGCTATCCATAGCCGTGATAATTCTAAATACTCTATAACTTCTTTAAGATTCTCAATAGCTTCTTCTCGTTTAAGCATTTTACGACTCCTTAATAAAGGCTATATAACCACGCCAATGCTCTTTACAATATGACCTTATGTCTTCTGACTTCCACCCATGCTCATTCTGTTTCATCTTAATACAAGCGGCTATGGCTTTCTCTTTAGTCTCGTCACTAAAAGCTGGCGACCTTCCTACCGGATGATTAAAATCCTTTTTCTCATTAATCTCACAACTAGAAAGGAATGTCATCATGAGTAAAATCACCATCGGGGTTAACGTAACTCTCAAGCTTATCATCGTCTGTAATATTCTCATTTTTCATTCCTTCTTCTATTAAAAATTGCTCATGTTTCCATGTTAGTAGGTCATCAAAATCTATCATTCTTAAAACTTTACTCATCTTAAACCTCCTTAATTACTCATACTAAATAATACCAGCTTTAAGCCTAGTTGTCAATCGCTTTTTACTTTTAAAATCACCACCATGGCTAACCATACTAGTTAAGTGAATACCACCACACTCATTGCAATGGTAAACTCTTAAAGTTATACCGGTATGTTTCTTTGTCCGTCCTATAACTTTTTTAATAATTTTCCATGAGTAATACCTACTCTTACCGGATGGGCATTTCATTTAGCTCTAACGGTTACAATTGATACAATCGCTTTTGGTGTAGCTACCACCGCATCTTTTTGAGGCGTGTTATCTCTATAAACTAAAACAATACTTCCCAACTGTCTACACAACAATTGAAACTGTTTGTCTTTAACCGTAGTATCACACTTTAAATGATTTACATCGGTGCCTATGGTATTAGTAGTAAACCCATTTATGTTAGTAGGCATGAACCATGATTTACTACTAGTCGGAGTTTGAACCGTGACCTTAACCGTTGATGCCATTAATGGTGCTGATAATAATGTTGCTAATAATAATAATTTTTTCATCCTATTTCTCTCCTAATTGAGGGGTTTCTATTTTTAAAATTCTAATACTACTTGAATTAAAAGCTAATTCATACTCTAACTTTAAAGTTAAAGCCTCCATTTTAGAATCAGCAGTGTCTATTACTTCATTGCGCCAAATTAATTTATATTGAATCATTTCTATCCCCCTATTGGTTTCTCCAAAAAGTGTTTTGGTCAGCACCTTTTCGTGTCTTATACGCCTTAACCAAAAAAGGTTGTTGTGTCTTGTAACGTCTAAAGGTTCCAAACTTCGCACCTTCACCCATGCGTTGCATGACCTTATCTAGTTTAGCCTCATCGGTTATGATGTCTCTCATGGTTTCTAATTCAGAAGTAAAAAACTCCAAGTTCTTATCGTTTTTGTAAAAGCCTTCTGGTAGGTCCATAGCTCTTTCTTTCTTAGTCTTAGTAAACTCGGCATGGTTTTCCATTGATTGACTCAATAACTCTGATAGCTCTGGTTTCTCTTCGATGTTAATCTCTCCATCTTTCATTGTTATTACATTAAACTTAATCATTTTGTCCCTTTTGTTAATATTATACTACACTAAAAAGCCTTGTAAGTCAACCCCTACATAGACTAAATAGGTCTTCCCCCTCTACAATCTATAATAGTTTTTATCATCTTAGACCCATCGGGTTGATCAAGTGTTAATATAAGTGAATAACAACCATTACCAAGCTCGACACCACCGTCATCTGATTGAAGCTCTTGGGTCTCACCTATTTTTGTCATAGCTGTGATTAACACCACCATCAATAAAATATCTTTAAGTAACTTAATCATAACCCGACCTTATTTCATTATTTGTTGATATTGACCATAAACAAAAGCGTCATTCCAGTTTGAAGGCTTATAAGGTTCTTCAATAAACCTTCCTATAACAAAGCTTTCATTGTTTGGATGCGCTGTAAAATAAACCATGTCAGTTTCAAATTCAAAAGGTAGCTCTCTACCCCTGACATACCACTTAAAATCTTTTTGATAGACCTTAAACCCAAAACGCCTTAAGAAATCATTCATACAATTTTTGGTATGATTAGTTTTCCACCCACCATTATTGAGTCTTATCCTAGTTGAACCATCATCAAGGTGTTCGGCTATAACTATAACAGTATCATAAAGCTTATAATACTCTTTGTCTCCAACATTCCAAACACTAAGCCCTTTTCTTTGTCCCATCTTTTCCCCCAAACGCTTTATTAATTAACTTAATTCTTTTATCTCTCTTAATTTTGTCACCCGAT